>Ga0190359_1001272_pt1 | contig 16054 bp, 11 predicted proteins | sample 48721823_MG_FD_161269 | JGI IMG/M metagenome (GOLD analysis project Ga0190359, IMG submission 161269) | Hydrothermal vent microbial mat bacterial communities from Southern Trench, Guaymas Basin, Mexico - 4872-18-2-3_MG | ecosystem: Environmental > Aquatic > Marine > Hydrothermal vents >... | reverse complement strand
ACTCATAAAGATAACCCCGCAGGTAACAGACATAGTAGAGGTTGCAGAAGCTGTAAAAAGAGGTGGAGCAGATGGAATAACTGCAAGCAACACCATCCCTTCAATACTTGGAATAGATATATACTCCTTCGAACCCTATCCCACAGTTTTCGGGAAAAGTTCCTACTCAGGTCTATCTGGAAATGCAATAAAACCTATAACTCTAAGGACAATAGCAGAGATTAAAAAGAACGTTGATATAGTAGTTTCTGGGAATGGTGGAGCGTATTCATGGAGAGATGCTGTTGAAATCATGCTTGTTGGTGCAAGCAATGTACAGTTCTGTACTCTTCCCATGCATTATGGTTTTAGGGTTGTTGAAAGCCTTCTCTCTGGACTATCCCATTATCTTGAAGAGATGAACTTCTCCTCTCCCATGGATATAGTGGGTAAATCCCTTCCAAGGATAATACCCAACGAGGAACTTCCAGAAATAGAAGTTAAAGCACATATTGATGAAGATAAATGTGTTGGATGTGAACTCTGCTATGTCTCCTGTAGAGATGGAGGACACATGGCAATAGAATTGAGGGAAGATACAAGAGTTCCCAGAATCAATGAGGATAAGTGTGTTGGGTGTGCAATGTGTATGCAGGTCTGCCCTGTAAATGCAATTCATATGGTGGAAAAAATGGACTCTAAGGAACATATTTTTGTAAGGAAGTAAAATGAAAACTATAAAGATAAATTTTGTGCTTAACGGGGAGGAAATTGTAGATGAGGTACCTGTGAACATAACTTTACTTGATTACTTAAGGGATTATCTCCGTCTCACCGGTACAAAGGAAGGTTGTGGAAAAGGAGAGTGTGGGGCATGCACCGTTATAATAAACGGAAGGAGCGTAAATTCCTGCATGGTTCTTATTCCTCAGGTGGACGGGAAAAATGTTTTAACAATTGAGGGTTTGTCAAAGGATGGAATTAATGAGATTCAGGAAGCTTTTGTAGAGGAAGGTGCAATACAATGTGGATTCTGTACTCCTGGAATGGTCATGAGTACATACTGCTTACTATCAAAGAATCCTCACCCGGACGAAGAAGAAATAAGGGAAGGGCTGTCTGGAAATTTATGTAGATGCACAGGCTACAAAAAAATCATAGAAGCTGTCAAAAGAGCAAGTGGGGGTAAGAAATGAAGGAATTTGAGTATCTGAAACCAAGAGATTTAAATGAAGCACTCTTTTTTGCCAGAGAGTACAAGCACAGGAAAAAATTTCTTGCAGGAGGCACAGATCTTATTGTCAGATTAAAAGACAATCTAATTAGAGAAGACTACCTTATAGATATAGGAGAAATCAAGGAACTTAAAGGCATAGAGAGGAAAAATGGTGAAATTTACATTGGACCAACAACAACGCACTCAGAGATAATTGAATCCCAGATAACAAAAAAGTATGCACCTTTACTTGTGGAAGCAGTTAAAACTATAGGATCGCCCCAGATAAGAAATAGAGGAACAATTGGCGGAAATGTTTGCAACGCATCTCCTGCAGGTGATTCAATTCCTGCCCTTGTTGTTTCTGAAGCAAAATTTGTTATAAAGTCTCTTGATAATGAAAGAACCATAGATATAAAAGATCTCTTCCTTGGACCAGGAAAAACTTCCATAGGGGATGATGAGATACTTTACAGAATAATAATACCTGAATGGAAAGAGAATGAGATCGGATTTTTTAATAAACTCGGGCAGAGAAATGCTATGTCAATCTCCATAGCCAGCGTAGCAGTAAAACTTGAGAGAGAAAAGGATAACAAATTTAAAAAAGCGTCTGTATCTTTTGGAGCAGTCTCTCCAGTGGTGAATAGAGCAATCCGGTGTGAGAATTTACTCACAGAAAGGGAACTAAATTCAAAAGATTACATATTTGAAGCTGCAAGTTGTGCTGTGAATGAAGTAAACCCAATAACAGACGTAAGAGCAACAAGAGAGTATAGAAGAGAGGTTTCAAAGTACTTACTCTATGAGAGTCTTCTGAGCTTGTTGGGGATTGGAGGTTAGTCATATGAAAATAAAAGTTGAGAAACCTATTAAAAAGAAGGAAAGATGGATTGGAAAAAAGGTCCCGCAGGTCTTATCAAATGAGAAGGCTTTGGGGAAACTTAAGTATCCATCAGACATATATCTTGAAAATATGCTATGGGGAGCAGTTGTAAGGAGTAAATATCCCCATGCAGTAATAAAGAAAATAGACACGACAAAAGCCGAAAACTTTCCAGGTGTTGTAAAGGTTCTTACCTGGAAGGACATACCAGGAGTAAACGGTTTTGGTATAGTTGTGCAGGATCAACCTGTCCTGTGCAAGGACAAAGTAAGGTATGTGGGTGATGCAGTAGCACTTATAGCAGCTGAAACCAGAGAAATCCTTTCCAAGGCAAAGGAGCTTGTAGAGGTAGAATATGAGGTGCTTCCTCCTGTTACAGACCCCTTTGTCGCTATGAGAGATGATGCTCCAAAGGTGCACAGAGACGGAAACATACACCTTCACACTGTGATAAATAAAGGAGACATAAATAAAGGATTTGATGAGGCAGATTTAATCATTGAAAATGAATACAGAACAGGAAGACAGGAACATGCATACCTTGAAACAGAATCTGGTGTTGCATACTATGATGAAAGCACTGATCTCCTTACTATATGGTGTGGAGGACAGTATGCATTTAGAGACCAGGCTCAAATAGCAAGAGTACTTGCCCTTGACCCAAGAAAGGTGAGGGTTATTGCTAACCCTCTCGGTGGAGGTTTTGGTGGAAAGGATGAGATAACTACACAGATACATCTCGCTCTCCTTGCCTATTACACAAAGAGACCTGTAAAAATGGTTATTTCTAGAGAGGAGTCCATGATTTTTTCATGGAAGAGACATCCAATGATTTTAAAATATAGAACAGGCGTTAAGAAGGATGGAACTCTTGTAGCAAACGAAGTATACATCTACGCCGACACAGGAGCTTATGCCTCTCTTGGTGGACCTGTAGTAAACCTTGCTGTAGAACATTCCTGTGGTCCATATAGAATACCAAATACACATATAGAGGGCTTTTGCATATATACCAACAATGGAGTCTCTGGTGCCTTCAGGGGGTTTGGTGTCAATCAGGTAACCTTTGCCATGGAATCTCAAATGGACGAAATTGCAAGGAAACTCAACATGGATCCAGTGGAGTTAAGGAGAAAAAATATCCTTAAGAGGGGAGAAGAAACAGGTATTGGAAGTAAGATTGAAACCAGCATGGGTCTTGACATAATTTTAAAAGAAATGGAAAACTCTTCTATTTATAGAGATAGAGCTAAAGAGAAAAATCTGGGTAAAAAACCGTGGATAAAAAGAGGAGTTGGTGTAGCAATCTCATATCAGGGAACAGGACTTGGAGTTGGACTTCCAGATTATGGATCTGCCTGGATAGAAATGAGAAAGGATGGCGGATTTAATGTATTTGCAGGAAATGTGGATGTGGGACAGGGACTTCAGACGAGCTTCAAACTCATCGCTCTGGAAACACTCTGTTTGAGGGATGAAAGGAAAGTCCATATAATAACAGGAGACACCCATCTTACACCTGACTCTGGCACCTCCACTGCGTCTGCAGGAACATACAGAGGTGGTAAAGCAATCAGTATGGCAGGAATAAAAATGATAGATTTACTAAAAAAACACGCTTCCAGAATGTTAGGCGAGGATAAGGAAAATCTTGAAATAGAGGATGAAACCATCTTTGTAAAGGATAATCCAGATAGAAGGATAAGCTATGAGGAACTTGGAGAAATTCTATTTAAGAAAGGAAGGCTTCCAAAAACTGAAGGGCACTTCTATTTCCCCACATCAAAAACAAAAATACCAGGTGCTTTTGGCCTTCCCCATTACATTTTTAGTTTTTCAGGAAGCGTAGCCCTTGTTGAGGTAAACACCTTAACAGGCAAGGTAAATCTTGTAAAAGCTGTAAATATAATCGACGGTGGGAAGGTAATTAACAAACTTGGTTTTGAGGGTCAATCTGAAGGTGGAATAGTTATGGGTATGGGCTATGCTCTTACAGAAGATACGATAATAAAAGATGGATACTTCCTTACAAAAAACCTCTCCACATACATAATCCCCACTATAAAAGATGCACCTAAAGAGATAGAAACAATACCTGTGGAGACATATGAGGAGCTTGGTCCTTTTGGAGAAAAGGGAATAGGAGAAACTGTAATGGTTCCCATAGCTCCAGCAATAACAAATGGAATCTTCGATGCAGTGGGGGTAAGAATAAGGCAGATTCCTGCCACTCCTGAAAGAGTCTTTTGGGCTATCAGAAAGAGGGAAAATAAATAATCGAACACCTGTTTGGGTTGACAATTTTAAACTTTGTTATAAAATTTTGGATTTGGAGGGTTCGATTTGACTTAATGTCACTTCAATGCCCACCATAGGGCGCTTTGAAGCAACCCTCCCCCTCACCCTCCTCCCTCCCAAGGGTCAGGAGAAAGAAGTCCCTGGCCCTTTCCCATTAAAGAATAAGGTTTAATATTCCACCTAGAAGAACTGCAAAGATCATTTCAGAAAGGGCAATAAGGGTGGCATATTTCCATCCCATTTCTCTCTTTAAAGCTGCAAAGGTTGCAATGCAGGGAAAGTAAAAAAGAGTTATGACTGAATAAATTATGAGTTGCTTTGGAGTCATAACCGTGATAAGTTTCTCTGTGCCAAAAAGAGTAAATAGCATAAACAGAGTAAGCTCTTTTCGTAGAATTCCAAATATAAGAGTTATGCTTGTTAAAGGTGGAAGTCCAAGAAATTTCGTAAAAAACGGGGAAACAAAGGCTACAAACCCGTCTAAAAAACCGAAAACCTTCAGAATCTCAAGAAGGAAACTTCCAATAACTATTATTGGAAAGGCAACATATATAAAATCCTTTAATCTAAACCATGTCTGCTTTAAAACAATGGAGAGAGTCGGTTTTCTTAGAGGAGGCACCTCCATTATCAAACCAAGGCTCTTACCCGGGACAATTTTTGATAAAAATTTTCCTACGAGAAATATAACGATAAAGTCTATCGCATAAACTATAACCACATACTTAAATCCAAGAAATATACCAACAAGACCTAAAATAACTATTGTCCTTGCAGAGCATGGAACAAGTGTCGCAAGCACACTTGCAAGAAATTTCTGTCTCTTTGTCTCCAGTATCCTTGTTCCAAGAACTGCTGGTACATTGCACCCAAATCCAAGAATTAAGGGAAGGAATGCCTTTCCGTGAAGACCTATGGTATGCATAACAGAGTCTGTAAGGAAAGCGATTCTTGCAAGATAACCAGAATCTTCAAGTAGAGAAAGGAGGAGGTAGAATGGAGTAATGTATGGAAGTGCTACGCTTATACCACCCACTATTCCCTCCCCAATTCCATCCCATAGTATGTCCTTTAAAGAGGGTGAAATGGATGTTGAATAAAAAGCGCCCTTCAACCACTCAAAAAATACATCGAGATAACCGGATACGAAATCTCCGAACTTAAATATTCCGTAGAATAGAAGAAAGACACTTAAGATAAGGAAGAAATAGCCAAAAACCGGGTGTAAAAGAATCCTATCAAATATATCTGAGAAGTATTTTTTAATTCCTCTTCTTACTCTCTGAACTTCATCTGTTAACTTCTTGGCAATATTATACTTTTCCTGAGAAATAATGAGAGATATATTCTCACCGTGAATATCCTCAAGCTCCTTTGATAATCTACTTACTGCGTCTATTACTACCCTATCCTTTATAATTTTTCTTACCTCTGGGTCTCCTTCAAGGAGTTTTATTGCCATCCACCTTTTGGGATAGGGAAGGTCTTCAGGAAGAATGCTCACAAGCTTATTAATCCTTTCCTCTACCTCTTTTCCATACTTTATATTTATAGGGTTAAGTCTGATTGCTCCATTGTAAACTTTGATGCATGTCTCAACAAGCTTTTCTATACCTTTACCCTGAACAGCAATCATTGGAACAACTGGAACACCAAGAATCTCTTCAAGTTTCTTAGCATCTATCTCAAAACCAAACTTTTCAGTTAAGTCCATCTGATTTAAGGCAACAACAACATTGGCTTCAAGCTCAAGAAGTTGGAGTGTAAAGAAAAGATTTCTCTCCAAATGAGTTGCATCAATAACATTTATTACAATATCTGGCTTCTCCTTTGCTATAAATTCCCTTGTTATGAGTTCTTCTTCTGAATATGTGGTTAGTGAGTATATTCCCGGGAGATCTATAACTCTAATGGTGCAGTTTTTGTAGTAAAGTAGACCTTCCGCCCTTTCAACAGTCTTTCCAGGCCAATTACCAATTATTTGATTTGAACCAGTTAGCTGATTAAAGATTACACTTTTACCTACATTGGCATTGCCTGCAAGGGCAAATACTATCTCTTTCTTCTCACCCATATCCTTTGCGCTATTCCTCTTCCAAGAGCAAGATGATAACCCCTCACAGAGATCTCAAGGGGGCCAAATGGTGCCTTTCTTATAACCATAATCCTTGTACCCGGTGTAAGACCCATGTCAAGTAGTCTCTGTACCATCCCTCTTCCTCCTCTTATTGAAACAACCTCTCCCTCATCCCCTGCTGACAGAGATAGGAGTGTAACAATGTTTCCTTCACCAAATCCAAAAACTCCTCTAAGCCTCTCTTTTCCCTCGTCCGGGAGAAAATGCTCAAGCTCATGGGCTTCCTTGTGTGCTTCTTTTTCGTTAACTCCAATATCTTTAAGAAGTCTCTCCAATATTTCATGTTTCTCCAAAATGTTTTTCCCCTCAAGTAATCCAAGAGGAGTAAGAATAACCCTTCCATCATTTTGAATTTTTATCTTTCCCTCTCTAACAAGGTCATCAATGATCTCTCTTATATTTGGAATATTAAATTTCTCTTCTATATCAGAGAGATACACATTCTTTTCTTGAACCAAAAACTTTAAAATATCTTCCTTCTCTTTTTTCATAAGACAGAATTATTATAACATACATGAAAATTTTTTTCTTTTGCCACCCCAAAGACCAAACACAAAATTAAAAATAGTGTTAATCAAATAATTAATCAGTTTTTGAATTTATTGTATAGATCAACAAATTCCTGGAGTGACATTTTGAGGTCCTCTCTTATTATTTCCTTAGCAAACCCTTTGGAAGAATTTTACCTTTATGAATAGGTATAGTAGTTGAGGATACCACCTTCATCAACTTCAATAATTATAGGTAAATGTATCTTTCTCATGTATGCTAATTCCAAATTGCAACATGAGGTGCCAGGCACCAGAGATTGCATTTTTGGGATTATTCTTTTGGATAGATGATGGTCACTGTCTTTGTTGCTCCATCCCAGAGAACATCAGCTCCAAGATTCTCTGCAACAAATCTTACAGGAAGCATTGTTCTACTATTTATTATCATTGGAACAACTTTTGGGTTGTTAGGGTCTATTGGTTTTTCAATTCCATTTACTCTTGCAAGTGGTTTTCCAATCCAAAGTTCTATTGTTGTATCATTTAGGGATACTGTTACTTTTCTTTCTTTTCCATCCCATCCTACTTCTGCTCCAAGAGGTTCTGCTACCCATCTAATTGGGAGTAGTGTTCTTCCCTCTACTATTGTTGGAGGAACATCTATCTCAAGAGGGGTGTCATTTACAAGCATAACTTTATTTCCTATCTGGAGTTTAAGGATTATCTTCTTTATGTAATTAACAGTAAAAGTCTTTGTAGTTTTGTTTCCTGCTTTGTCATATGCTTCTATTTCTATCTTATTTTCTCCTTCAGAGAGGGTTACCTCTTTTTCAAATATTCCATTATCTTTGAGGGTTATTTCTTCATCGTTTACTGTTAATCTATCTACGCCTGAGAGGAAATCTAAGACCAGACCCTTAATAGTTATAGTATCTCTGTTTGTGTAAGAATTATCCTCTGGGTATTCTATGAAGAGCACTGGGGGAGAAGTATCCTTTTCAAAATTAAAACCAAAACTAAAACTGTAAATATACAATCCACTATGTCCATAATCATTTGATACACTTATGGGAATATAATATCCCCCTTCTTCAAGTTTATTAAAATCTATAACGATATCTACCTCCTTATAGAAACTATTAATCTTATTGGATTTTGTGCTTAAACTTAAAGCAGGAGAATCAAGCGTAAGGAGTTTTCTATTCTTTCCTTTAATTAACCTATCGTATACATCCTTATACTCTGTCTTTAATAAATCATCAGATATGGATATAACTTTTTCAGTTTTAATCCAGTTTGGATCCTCTATAATAAGCTTTATTTTTTCTTTATCTTTAAAATTAAGCCGATTATAAACCAATCTCCAACCTTTCACAATACTGCCATTTATTTTTAAAATTGGAGGCAAATTAAAGAACTTATGACCAAAAATATTAAACTCAACCCATATATTCTCTGGTCTTTTATCAATAATCTTAACCTCTTTTCCATTACAATCAATATATTTAGTTTCTTTATTATCAACGAAACTTATATATCCTTCGCCAGACGGACCCCAAAGGATATATAAATCTTTCTCGTTATAAAATAAATTGTAGAGAAGAGCATAAGCAAACAATGATCTACTATATGGATTCCCTTTCTTTATAAATAAAGTCATGTCTGGATATTCAACTAGCGAGGAAGGTCCAAGAAGCTCAATCTCGTTTAGTTCTTTAATAACAAAATCCAACATGTCTGACATGGTTTTTCCATTAAAACCTTTAACTAAAAGTTCAACAGTTCTTGCTGCATAAATAGCTCCCCTTGCATATGCTTCTGGATTCTTAACTCTTACAGTTTGCATAGCGTATCTGGATAAAGTGTATTGACTTGTTGGATGATTAATAGAATCTTTAAGTATTTCGTCATAAGCAAGGAGAGAAAGATATATTGAGGCACTCTCAAGGAGCTCTTGCCTCTTTTTGTAGGTTAAATTAAAGAAATCACCTATAGAATCTACCTCGTAATAGGCTGTGTCCTTAATGTTCTCTGGCACAGTTGGTATTGCATCAAATATGGTAGTTTTCAAAGATCTATCAACAACATTTTCAAATTTGCTGAATGGAGTAAAATCGTCTATTTTCTCTTTATGATTAACTCCGCTTCCAAAGTGCAAATTTCCTTTAAATAAACTCTTTGCACTATTAGCTATTGCTTTAATCTCGTCAAGTGACATGTTGGATTTAGAAGGATACATATTAAAGTAATCTGCAAAAATAGTGTATAAACCTTCATTAAAGAAACCCCTCAAATACTTAAAGTAATCAAAATAGCCTCCTCTAAATATAGGCATAATATAATTAACGCTGTCAAAAAGAAACCATTCATTGTTTAAGCTAACTAAATTTATTATATGTCCATTTTTATCCCCTCCAATGGAAAGCATAAAAGTTTTGTCAGGCTCAAATCCCCAAAGCCTAAATACTGCCTCATTGAATATGGCCTGTGCATAGCAATCTCCTGTAACTTTTCCAAAATATTTATCAAACACAAACATTTCATGGGCATTCTCTTTTCTGTATGTATAATTTGTCTTAGAATTCCACGGGTAATTATCTTCACCAAACATCGCTTGGGTATGCCTCATTTCTTCATTTACAAATTTTGTGTAAGTTGAATCCTCATCCAAAATCTCTCCATTATATGTGGAAAGAGCAACAGAACAAAGATTCTCATCTGTTGTATCTGCCAAAACAGTAAAAATACCAGTAGGATAAGAAGGTAGATGCCAGTGAACAAACCTTAGAAATGCAGACATAAAATCATTAATATCTTCTTCGTTTTCTTCTACTTTACCCTCTTCTTCCATCACTTTATCCTTTAAAACCAATCTCTTTTGATTAAGATCATCAATCTCTTCATCAAGGAGAAAGATAAACTTTAACAAGTATTTTTTTATCCCATCATAATCAATGGGAATTGTGGTTATTGGAACATCAATTTCTTTTAAATCAGAGTCCACAAAGACAGTCCATGAGTTTAAAGATTTATCTCCAGATACTATCTTCTTAAAATAGTTTATTGCATTTTTAGTCCCCTCTGCATCACTTCCTGTAAGTATAAGCATCTCCATTAATTGTTCATCACCATAAATATTGTTTGTTACTACCTTTAAAAACTCAATTATCCCTATTCCTTTGCCTGGATACTCTTCTGTTATATTGACTTGTGTGTTACCATTCAATTCAAGTAGGAGAGTTAAGAGATTGGTATAATTCTCTCCAATTAAGATAAGCTGCTTTTTCTTTGATAAAAGATTTACATCATAAAAACAAGGTAAGTTGGTAAATTCTTTTAAATCTTGTAATTCTTTTTTGAGATTTGAAAGAGAGCCCATTATGATGAAAGGTTCTTTAGATAAAAACTCACTAATCTCAGATGTCTGGTAATAAACTTTACTCTCAACATTAAAACAAAATACCCTTGGTACCCCTATTAAACTTAAAATAAGCACAACAGCAAGAAGGCTTAAGAATTTTTTCATCCCAGACCTCCATAAAATGATTTATTTAACACTTTTATTTTGTCACGAATGCTGTTCAACACCAACTTTAAAGGTGGCTTACCATTCTTGATAAGACGAATATGAGGAATGAGACACCTGCTACATCTCCCAAACTTGTTATTATCGGTATCACAATGTTACTTGGGTCAAGGTGGAAGAAAAAGGATAGGGAGGAAATAATCACAGAGAGGAAACTCATGGAAATGGAGAGTATTGTAATGGAAATAGAGGAAAGCATTACCATAAAGGGAAGTGACATTGAATCCATGCGGAACAGTTTAAGGAGGAGAAAGACAAATAGACCAACTAAAGGAGAAATTATTATTCCAACAATACTACCTCCAGATAGGTTGCCTATAAGTGTTTTATCCAGCTTAAAGGGCTTTGTCTCTCCCATGTACAGGGCAGTTGACATTCTCGCACCCACCACTCCACCGATGCTTCCTCCTTTTTCCACAACCTGAGGTACAAGGGATAAGACACCTGGAAACATAAAAAAGAGATGTTCGTTTGATCTAAGTATCGTTCCTGAAATAGCAGAAAGTATGGCACATATTGTCAATATAGGAATACTTTCTCTCACTATTCTGGAAAAAGAATATCTATCCCTTTTTGTTCTCATACCCATGGAGAGCACCGATAATAAAAATATTAGGGGCAAGAATCTTGAAGAGATGTGTGGTAAAAATCTTAAAACAATCCTTGCTGAAATAAGAATGGCAAGAATTGTAACAATGTCTCCGAACATGGGAAGAATTGGAGCAATCACATTATCTGGATCAATTCCCTTTTTAAAGAATAGAACCGTAAGGAAGAAGACAAAGGGTATAAGTATAGTTGATGATATAAAAGCGCTTAAAATTGCTATGAGCGTAAGTCTAAGGACACCTACAGACCCTATATGAAGAAGAAGAGAAAAGCCATGTGCAATAAAACCCAAAAAGATGGCCATCCCAATACTCAAGGTGAAGGAAACAAGTATATTCTCCTTCACAAGAGAAGAAAGTCTAAATAGTGGTTTAATAAAACCTACATGTAGCATTGTGCTTATACGGGAGCCAAAGGCTGTCCCGATGTTCCCCCTCATATCTGTTATAGCAGGTACAAGTATAAGTAAACCCGGCAGTAGCTTTAATTCCTCCTCCATACTCCCAAGAAATATTCCTGTGAATCCCTCTCCAATTGTGGTCAAGATAAGAACTGGGAGGGTCTGGTAGAGGATACTTAAAAAAATGCTCTTTCTCATCTTTTGTTAATATTTCTTCTTACATCTTCAATCTTTGAACTGGGTCCATTTATAAGGAGGATATCCCCCTTTCTTAAAACAAGATTCTTTTTTATAGGAGGAAAGATAAGGGTGTCATCTCTCCTTATATAAACAATCTCAACATCCTCAGGTATCTCAAGACTTTGAATACTTATCTTTTCTACTTCTTCAGGAATCTTTAAAATTTTCATCACATGTCTTCTTCCAAAGACAGTTCTTAAAATAGGATGAGCACCCTCCCCTCTCAATACAATGGCAATAAGATCCTCAACACCATCACTTATCTCTTTAGCAGCTACACCCACCTGAAGAATTGATGCAAGTTGTTCTATCTCCTTTCTTGTTGTCCAAGCACTCTTTGAGGCATAAATTATGGAAAGCCTTATCTCATAGGATAACTCATTTATCTTTCTCTTCATAACAATCGCTTCAAGGGCAAGCTCTTTTTCATTCTGAAGGATTGCAGAGTACCCTAAATCCACTATTATCTGGGATACCTTCTTTAAATCCTCAAGTATCTCCTTTGCATTTCTTATCTTCATTTTTCTCCTCCTTATTATTTAAAAAACAATAAAATCTATACCTTCCCTTTCAATTTCTTCCATTTTAAATAGACCCCTTGTATCCACAAGAATAAAATCCTTTCCTATATACTCCTTTATTTTTTGTATGGTTAATTCATGAAAATCCTTCTGAATTGCCATAATAACAACAACATCGCTCCCCTTCAGGGTCTCAGTTAAAGATTCCTTCTTTTCTAAGATAGAATCTTCCACTTCTGAATCATAGGCTGCAATCTCTCCGAAACTTCCCCTTGCAAGCTTTATAAACTTTATAGCCGGACTTTCCCTTGTATCTTTTGAGTAATTTTTCATGGAGAGACCAAGAATTGATATTTTGCTATCTTTGATTTTCTTATGAACTCTTTTAAGTTTTGCCTTTATAAGTTTCAGTATCCTCTCTGGCATAGAGTCGTTAATTCTTCTTCCGTGCTCAAATAAAGAAAGATATTCTTTCCCTTTCACGCTTTCTTTTAAATAGTAATAGGCGTATGGAAGGCAATGCCCGCCAACACCAGGTCCGGGAGAGAGAAGATTTTTTACCCTCTTATGTGTCTTTGCTATCTCTATAACCTCTTTTGGAAAAAGTCCACTCTCTATCAGAAAGAGTGCCAGTTCGTTCACCATGGCTATGTTTAAATCTCTTTGAGCATTCTCTATGAGTTTTGATGCCTCAGCATGCTCAATGGATGGAGAAATGAATATATCCTTTGAAAATCTCTCAAAGAATTCCTTCGTCTTGTTTACACTTTTCTCTCCAACTCCACTTATCACTGTGGTCATACTTATAAGCTCATCAAAAGCCTTTCCCTCTGCCATCCTTTCAGGAACATACGATAGATAGAAATCTCTCTCCACTTTTAAACCACTGAACTTCTCAAGAAGGGGCAAAAGTATATTCCTTGTTGTCCCGATGGGGACAGTGCTTCTTAGAATTACGAGATCCCCTCTCTTTAAACTACCCCCTATCATTTCTCCACCCCTTCTTATGTATCTAAAATTCACTCTCTTATTCTTTGTGAGGGGGAGTGGTATGGTAATTATTATCACGCTGGAGAGCTTTAACACATGTTCATAGTCGGTGGTTGGGATGAATCTTCCTTTTTTAACCTCATCAAGTACTATCTCGTCTATACTTCTCCCCTCAAAATATTCGTAAAGACCAGTCTTTCCCCTCTTTATCCTTTCAATTCTTTGGGCATCTATATCCACACCATAAACTTCTTCTCCATTTAAAGAAAGTATAAGGGCTAAAGGAAGACCAACTGCACCAAGGCCAAAAACAGATACTTTCATATAACTCCTCCCTCTTTAAGAGAATTTATAAACACATCCACTAAATTATCCATGGAATACTTTCTCACACAATCAATGTCTGGTTTAAAATCTTCCCCTCTCTTCCATAATCCAAACAATTCTTTAATCTTTTTCTTTATTTCAGTAACATCCTCGGGATCCACACTATCTTTAAAACCACAGGTTTCAAGAATATTTTTACACTCTCCGTCTGGCACAAGAGCAAGTATTCTTTTTTTAGCTCTCATATACTCAAAGGTTTTCTGAGGAACAGTTTCAAAACCATCTCTTGCAAGATACAGAAAGAGAACTGAAGAACCAAGTATGTAAGAGATAGCCTCCCTGTGGGGTATAAATCCTGTAACAACTACGTAATTTTCTAATCCAAGAGAGGAAACTATTCTTTTAGTATTTTCTTCAAAAGGACCAAGAATATAAACTTTTATGTTTCTCTTTATCTCCTCATTTTCGTCTATAATTTCTCTTATAGCTTTCAAAAAATACACAGGAGTCTGAATGGAGTAGAAACTACCTGCATATGATATGGTAAAACCTTTAAGTTTTTTAGGGGGAACATTAAAGTCATTTTCATCGTATCCACCATAAACTACCTTCACCCTGTCCTCTGAAAGAAAATCATAGGTCTTAATAAGCCTCTCTTTAAATGATTTAGTAACTGTGAGTATTAAGTCTGCCTCTCTTATGCATCTTTCCTCCAGTCTTCTATTCTTTTCCCTAACCTTTCCTGGATAGAGCACAAAAGGATTATCTGACCATAAATCTCTCAAATCCATAACCCATTTAATTCCCAATGTTTTAAGCTTTAGTCCTATAAGATGTACAGAGTGAGGTGGACCTGTGGTTATTACTGTGTCTATTTCATTCTCTTTTATTATTCTTTTTCCTTCTAGAGAAGCATCTTTAACCCATGTTACCTTTTCATCAGGGATAAAAAAAGAAAGTTTGAGTTTTGAAAGAAGCCCACCCTTCAAAATTTTAAACTCTTCAATAACATCTATGCCTCCCTCTTCTTTCTTTTTTCTTTTGATTAATTTGAGAAGAGCTTTTGGAAAAAAGAGTCTTGGATCTTTATAATAAACCCTGAAAATTTTAACATCATCGGATACCTTTAAAAACTCATCCTTATACCTTATAGAGGGGTAATTAGCAGTTAGAAGGTACTTCTCAAATCCCTTCAAGTTGTTCACTATCTTCAGTATTCTCTGACTTCCACCACTTCCCATGGGAGGTGAGAAAAAGGATACAAACAGAATCTTTTTCAACCAATCACCTCTTTGTATATCTTTAAAGTATCTTCACACATCTTATCCACTGTAAACTTCTCCTTTACTTTTATTATGTTTCTTTTACCAAACTCTTCTTTTAACTTCTTATCTTTAAACAAAAGGATCTTCTCCTTAAATTCTTCCACATCAAAATCTTTTACAATGTACCCATTTACTCCATTCTCCACCATCTCCCTTACGCCACCTGAATCACTAACCACAACAGGAAGAGATGACGCCATGGCTTCAAGAACTGAAACAGAGAAACCCTCTCTTATGGAGGTGGATACAAAAACATCAAAAACACCATAAAATCTTTTTGCATCTTTTCTAAATCCAGTAATAACAACAGAATCCCTTAGTCTATACTCTTCTATCCTTTTCTCAACAAGAGTACGCATACTTCCATCTCCCACAATCATAAGTTTCGCTCTTTCCTCTTTAAGATGAATAGCTTTAAATACATCAATTAAAAATAGTGGATTTTTAACCCTTTCCATTCGCATTATACTCCCAATGACAAAGTTACTTTTACTAAAAAACTCCTCTTTTGAAAAAAAACTATCTGGTATCTCAACTCCAAGGGGTATAACCTTAACCGTAAGTGCTGGATTTCTTCTTAACACATCCCTCATCAAAGCCCTTGATGGAACTATAACTATCTTCGGAATACCTATTGTGGTATTATCCACTTTTTCAAAAAGAAACCCCTTTATCTTTGAGGAATAGTCCTCCCTTATAAAACTTGTAATACTTGTAATGACAGGAATGCCTAGTTTCTTACCTATCCTTCTACCATAGAAATTGCCTCTGACCCCATATGTATGGATTAGGGATAGATTCTCCTCTGAAACCCTCTTAAGTGCATCTTTAAATACCTTAAGAGAGAAAGGAAATTTTGACTCAAAGAGATGGTTTTTGAATCCATTTTCCTCAATTTCATAAAACAGGGGACCTTTAAAAAAGGTAAAAAAAATGGTCTCCACCTTCCCTTTTAAGCCTCTTGTAAGACTCATAACCTGGTATCTTGACCCCCCTTTCTCTCCTCCACTTATAAAAACACCCACTTTAATCATTTATCCTCCTTATGG
>Ga0190359_1001271_pt1 | contig 16058 bp, 13 predicted proteins | sample 48721823_MG_FD_161269 | JGI IMG/M metagenome (GOLD analysis project Ga0190359, IMG submission 161269) | Hydrothermal vent microbial mat bacterial communities from Southern Trench, Guaymas Basin, Mexico - 4872-18-2-3_MG | ecosystem: Environmental > Aquatic > Marine > Hydrothermal vents >... | reverse complement strand
AGGAAAGCTCATTTTATGCCCCAGGATAAAGTCAGGGAATCACTGCTTTACGATCCCATTTCCCGTTTCGCTCCCACGCTCTTTATGTATCTTCATTTTGATATTCAAAAGCCTTTGGAAAAGGCCAGTTCTGTGAAAAAAACACCTCTCACGATCTGAAAATCGCTGTTCCTTTCCCGTAAATTTTTTCTGTTATTGTCGCAGGGACTCTTTTCTATTGCGGATTTTGGACTTATCTTTGCCACAGTCCAAAACTTGAAAAAGCTATGAATTTTGTAGAAGAGTTACGCTGGCGGGGTATGATCCATGACATCATGCCCGGAACGGAAGAACAGCTTAACAAAGAGATGACCACAGGTTACATTGGTTTTGATCCAACCGCCGACTCTTTGCACATTGGGCATCTGGTAGGGATTATGCTGTTAAAGCATTTTCAACTGAAAGGTCACCGGCCGGTGGTACTGATCGGCGGAGCTACCGGAATGATCGGAGACCCTTCGGGTAAATCCCAGGAAAGGAATCTGTTGGACGAAAAGACGCTACGTCATAACCAGGAAGCTATCAAACAGCAGCTGATGCGCTTTCTGGAGTTCAATGCCGGGAAATCTAATGACGCCGTAATTGTAAACAACTATGACTGGATGAAAGATTACACTTTTCTGGACTTCATCCGGGACATCGGGAAACATATTACCGTAAATTACATGATGTCAAAGGAATCGGTTCGGAAACGGCTGGATCCTTCCAACAAAAACGGCATGTCTTTTACCGAATTTTCCTACCAGCTGGTCCAGGGAACAGATTTTCTTCATCTCTACCAAACCATGAATTGTAAACTACAAATGGGAGGCTCCGATCAATGGGGCAATATCGTTACAGGTACTGAGTTGATCCGCCGCAAGCTTGGCGGAGAATCTTTCGCTTTGACCAGCCCGCTGATCACCAAGACTGACGGAGGGAAATTCGGCAAAACAGAATCAGGTAATGTCTGGCTCGATTCCAAACGCACTTCACCATACAAGTTCTATCAATTCTGGTTGAATGTGTCGGATGAAGATGCGGAAAGGTTCGTTAAAATTTTTACCCTCTTCTCAAAAGAAGAGATCGATGATCTTATCCGGCAGCACAGAGAGGCACCGCACACGCGTCTGTTGCAGAAGACAATGGCTCGTGAAATAACACTACTGGTTCACGGGAAAGAAGCGCTTGATGGTGCTGAAGAAGCCTCCCGCATCCTTTTCGGAAAAGGAACCACAAAATCTCTGCAACATATGGATGAAGCCACTTTTCTGGATGTATTTGAAGGGGTTCCTACTTTTGTAATCGACGCTTCATTCCTGGAATCCAAACCTGTGATTACGAAACTGTTGGTGGAAAAAACCGGCGTTTTCCCCTCCAAAGGGGAGCTTCGCAGGCTGATCAGTGGCGGCGGTTTATCGATCAACAAAGAGAAGGTGACCAATCCGGACAAACAAATTACACCCGATGACCTTATCAGCAAAAAATATATCCTGGTTCAAAAAGGGAAAAAGAACTATTACTTAATAAAATTAAAAAATTAACGTTCCTTTTCTAAAACAGGCTTCTTAATTAACTCATAAAATACTCATGAAAGAAGATAATGCAAAATTCCGGAACTTTGACTTTTTTTTATTTCTATGGAAATACCGCCGGCTTATCCTGACCGTAACCCTTGCAGGAATGGTTACCTCGGTGGTTATTTCTCTTTTGATCACTCCTAAATTTTCCGCAGATGTTATTTTGTACCCTTCCGCTTCATCTTCCGTTTCAAAAACCCTTATCTCTACCCAATGGGGAGGGAGCAAGGATATTCTCTCTTTCGGGGATGAAAAAGAATCCGAACGCTTATTACAGATCTTGCAATCCGATCGCATTCGTAACCAATTGGTAAAAAAATTCAATCTGTTTGAGCATTACGATATCAAACCCACGGAAAAATACAAATACACCAAATTGCAAAATAAGCTGAAAAAAAATATTTCATTCCGGAAAACCGAATATATGGCTGTACGTATCCGGGTGCTTGATACGGATCCTGTCTTGGCTGCCGACATGGCCAATACATTGGCAACATTATTGGATTCCACCATTACCGTTTTACAGAAAGAGAAAGCACAAAAAGCTTTTATCCTTGTCGGGAAAGAGTATTTTAAATTGCAGCAGGAAGTAAATGAGTTACAGGACTCTCTGTTATTTCTAAGCAATTTGGGGATTTACGATGTATCTTCCCAGTCAAGAGGTTTAAATGAAGCTTTTGCCGAAGCAGTGCGTAACAATGATCAAAACATGCTGAAGGATATTCAGAATAAACTGCAAATCTTGTCTAAATACGGCGGTAGTTTTCTGGCACTCCGGGAAAAATTCTCCTACTCCATTGAACGACTGAGCAATCTGCGATTAAAATATTCGGAAGCACGCGTGGAGGCAGAACAAAATCTCCCGCACATTTACATTATCAAAAAAGCTGAAATCCCGGATAAAAAGACAACTCCAAAACGGTCGCTCATTGTCATGGCCACCACCCTTTCGTCATTTCTGTTTGCGGTAATTTTATTGCTGATCATTGAAGCTATCCGTTCGAGAACAGACTAAATAAACCGCTGCACTTTGCCGGCTAAAAAGGAAACATATTGGTTTTACAGCCTTTCCTCCTTATTTCTGATTACGGAACTGATTTTTATATACTATGAAATCTATCCTGTATTATTGCTTCCGTTGATTTTGCTGTTCTTTTTCCTTGCTTTTTACCGCCTGGATATTTTTTACCTCAGTATTGTTTTTTTCACACCGTTATCCATTCCACTTCAGGAATTTTTTCCGCAATTGTCCTATAATCTCTCCATACCTTCCGAGTCTCTGCTGATTTTGCTTCTTTTCATTCTTATCTATCGTCTCTCCCTGAAAGGAACTACAGAAAGGGCTTTTTTGTTCCATCCCCTGACCATCGCCATTGCGATCTATTTAATATGGATGCTGATCTCTTCACTCACCAGCACTATGCCGATGGTATCGTTGAAATTTTTTATTTCACATTTTTGGTTTATTGCCGGAGCATATTTTTTCGCATATGAGATTTTTAAAAATCCCGGAAATATCCCCCGTTTTCTATGGCTTTATATGATCCCGTTGACTCTGGTAATCCTTTTTACTTTTTTCAATCAGGCACAGGCAGGATTAATCAACCAAAAAGCTGCTCATTCGGCCATGAAGCCGTTTTACAATGACCATACCGCTTATGGTGCCATATTGGCCATGTTTATTCCGGTACTTGGAGGGATGCTCTTCGTCCGGAAAAAAATGCGTCTGGCCTCAAGATGGGTCGTATTTTTTTTGTTTCTGTTATTTATTACAGCCCTTGTATTCAGTTACAGCCGGGCTGCCTGGCTGAGCCTTGCCCTGGCTTTCGGTATTTTTGTCCTCATAAAACTTCGCGTTCGTTTCGTAACCATTGTGCTGTTCTCTGTTATTCTCGCAGGTCTTTTCTTTTCCTACCGCACCATAGTCCTGCAGAAACTGGAAAGAAACAAGCGGGAATCTTCCACCAGTTTTGCCCGACATATCAGTTCAATTGCAAATATTCAGACGGATGCTTCTAACATGGAACGAATAAACCGCTGGAAATGCGCCCTTCGTATGTTTGATAATAAACCGGTGCTGGGATGGGGCCCCGGCACCTATATGTTTCAATATGCTCCTTTCCAAAAGTCCAATGATCGTACTATCATCAGTACTGATTTCGGAGACCGGGGCAATGCCCATAGTGAATATCTTGGTCCGCTGGCGGAAAGCGGCCTCCCGGGATTTCTCACCGTTCTCGGAGTTTTTATCCTCGCATTTCTGACAGGATTGAAGGTTTATTCCAGAGCAAAAGAAAGGTGGGTAAGCAATTTATCTGTCGCTTTATTGACCGGATTAAGCTCCTATTTTATCCATGGCTTGATGAATAATTTTCTGGATACGGACAAGGCAGCTATTCCTTTCTGGAGCTTTTTGGCCATATTGGTTGCTTTAGACCTGAATTATTCCAAAGGGAAAAATGTTTTCCAATCCGTCCGGGATCACTGACTGATCCTTGAGCCTAAAAAATCTCAACACCCAGTATCGAGACATCATCAAAACAACGTGAGTTCTCAGGGGTAATGTCTTCTTCCCGGATCAGGGACTGGATATTGTGATAAATATCCTTCTGGTTACTTATATTCTTTTCGATAGGGGCCGTACCGATTTCTTTCTCGTTTTCGTCTGGTAGTTCAGACAATCCGTCGGTATAACAGATGATCTTGGTACGCTGGTTAAGCTTCAGGGTTTCTTTCACAAAATCGGGCATTTCATCCAGCATACCGATGCCCACCGTATTGCTGTGAAGTTTCAATATCTTATCATCTTCCGTCAGATAAACCACCGGGGGGTTATGAGCCGCATTCACATATTCAAGTATGCGGGTTTCACAGTTGTATTTTGCCAGAAAAAGTGTAATGAATTTTTCTCCGTTGGCATTTTCCACTACTCGCTGATTCAAGGTACGTATCAGTTTTTTCAGCGGGATATCATACGTATACAACGCTCTCAGGTTAGCTTGGAAATTAGCCATTAGCAAAGCTGCCGAGATCCCTTTTCCCGAGACATCTGCAATACAAAAACCATAGGTATGTCTGCTTAGTTGAATACAGTCATAATAGTCACCTCCGATTGAAAAGTGAGGTTGATAAAATCCCCATACACGCAGACAATGATTAGAAGGCAGAATACTATTGTCGGGGATCAGAAGGGTTTGCATTTTTTTGGCCAGTTCCAGCTCTTTCTTCATTCTTTCCTGCTCAAGACTTTCCTGGAACAACCGGATGTTCTCAATAGCTACCAACACAATATTGGTAATAGTCTGGATAAAATTGAAGTGTTTGATCAGCGGGCTTATCCCTTCTCCCTCTACGATATCTCCGATCAGCACATAAGCCATCGTCACATTGTTGTTGATCACGGGGATGATATAATCAAACCCGGTAATGGCATCTTCGCCGGTCGCCCCCACCACGGAGGTAATCTCCCTGACCGGCAGCAACTGTTTTTCAATATCAATTTTATCACAATCACTAATATCACACCCCGAGTGATAGATACAATTCCACTCCCCGTTTTTTTTGAAAATGGCTATCTTCCCAATATTCAGGTCCTTTACCAGGAATTTCTCCATGAGGGTTAGTAACTCTTCCGGCGATTTATTCTGATTAATCGCCTGCGTCACCTCCAGCAGGGCATTCAGTTTTAACTTTGAATCCTCCAGCCTCTTCTGGGTTGCATTACTGGCCATAAAAACAGTTTAAGTTATCCTTTTACCCTTTCCCCGTAAGAACGCGTTCTCGTATCGACTTTTATTTTTTCTCCCTGGTTAATAAACAACGGAACACTAATGGTAGCCCCTGTCTCCAGGGTGGCTGGCTTCATGGCCGTAGTGGAAGTTGTATCTCCCTTAACACCGGGTTCGGTATAGGTTACTTCCAACTCAACATAGGGGGGAAGATCAACGGAAAGAGGGGTTTCTGTCTCGGCATGAAAAACGATCTCCACATCCTGTCCTTCTTTCATCAGATCGGGATTGGAGATCAACCCTTCTTCAATGGAGACCTGTTCAAACGTTTCACGGTGCATAAAATGATATCCCATGTCATCTTTATAAAGAAATTGATAAGGTCTCCGTTCAATGCGAGCCACCGTCACCTTGTGTCCTGACGGAAATGTCTTGTCAATCACCCTGCCGGTAGTAAGGCTCTTTAACCTGGTGCGCACAAAAGCCGGTCCTTTGCCGGGTTTGACATGTTGGAACTGAACTATGGTGTAAAGATCATTGTTAAATTCAATACATAATCCGTTTCTGAAATCCGCTGTGGTTGCCATATTCCCTTTTTCATGTTGTTTTTACAAAAATAATGGAATTACCGGAATTACCCAATGTATTCTTTGGCCTTTTGCTTAAGGCTTTTACTCCTTACTTATAAAAGCTGATACAGGGTAACGCAACCCTTTGTAATCCGCCAGATTAATCCGGAAGGAGCCCACTTTAAGATTTATCCAAATCTTTACAGGAAGAAAATTATCATCGTCGGTTAGCCACAAGGACATATCATTTTCTTTTTTGAATGCTCTTCCTACCTCCGTCACAGGGCCGAATTTAAGACATCGAATTTCCTTCTTTCCAACTTTTACAATATCTTTCCCCAAGTAGCGGATTTTCAAAGGCCACAGTTCATCCGTAAAATAAGTCTGTATAAGTACCGTTTCCCGCTTTCTGAAAGAATATCCCGCATAATGTTCTCTGAAATAATAAAACCCTGTAAGTATATCATAGATGTTTTTCGGAACTACAACTTTGCCTCGTGTCTGACTGTATACAACAGAAGAATCTTTCCGGGCATAATGATCAAAAATCACTTCATTGTACCTTTTATAGTTACCTTCATGGATATCCCGTATCGCTTTAAGAGGAAACTGGGTGAACGGATCCATATAACATTCGTATCTGTCACGCACTTTGTATATAACATCAGCCAGTCCGGAAGTGCGTCCCCATAGTTTAATGTGCCATACTTTCTTCCCGTCCAGGGTATCCCTCTTAACTAAAAGATAAGCATCTCCCGCCGGTACGAATGAGAAATTAATGTTGTAATGCAGTTTTTCACCCGGGCCATATCTTACCGGATCTCCTCCACGGACTGTTAGTACCCCGGTACATGATATAAATATCAGAAAAAATAAAGTGCTACGAAACATCATACTTTTTTTCATCTCCTTTTTATTTGTTCTCCTGCAATTACCGGTCTGTTTTTAATTTGTTTTCAGGGATCGTGGGCACAAATTCTTTCAGATAAAAAGGCTCAAAATAAGCAACATCTTCAAATGCCTGTTTTTGAAAATGTTCAAAAGATAAAGGAACCATGTATTCCGCCGATGGCCGGATATTTTCAAAAAACCTGACATTAGGATGGACAAGCGCCTTCTTGCATTTTTCACTGCCTGTTCCGAAAAAAACGATTTTTCTTTTCGTTAGGATTTTTTCAAACGATCGGGGTGTAATTATCTTCGCCTGAATATCTGTTTGTTGATTTCCTGCCATATTATAAAAGGAAAGATATACTTCCATGCGCCTAGCATCGATCATGGGGCACAGCCAGGTATCCTGAGGGATTTCAGGCATTTCTTTTCGTATTCCGGCTAAAGCTCCCTCAGCCATCGCTTCCAGTGTAGATACGGCAATGAGTGGAATGTTTAATCCATAGGACAGTCCTTTGGCGGTCGAAACACCAATCCTTAAACCCGTATAAGAGCCGGGGCCTTTGCTGACAGCCACCGCATTCAGATCCCTGATTTCCAGATTGTTATTTTTCAGTATTTTATCGATAAGCAAAGTAAGGATCCTGGCGTGATTTCTTTCCTCCTGACTTTTTATAATATCCAGTGTTTTTTCATTTTTCCCCAAGGCCACCGAACAGATATCGGAGGAGGTTTCAATATTCAGAATCAAAGACATATTTACTCTATGGTTTATTTTCCCCCCACCTTGAAAAGTTCTTTTTTGGGAACTACTTCAACACGGGAACTATCCTGAAGTTTTTTAGCAATAACATTGTAGGGAGCCACGATCACATCATCCTGATCAGAAACACCCTTATTTATCTCAATGAAATTATCATCCTGGATACCGGTTTTCACCTCCTGCCGAATGGCATAATCTCCTTTAACAACAAAAACCACCTCTTTGGTTTTTCCATCCTCCGTAAGAACCACCTCTTCATCTTCACCGGAAGATAATGTATCTGTTCGTGTTGTAACAGCCTGTATAGGCACTGAAAGCACATGTTCTTTACGGTTCGTCTGAATATCCACGGTTGCCGACATTCCCGGGCGAAAAGGATTGGGAATGGCTTCCGTAATAAGATGTTTGTAAGAATCCCGTAACAATCTGACCTTCACATTAAAGCTGGTAACCTGATCTACAGATACTCCGGTAGTGGAGGCAGAGTTGGCGATTTCTGTCACCGTTCCTTTGAATTTATCCCCCAAATAGGCATCTACCTCAACGATGGCAGTATCTCCGGTACGAACGCGTATGATATCGTTTTCATTCACTTCCACCAACACTTCCATGATGCTCAGATCAGCAATACGCAGCATTTCAGTACCAGCCATCATAGAGGTTCCAACCACCCTTTCTCCTTTTTCCACATTCAGCTTTGAGATGGTTCCTGACATCGGAGCATATATCTTGGTTTTGATCAGATTTTCTTCCGCTTCTTTCAGGCTGGCTTGGGCACTTAACAGAGAGTAGCGTGCTGCATCTACATCCGCTTTGGCCATTTTATAATTAGACTCCGCATTCTCAAAATCAGCTTCTGAGATGGTCTGATGCTCATACAGTTTCTTGTTTCTATCATAATTTTGTCTGGCCAGGATAAATTTTGTTTCTGCCTGAGTCAGTCGCGCTTTCGCTGAATGTACCGCTGCTGCTGCCCGGTCACGTGCTGACATGTAAACATCCGGTTTTATACGCACCAGCAAGTCACCGGCATGCACATAATCTCCTTCCTTTACATTCAGTTCGACGATCTCACCGGAAACATCCGGAGCCAGTTTTACTTCCGTTTCCGGTTGAATCTTACCGTTAGCACTGACCGTTTCAATGATGGTACGGTATTTCCCTTTTTCCACCGCAACTTTGTAGGTCATTTCTTTTCCAAACCAACCGGCTTTTTTCCCAATCACTGCCAGAATAATAGCCACAACCGTTACACTCATTAAAATGTATAATGCTTTATTTTTTTTCATTCATCTATTTTTTTCATCTGTTTAAAAATTTTTGTTTTATCAATAATGAAGAAAATAAAAATTTTCTTCACCCATGTAACCAGTTACTCACAGTAAAACTGTTCGTGACCTAGCTGTGCCCGGTTCACTCTCACAGGCAATATTTTAATCATTTTCCTGTGTAAATTTTTGATTAAAAATTTCATATTCGTTTCATCCAACTAAAAATACTACGTTAAAATTGCATGTTCAAATTAAAAGGTTTACCCCGGTAGAAATTCAATACATTCACTTTGAAAACAAACTCATATTTGGCCCTCAGCATGTCCGAACGAGCATTTGTAAGCTGGTTTTTGGCCATATTATAGTCCACGCTTGTTACAAGGCCTACATCAAATTTTTCTGATGTATACCGAAATGATTCCTCCATAGAAGAAACAGTTTTCCGGGTAACCAAATATTTTTTTAAAGCAGCTCTGGCATCAGCATAGGCTTGCTGTATTTCTTTGTACAAACGGTTTTTTTCGTTCTGAAGCTGTAATTGCGCATTTTCTATATTGATCTTAGCATCCTTCACGCTCCTTTCTACCTGCCAGTTGTTGAATATGGGTATGCTCATGCCCAGTCCGATGCCCCAGTACCGGTTATCGTCCATTTGTTCCCAGAAAGGATAATCCCCATAAATAATGCCTTCTACAGGATCCACCCTCAACACTTTTTGACGGTTGTCTGAAAAACTTGTATTGAAACTTCCGGAAAGGTTCAATCTCGGACTTCTGGAGCTTTTGGCAATCCTGAGAGCCAGCTCGGAACTTTTCAACTGATACCCTGCACTTTTAATCTGAGGCATCATATTCATAGCGTCGGAGAAAACTTCGCTGATTTCCGGAATGATATAATTACTATCAGGATCTTCTATCTCAGGTATAATAATATCGAATCCTGTTACAGAATCCAGGTCGAGGATCTGTGTAAGATTCAGGTACGCTAAATCCAGAGCATTGGAAGCATTGATCTCCTGCATTTCCTCGGAGGCTGCCTGGGCCTGTATCTCCAGCAGGTTGCCGAGGGGCACGCTTCCTGCATTTACCAACTTACGTGTACGGTCAATCTGTAGTCTGGTGATAGCTACCTGCTGACGTGCTACCTCCAGCAGCTCCTTATCCAAGAGGATCTGCAGGTAGGCCAGGGCAATATTCATGGAAATGTCATTTTTAACCCGGTCCAGTTCAGCCATACTGGCCATCAACCGGTATTTATTCTGTTTGATGGTGTTTTTAGTCTTAAACCCGCTGAACAGATTCATGTTGGTGCCTGCATTGGTTCCAACGTAGTTGACTGAGTTGTTGGTAAAACGATAGGTAGTCATGTCTAATACACGTCCTGTAGAAAACGAATAATTCGTCCCTGCATTAAAATTCGGTAACCGGTTCAGTTTGGATTGCTTCAGGGCATTTTCATTCAGCCTGGTATTCAATTTTTGTTGTTTGATCTGGATATTGTTGTCAATCGCATATTGAATACAGTCCTCAAGCGACCACTTTTTCTCCTGACTACGGCCTATAACAGGAAATATCAGAAGAATAATTAAAAGAAAAATATATCGTTTCATGTGTTTAAAAATTATTAATAATGAAGAAAATAAAAATTTTCTTCACCCATGTAACCAGTTACTTACAATAAAACTGTTCGTGAGCTCCCTGTGCTCGTTTCATCTTTCTTGATGTTTTTTTCATATTAAACATATCCGCTTATACATGCTACATTATGGTTAAACCTCTTTCATGAAATTTCCGGAAACAAATTCTGCTTCCTGATAAAGAAAGAGTAACAATATGTTTTGTAAAGACAGCTAATATAAAAAAATAACGGAATACCCTTAATGATATTTGATATAAATTAACGATTTTTAACCCCTTGCTAATTTTAAATTTAGATTCATGGAAAAATCTTATTCCTTTCCCGGAATCGGATCGGTGATCCTGCGAAAAAGCCGTCGTGCAAGACGTGTTAGTATTCGTATCTCCCAAAAAGGGGAAGTAAAAGTTGTAATTCCATATGTTGTATCTTACCGGGAAGGGATTGGCTTTTTAGAGAAAAAGGAAGACTGGGTTAAGCGGACTCTTCGACACATTCATCAAAAAAAACCACCCGAGCTGGTTTTTCGGCCGGGGGAAAATATTTTTACCAAACATCACAAGCTCATCCTTAAGCCGGTCAACCGAAATAAATTTATGGGGAAAATACAGGAAGACATTACCATATTACTTTATCCCTCTTCCTTCACTGCCAATGAACCGAAATTGAGGGAAATAATCAGCCGGCTGTACGTTGAAACCTTGCGGGTTGAAGCCCGCCGGTATTTACCTATACGTGTCAGCCAACTGGCAGAGAAGTATGGATACAGCTATCATAAGGTTTTCCTGAAAAATATGAAAACACGCTGGGGTAGCTGTTCTGCTGCCCGGAACATTAATCTTAACATCCACCTGATGCATCTTCCCTCACACCTTATAGATTATATTATTCTTCATGAGCTGGTTCATACCGTCCATAAAAACCACGGTCCCGGTTTCTGGCAGGAACTGGAAAAGATCACGGGAAATGCCCGAATCCTGGACAAAGAGTTGAATAATTACCGGATTGAACCGGAAATAAAAATGGAATGATGAGGGAAAATTTTTAACTTTTAACGATAGTCATATAGTCACTTTTACCTTTTGCTTATATCGAACTCAGAAAAAGAAGGGTTACTAACAAGTTTTTGCTTCACTCAAAAAAATACACAATGTGGATTAATGTGCATTTTAGATTTTCAAGTAATATTTTTTTCTTGATAAGGACAATTATTTGACTCCAAAATAATTAGTCTTGTTTTTTTCTAAGGACAATGGTTCAATAGCAAAATCGGGATTAATATTGTCTGCATACAAAACAATTTCTTCTCCTTTTTTGAGATCTATCTTATAACAACCATTTTCTATTTCTTCAAGGTTATTTTTGTTTTTACTTTTTATTACTGGCATTCCTTCAATAGAAGGATTAATAACACATGGTTCACCTGCCAGACTTTTTATCCGTACAAAGCTTGTTTTTCCATTTTTTCGTTTTGCACTAATTAGAAAAGCCCCTTCAGTCCTGAAATTATGAAAAGCCACATTTTTCCAACTATCGGGTAAGGCAGGAAACACTCTTATCTTATTGCCCCAGCTTTGTAACAACATATCTTGGACACAAGTATTATAACTCAATGAAGTTTCAATACATGGAGTGGCAAGATAGTATATTCCGTTTTTCCCCAGTTTTTCATTTTCTACCTCTTTGTACAGGATATCATTCATCCGCTGCAGTGCCAGATTTCCCAAACCCAAGGCGGCAGCGGCAGGCGACGATTGAGAAGCTCCCATCTTTGGCATGGTAGTAGGGCAAAAGTTTCTTACGGACCTTTCGAGCAGGTCTTTTTCTTTGGTGTTATCAATATTTTCGAGATAAAGCGGATAAATCATCATGAGGTGAGACATGTGTTGATGGTCTCTCGGAGCTGGTTTATTACATCCCAGCATATATCCTCTTTCATCAACTGCATAATCTATTAATTGCTTATTAATATTTTCCCATTCCGGTAACAGAGGATCGTCAATCTTTAGTATTCCACATATTTCAATAAGTTTTGTACATCCCCATTTTAGCAGAGCCAGATCGAAATTACAATCACTGACATTACCTGTTTCAGGCGAAAATGTGGGAGGGAGATGCAGTTTGCCATCATCGCCTGTATATAGGATATGACGATATAAATTAATACTTCTTCGCAACAGAGGGAAAACAACTTCTCTAAGTAACTCTTTGTTCATTGTGTACCGATAATGCAGCCAGCAATTATTAAGGAGCCAGGGGAGACACCCTAACATTTCACTGTACCTTCCATCACCATCTCTCTTTCCTATAAGATCATAAGCTGTGGCCAGTGGCAATAAAGCTGAATCGTGCTGCCATTCTTTAGGGACAACATTATCAATCAGATTTTCACGATTGCGGTACAACGATTTTACCAAAGCTTCTCCCAGATGCAGCCTGTTGGCTGTATAAACAGGAAAATGAGCTGTTTGCGTATTAAAGTCATGAGTGCTATATGGCCAAGGCCCTCCGGAATTCCACAGGCCGGCTGTATCAATATATTGGGCATCAGGACGAGTACAACAAGCCAGACGATAAATATTATTCCAATAGAATGTTTGTCCTATGCTCTCCGGAAAGGTAACAAAACTTTCCCGGTAATAATTATGCCACCACAAACGATGTTTGATAATCCATTTATCAAGGTCATTATCAATATTTATCCGGGCTCGCTCTATATTCCTTAATGCATGATCCACAGATACTTTTTCAGGATAACTATTTTCAATGCTTATCAGCAAAATCCTTTTATTGTTTTTTACTTTTTTCTCTTTCCATGCAGTAGCATAATTACCACCTGATGATAAATCCTGGACTCCTACATAAATATTATTATGGTTTTCAACTCTGTGTTCCGGATTTTTATATTTTTTGTATGGTGCATAATGTTGACCGTATCGTTTTTCGCCAGGATCCCCACTTCTTGAAGTTTTAGCCTCAAATGGATGCCAATGCCATCCGGACAACTCTTCTTTTCCTGATATTTCAATTTCAGTATAAATTACATCATCCTGTCTGTGAGTTAAATGGTGAATACTAAAGCTTCCGTTGCTGGTATTTATTTTTCCTCTAAGTTCAGCATTATATATATCCTGCCTAAGATCACAATCAATAATTATCCCTTTTGGTTTGATCAAAAAGTAACCTATCTGGTATCGGGGGCGGCTATAGGCTGTCCAACCGTAATGATAGTCATTATGGTCGTGAACATCAGACCTGAATACCTGCAGGTGCAGGCAATTGTTTTCTACCCAGATCATTGATCCAATAAGTCCGTTACCAAAATGAGGAGCCTCCGTCATGTTCACCGGGACATTTTTCCAAAGTAAGTCGTGATTCTTCAACATTTCTTCCCAATCAACATGGCAATTAATTAAAGATTCATCTGATGGTTTGTCAGGGGGAAATAATCCCTTATTTCCTTTCCTATACAATATTGATTTGGGAACAACAAATGCGCCAAGTGAAAGTCTTGCTACATTTTTTATAAAAACTCGTCGTACGATTTTTTCTTTCATACACACAAATCAGATTAGTATATTTTTATTTATATCTGTTAATATACTGCTCATGAATCAGTCGTTTGTTATAATTTGTTATAAACTGTTTAAAAAGTTATACTTTAATAATATCCCAATGAATTTTGAACTTCCCGTCATTAAATTTCCTATGAGCAAAGAAAATTTCATTATATTAATCTTTATTGTCAGTGTTAGTAACTTACTTTATCATCCAAAGAATCAGATGGAATGATCCAGATGTTCCGAAACTGTACTTTAGCGCCATGATCCTGAAGCATGACAGGTCCTGGAGACGGGTTTTCGGGAAATCCCACCCCTGTCTTTGATTTAACAATCACATTGTTATGTATGACCACTCCATTATATAATACAGTAACCCTTGCATTTTCAACCTTTATTAAATTATCTCCTTCTTTTTTATAACGAGGAGATCGGAAAATAATATCATAACTTTGCCATTCCCCGACAGGTTTGCTAACGTTTCTGTCTGGCATTTTTTGTCTATAAATCGAACCTCCCATCCCCGGCGTGAAAGGCTTGTTATAAGAATCATATATCTGAATCTCATATCGTCTTAATAAATATACCCCACTATTGGTATTTTCTGAATTGGGAAGTTTGAACTCAACATGGAGTTGAAAATCCCGAAAGTTTTCTTTGGTTTTTATCCCCTGGATTCTTTTACATCTATACAATGTATCAGGAACCACTTCCATTGCACCTTTTACTATTTTCCATCTGACTGTTCCACCATCACAATTTGTCCAATGTGAGAAATCCTTTCCATCGAAAAGGATAATAGCTCCTTTCGGTGCAGTGGAATATTTTTCCTGTGCATTGATTTGCATAGTACTTGAAATAAAAAAAATAAGAATAAAGTAATTGTATATTGGATTTAATAACTTTTTCACAGCTTTTTCTTTTTTTGTCTAAATTTGATCATGAATTACAAATGGTTCGCGATATTCTCTGGAAACATATTTGTTTGCGTGGGTTGCATATTTGCCGACAAACTGTTCTTTTGCAGAATCCATCTTCAGCCATGGTCCCAATACAATTGGTGTTTTTTTCAGGTTAATACCATTTGCCAATAAATGCTCACGGGTTCTTTCAAAGGTGTCCATAACATCAGGATCCTTCTTTATTACATCATTAACTTCTTCAACAGAGACTTCGTGTCCTACACGGTACGATATATTGCCCATATGACATAAGGCTGTTGAAAGATGTCCTTCAAGAATGGTTGTTCTTACATCCTCCTCTTTCCGGCTGCGAACGGCTTTTATAAAGTGTGTTTCTGTATTAACTTTTTTACCTTCAAATTTTCTTATCTGTTTACCATTGTTATCATAGGCAATAAGATCAACAAGATCAACATATCCATGCTCACAAATAATTATTGTGCCATTGTTGGGGCTTGAGCTGTTGTGTTCATGGGTGATTTTAATACCTTTACGAGTTATTGTCTCGAACGAATCCATTAAATTATCGCCTGTTTTTCTTGGTAATCCACGTACTTCAAAGATAATGGGGGCAGGCTTATAATCAAATACCGTAATTTGTGTATTAGGAGTTTGTCCGTCATCATCATAACCATAACGACCCCCGAAACTGATTACTCTTGGTGGTAAGTCTTTTTTGCCGAGAGCCCATCTGCAAACATCAAGATGGTGTGGTCCGTTATTGCCGGTCTCCCCGTTTCCATAATCCCATTGCCAATGCCAGTCGTAATGAAGTTTAATACGTGGAAGAGGAACTTTAGGAGCCGGTCCGCACCAGAGATCATAATCTATATATGGCGGTATATATCCGGATCCTTTGACTTTCCCGATACTCTTTCGGCGCTTATACACCCAGGAATGTGCTAAAAGAATTTTACCAAGTTCTCCGCTCTGAATGTAATTAATTGCCGAATACATAGCCTCATTTGAACGAATGTCAAAATCTGCCTGTACAATTCTGTTATACTTTTTTGCTGCTTCCACCATTTTACGTCCTTCCCAGATGTTGTGTGAAACGGGCTTTTCCACACAAACATCTTTA
>Ga0190359_1001269_pt1 | contig 16083 bp, 12 predicted proteins | sample 48721823_MG_FD_161269 | JGI IMG/M metagenome (GOLD analysis project Ga0190359, IMG submission 161269) | Hydrothermal vent microbial mat bacterial communities from Southern Trench, Guaymas Basin, Mexico - 4872-18-2-3_MG | ecosystem: Environmental > Aquatic > Marine > Hydrothermal vents >... | reverse complement strand
TATCTACTGAAGCAAATATCAGGGCAATCAGAAATCAGCTTAAAGAAATCGGGGCAATGTACGACTGGTCAAAAGAGATTAACACCAGTGATCCGGAATACTACAAATGGACCCAGTGGCTCTTTCTTCATCTTTATAAAAAAGGTCTGGCTTATAAAAAAGAAGCTCCTGTTAACTGGTGTCCTTCGTGTAAAACAGTTCTTGCAAATGAGCAGGTTGTTGATGGAAAATGTGAAAGATGTGATACTGAAGTTATACAGAAAGATCTTGAGCAGTGGTTCTTTAAAATTACTGATTATGCAGAACAATTACTTGAAGGATTGGGCAGAATAGAATGGCCTGAAAAAACAGTTACAATGCAGCGTAACTGGATAGGAAAAAGTGAAGGAGCATGGATAAAATTTAAATTAGATGAGCATGAAGAAGAAATAGAAGTTTTTACAACCAGGCCGGACACTTTGTGGGGCGTTACATACATGGTTCTTGCTCCTGAGCATAATCTTGTAAAGAAAATTACCAAACCGGAATATGCGGAAAAAGTTGAGGAATATATTAAACAAACCAGAAAATCAACTGAAATCGAGAGAACTTCAACGGAAAAGGAAAAAACCGGAGTATTCACAGGAGCCTACTGCATTAATCCTGTAAACGGTGAAAAAGTCCCGGTATGGATTTCCGATTATGTGCTTGTAAGTTACGGAACAGGCGCTGTTATGGCTGTTCCTGCTCATGATCAGAGAGATTTTGAGTTTGCAACAAAATTCAAACTTCCTATAAGGCAGGTAATAAGCAGCGACGGTTCTGAGCAGGAATATCTTGAACAGGCATATACAGAACCGGGAATAATGATGAACTCCGGTCCTTTTAACGGTGTTGAATCAAAAACCGGAATTAAAAAGGTGATCGAGTATCTTGATAAGAATAATTGGGGAGGAAGCAGGATCAATTATAAATTAAGAGATTGGTTGATTTCCCGCCAGAGATATTGGGGTGCACCCATTCCCATAATTTATTGCGACCACTGCGGAACTGTCCCTGTACCTGAAAAGGATCTGCCTGTTGAACTGCCGGAAAAGGTCGAATTTAAGCAAGGCGGGGAATCACCATTATTAACAAATCAGGAATGGGTTAATACAAAGTGTCCTGTCTGCGGAAGAGATGCCAGAAGAGAAGTTGATACAATGGATACATTTGTCTGCTCATCCTGGTACTATTTAAGATATCCCACTCCTCATCTCAATTCCGAACCCTTTGATAAAAAACTTACTGCAAAATGGCTGCCTGTGGATCAGTATGTTGGCGGAGCCGAACATGCAGTTATGCATCTTATGTATGCAAGGTTCATTACAAAAGTGCTTCATGATTCCGGATTGATAAATTTTGACGAGCCCTTTACAAGGCTGGTGCATCAGGGTGTAATTACCAATAACGGCGCAAAGATGTCAAAATCCAGAGGAAATGTAATAAATCCTGATGTTTATATTCAGAAATACGGCTCCGATGTATTCAGAACATACATGATGTTTATGGGGTCATATGAAGACGGCGGGGACTGGGCTGATGAAGGCATTCAGGGTATGTACAGATTTTTAAACCGTGTTTGGCGTCTTGTTCAAATGGTAAGAGAGAATCCTCCTTCCGGTGATGAATCCGAAAAAGTTTCCGATATGGAAAGAGTTCTTCACAATTCAATAAAAGAAACTACAAGAGATCTTGAACGGTTTCATTTTAATACATGTTTAAGCAGAATTATGGAACTTGTAAATGCAATGTATCTTTATGTTCAGGATGTTGATCCGAAATTACAGAACAAAGAGAAGGTTGATTTTGCAGTTAAATCATTAGTGCAGCTTTTAGCTCCTTTTGCCCCTCATCTTGCTGAAGAGCTGTGGCAGATTCTCGGGAATGAAAAAAGTGTTTTTCTTTCTGAATGGCCGGCATGGGATGAAGAAAAACTTGCGGAACAAAATGTTACAATTGTAGTACAGGTAAACGGTAAGATCAGATCAAAATTTTCTGTTCCTGTTGATTCGCCGGAAGATATGGTAAAAGAAAAAGCTCTTGCTGACGAGAAGATTAAGAATTACACGCAGGGCAGAGAGATAAAAAAGGTCATAGTTGTAAAAAATAAACTTGTAAGCATTGCTGTTGCATAAAATAAAAAAATAATTCAGGTGAACAATGTACTCATATAACAGAACAGAGTGGGGATTAAGCGGGGGAGTGATAACTCCTGCTGTTAAGAATCTGCTTATTGCAAACGGAGCCGGCTTTGTTCTCTCCCTTTTATTCGGTAACGGATTTTTCTATTTTTTTGGTCTGGTTCCAAAACTTGCTCTTTTCAGACTGCATATCTGGCAGTTTGTAACATACCTGTTTGTGCACGGAGGAATACTCCATATTGTTATCAATATGTATGTTCTGTGGATATTCGGATGTGAAGTTGAGAGAATGTGGGGAACAAAAGTTTTTTATAAATACTACTTTATTACAGGTGTTGGTGCAGGATTGTTTCATTCTCTGATCACTCCAAATTCTATTGTCCCTACTGTTGGCGCATCAGGTGCAATAATGGGAGTGCTTACTGCTTTTGCGGTTTTGTTCCCCAACAGAGAAATTACAATGCTGCTGTTTTTTGTTTTTCCTGTCAGAATGAGAGCAAAAACTCTGGCTCTGGTGTTTGCTGCTTTTTCTCTTTTCAGCGGAGCTGCAGGAAGCAGGGACGGTGTAGCACATTTTGCACATCTCGGCGGAATGGTTATTGGTTATATTTATATGAAAAGATACAGCTCCTTTACTGTGATTTTTGATAAGCTGCGTCAGTTAAAACGAAAACACAGAATGCGCGTTCAAAGAGAGAAAGAAGTTGATCTTGAAAAACTAAGGCGGATGGTTGATTCAATTCTTGATAAAGCAAACGAGATAGGAATGGAAAATTTATCAAGAGAAGAAAAGCGGTTTTTAAAACACGCCAGTAAAATATTAAACAGAGAAAAGTAATCTTTTCTATGATGGTGAAAAAACATAACATTTTAAAACTGGTTTGTGTGTTTTTTTTGCTGATTTATACTGCTAAATCGGTTTCTCAGACCACTATTACTAAAACTCAGGTATATGTCTATTTTGCAGGTTCTTCAAAACCTTATATGATCTCATCTCTGTTAAAAGACGGAATTATATATTCATCATTAAAAGAACTGGCACAGGTTTTTCATCTCGGATATTATGAAAACAGAGAAAAAAGAAAAGAAGTAATAAGAATCGGCTCAAAGAACATAACCACTACTGTTTATAATCCTTTTATTCTTGCGGACGATAATGTATATCAAATGCCACTTGTTCCGTATGAATCTGAAGGCAGGATTTACGTACCTCTTGCTCATTATCTTAACGTAATAAAAAAATATCTTCCTCAGAAAGTCGAACTGAATGTAGATCGTCTGCGTATGAAAGTATACGGTTCTTTGTTTAATATACTTGCTGTTGATATCGGGGAAAAGGAAAACGGATACTTGCTTACCATTCACACCTCAAATAAGTTCAGTAAATCTGATGTTGATGCAAGTATAAGACACGGATGGCTGAATGTAACAATTTACAGAGGAAAACTTGACTCTCTGGCTCTAACTTCAAAAAAGAAAGATAAGATTATTGATCAGATACTGCCTTTTCAATTTGAGAAATCAGCGTACATATCATTTAAGCTTAATAAAAAGATATTGAGTACAAAGGTCTATACAACGGATAATGAAATTCAGATATCATTAAGAACAAAGGAAGCAGTTAATATCGCCAGTACTGTTTTAGACGGAAGAAAAAAGAAATGGCTTATAGATACAATTGTTATTGATCCTGGCCATGGCGGAAGACAACCGGGATGTATTGGGCAGACAGGAATAACGGAAAAAGAGATAACTCTTGATATTGCAAAAAAGCTTAAATCTCTTCTTGAGAAAAATTTAAAGGTTAAAGTGCTTTTAACAAGAAATTCCGATAAATTTATGGGACTCAGAGACAGAACCCAATTTGCGAACAAAAACAACGGGAAATTGTTTATCAGTATTCATGCCAATGCAAGTCCCAACCGGAAGGCAAGAGGGTTTTCCACATGGGTTTTGGGACACGGAAAGAGCGAGCAGGCTCTGCAGGTTGCAGAAAAGGAAAACTCTGTTATACAATTTGAGGATTCCCCTGAAACATATAAAAATTTCGGTGATGCAGCACATATTTTAAATGCAATAGCAAACAGCTCTTACCAGAAAGAGAGTATGGATCTTGCTCAGATTGTAAACAAAGAACTTGGCAAGTACACAAAAATACCAATGTGGGGAAAAGGAGTTTATCAAGCAGGATTTTATGTCCTGATAGGAGCTGCAATGCCGAGAATCCTTGTTGAAACTGCGTTTTTATCGAACAAATACGAAGAAAGACTTTTAAGAACAAAATCTTTCAGAAGAAAAATTGCAATTGCACTTTATGAAAGTATTAAAAAATTTAAAACAAAATATGAAAAGGGAATTGACTGACAGATGGGTGATAACAGACCAATCGGAGTTTTTGATTCGGGAATCGGCGGGTTGACAGTTGTGCATGAATTATTTAACCATCTTCCCAATGAAAGTATTGTGTATTTCGGAGATACTGCACGGGTGCCTTACGGTTCCAAATCTCCTGATGTTGTAAAAAAGTTCGGACTTCAGGATATTCTGTTCCTTCTTGGGAAAAACGTAAAACTTGTAATTGCTGCATGCCATACAGTATCATCAATAGCACTTGACGAACTTAACCAGATATTTCATCTGCCGATTCTGGGTGTTGTTGAGCCCGGAGTGAAAGCTGCGGCAAAGGCTACAAAAAACGGGAAAATCGGAGTTATCGGAACAAGAGGTACTGTTTCCAGCAGAGCATATGAAACCAAACTTGCAAAAATATCAGCTGATATACAGGTTTTTCCACAGGCATGTCCTCTTTTTGTGCCCCTTGCAGAAGAAGGATGGCTTGATAATGAAATAACCCGAAGCATTGCAAGGATATACCTTGATCCCCTGAAAGAAAAAGGCATTGATACTTTAATCCTCGGTTGTACTCATTATCCTCTTTTAAAAAAAATTATTGCAGAAGTGCTTGGCCCTGATGTAACAATAATTGATTCTGCGGAAGAAACAGCAAAACTTGTTGCGAGAAGGCTTAGTCTTTTGAATCTGGAAAGAGAAGAAAATAGTAGTGTACAGCATAAATTTTTTGTGAGTGATATCCCCCACCAGTTTCGGGAGATAGGAGAGAGATTTCTGGGAACGGATCTTGGAAATGTTACCAGAATTGATATTGAAGGCGAGATGTCTGATACTGCATCGGATGCATTAAAGATTGTACCGCCCATTAAATAGTCGAAGTTAATTAATATCTTGTAATTGTCTGCAGACCGGATATATTAAGTTAACAAAAAACGATTCACAGGGAAATTTTCTGTTGGCATGTTATGGAAAATAAAAATCATTTTATTGAACTTTTAAAAGTACGTAAAAGCATAAGAGAGTTCTCCGAAAGAGAAGTTGAGAAAGAAAAAATTGAGATAATAAAAGAGGCAATGCTTCTTTCTCCGAGTTCGAGGAATATCAAACCGTGGGAATTTTATTTCTCAACTTCTCCTGATATTGCCCGGGAACTTTCATTAAGCAAAAAGAGCGGTTCGGAATTTTTAAAAGGAGCGCGTTTATGTATTGTTATTTGTGGTGATCCTGAAAAATCCGATGTGTGGGTTGAAGATTGTTCTATAGCCTCAATCATAGCACAGCTTACAGCAGTGTCAATAGGGTTGGGTTCCTGCTGGGTGCAGATACGCAACAGAATGCATGATGATAAAACAAGTGCCGAAAATTTTGTCAAAATGGTTCTGGGTCTGCCGGACAGGCTAAAAGTTGAGTCAATAATCGGTGTGGGATATGCGGGATAGATGTAGTGTGATTTATGGAATAAAAACACAAATGTTACTGATAAGAAAAAACTTGCATAACAAATTGATTTAAAGTATATTTAAGTTTGTACGTTCTGATAGTTATCATTTTAATTGTTTTATTGTATGAATTTTCTTATGACCTTTTAGGAGATTTGAATGATGGGAAAAAATAACACTAAATGGATTGTAATTATCCTGCTTCTTTTGTGGGCAATTTATGCGCTTTGGCCTACATATCGGTTTAACACGCTTTCACAAAAAGAAAGAGAAAAACTTGAGAACAAGGGCAAGCTGGCATCTATACAGCACAGAGCAATACGCTTAGGCCTTGATTTAAAAGGCGGTATGCATCTTACTCTCGAAGTCGATTTCCCATATCTTGTTGAACAGTTGGCCAAAAACAAAGACCCGCAGTTTGAAACAATTTTGAATGAAGTAAGAAAAGAGTTGAATATAAGTACTGAAGATTTTCTTACAATACTTGAAAGAAAATTTAAAGAACATAATGTCCCTCTAAATAAATATTGGGGGCAGAGAGGAGAATCAGACGGAAAAATTCTCTCCTTTCTGGATAAAGAGGGTAAAAAGGCAATAACCCGTTCAATGCAGATTCTTACAAACCGTATTGACCAGTTCGGCGTTTCAGAGCCTTCAATTACAAAAATGGGTTCAAGAAGAATTCTTGTAGAACTGCCGGGTATTGAAAAGCCTGAACAGGCAAGAAATCTTATAAAAAGTACTGCTCTTTTGGAGTTTAAACTATTAAAAGATCCTGAAGTATTTTCAAATACAATTAAAAAAATTGACAGGGCTCTTGCAAAGGAGATGGGTGTTTCAATGGCCGAGGAAGATACAACAAAAAAGAAAGAAACGGCCAAACAAAAGGAATCAAAGGATAAAGTCGTGAGTGTCTCCGAACTGTTCGGAGAGCAGGGAGTAACTTCAAACGATACTTCCGGTAAGGCTAAATCCGATACTTCCATTCTTGTGGATGAAAGAATATTTAAAAAGAATCCATTTATCGCACTTTTAAGAAGTGCCGGAGGGGGTGCAAGAGAAGTAAGCGTGCCTGTTGAAAATATTGCTGCAGTAAACAGAATTCTGGCAAGAGAAGACATTAAAAAGCTAATGCCGCCGGATGCTGAAATGCTGTGGTCATCAGAGACTTTCAGAATAGGTGATAAGCAGTACAAAGAGCTCTTTCTGGTAAAGAAAGACGCTGAATTAACAGGTAAATATCTTACAGATGCAAAAGTAAATATAGGGCAGGGAGTTCAGAATGCAGGACGGCCTGTTGTTAATTTTACTTTGAACAGAAGAGGCGGAAGAATAATTGGAAGAGTTTCCAAAGCAAATATTAACAGGCGTCTTGCAATTGTTCTGGACAATAAAGTAGTATCAGCCCCAAGAATTCAGAGCCAGCTTGGCATGAGCAGCCAGATTACAGGTATTCCGACGATGGATGAAGCAAAGATGATTGCAATTGTTCTTAGGGCAGGTGCTTTACCCACACCAGTTAAAATTACACAAGAAACAACAGTAGGACCTACACTTGGTAAGGATTCAATCAAACGGGGATCATATTCAACTATCCTCGGATTTTTATTAGTTATAATTTTTATGGTATTCTATTATAAAATGTCCGGTATAATTGCTGATGTAGCACTTGTTTTAAATCTTCTTATTCTTGCTGCTGTTCTTGCACAGTTCAGATTCACTTTAACTTTACCAGGTATGGCCGGTATTGTTCTTACTATTGGTATGGCAGTTGATGCTAATGTACTCGTTTTTGAAAGAATCAGAGAAGAGCTAAACGTAGGCAAAACCGTAAAAGCTGCTATTGATGCTGGTTATTCAAGAGCGTTTCGTACTATTTTTGATGCTAACCTTACAACACTTATGACAGCTATAGTTCTTTATCAATTTGGTACCGGGCCTATAAGAGGTTTTGCAGTAACTCTTTCAATCGGTATTGTAGTAAGTATGTTTACAGCTTTGTTTGTTACAAGAGTAATTTTTAACACGATTACGTCCCGTAGAACTCTTAAAAAACTAAGCATTTAAAGAGATGATTGACTTGTTAATTATAAAATAAGAGAGGGTTAACATGCAGTTTTTCCAGACACCAAATATAGATTTTATATCAAAAAGGAAAATTGCCTTTATATTGTCGGGGCTTATGTTCCTGATAGGAATTGTATCACTTGTTCTTCACAAAGGCCCTAATTACGGAATAGATTTTAAAGGCGGTACTTCCATTGTTATTAAGTTTGACGGAAAAGTTACAGTGCCTCAAATCAGATCTGCTCTTGGCAAGGCGGATCTTGGTAAAAGTGAAATAAAACAGTTTGGTTCAACTAATGAGTTCTTAATTTATGTTGCACAGCAAAAAGAACTAAGTGCTGTTGAGATGGCTCAAAAAGTTGAAAAGACTGTCGGAGAACAGATAAAAGACGTTAAATATGAAATAGAAAAAATAGACGTTATAGGGCCTCGTATAGGAGAAGAATTAAGAAAGGCCGCAGTCCTGGCTATTTTTATAGCCCTTATAATGATTTTGATTTACGTGGGATGGAGATTTGAAGTCGTATTTGCAGCAGGTGCAATTGCAGCGTTATTTCATGATGTTTTAATAACTCTCGGTGCGTTTAGTATTCTTAATTACGAGATTTCATTAAAAGAAATTGCAGCGTTTTTAACAATTGTTGGTTATTCTTTGAATGATACAATAGTTGTGTATGACAGAATAAGGGAAAATTTAAAGATTATGCGCGGTGATAATCTTGCTACCATTATTAATGCAAGTATAAATCAGGTTCTTTCACGTACTGTTATTACGTCTCTTACAACTTTTACGGTTGTTCTGATTCTGTTTCTGTTTGGTGGAAAAGTTTTACATGGATTTGCTTTTGCAATGCTTCTTGGTGTTGTAGTAGGAACTTATTCTTCTATTTTTGTTGCCAGCCCTATTGTATATGAATGGCAGATGAGACACGGAGGTAAAAGAGGGCTTAAAATGGCCAAGAAAAAGAGATCATAACTAATTTTTCTTTTGAAAGGCAGGCCGACATGGAGTTTCAGGTAAAAAAAGCAGGTAATGTCGCTGTTATTACAATTGAATCAACCAGTCTGGGGGGGCCAGGGGCAAATCAGCTTTCCGATGAAATCCGGACTGTTATGGATGCTGATATTGTTAATTTTGTTATTAATATGGAAAAAGTAGAGTGGATGAATAGTTCCGGACTGGGAATTTTAATTGCGGCATTAAATACAGTAAAAAGAAAAAATGGTGAGCTCTGTCTGCTGAATATTCGTGAAAAAACAGAGCAATTATTAAAAATAACTAAGTTAGACAGAGTTTTTAAAATATTTGATTCAGAGGAAAAAGCTGTTGCAGAATTTACAAAGTAAAAATTCTCAGATTAAAGCTGTTATAGGAACCCAGTGGGGCGATGAAGGCAAGGGTAAGGTTGTTGATCTTCTTAGCGATAATTTTGATATTGTTGCAAGATACCAGGGAGGCCCTAATGCCGGGCATACTGTTAAATTTGACGGTAAAACATTCATTCTGCACCATATTCCTACAGGTATTTTAAGACCTGATATTTCCTGTGTCCTCGGTAATGGCATGGTTATTAATGTTGAATCGCTTATGGAGGAAATCGAACAGCTTTCTGATAAATCAATTGATGTTTTTTCCCGGCTTTTTATCAGCGAGAATGCACATATTATTATGCCGTATCATATACAGTTAGATTGTGCATCCGAAGCATGTGATGACGGCTCAGTTGAAGTTATAGGAACAACAGGAAGGGGCATAGGCCCTGCATATGCGGATAAAGCAAGGCGTACTGGTATCAGAATGGGGGATTTGTTAAATTTTAATATTCTTGAGAAAAAGGTGCGCAGTAATGTTCTTTATACAAACAAAATATTGGAGACAGTTTATTCCAAAAAACCGTGTGATGCAGATGAAATCTTATCGTTACTTGAAAGGCATAGTCGGCTTATAAAGAAAAATATAATAAATACTCAGCAGTATTTTTATAATTCTGTTAAGCAAGGTAAAAAGATTCTTCTTGAAGGAGCCCAGGGGACTCATCTTGATATTGATTTCGGGACATACCCCTTTGTTACATCTTCAAATACAACAATAGGCGGTGCAAGTACAGGCCTTGGAATCGGACCAAAGCTTATAGGTGATGTTATTGGTATCATGAAAGCATACACTACAAGAGTAGGTAACGGTCCGTTTCCCACAGAACTTACAGGTGAGATCGGTGAAAAAATAAGAGAAATAGGAAGCGAGTTCGGTGCGACAACAGGAAGACCAAGAAGATGTGGATGGTGGGATGGCGTTGCAGGAAAAATTTCAGCCCAGTTAAACAATATTGATTATTTGGCAATTACAAAACTTGATGTGCTCGATTCATTTAAATCAATTAAACTGTGCGTTGGTTATAAAATCAACGGAGAGATAGTTCAGTATTTGCCCTCTGATCCTGATGTTGTTGATAGAATTGAACCAGTGTATGAGGAGATGGAAGGGTGGAATACAGAGCTGAGAGAGATAAGAGAGTATGACAAACTCCCTGTGCAGGCTAAAAAGTACCTTGAAAGGATAGAAGAATTCACAGAAGTTGAAATCCTGATGGTTTCTGTAGGGCCGAGGAGGAGTGAAACTATCTGGAAAAAAGACCTGACATAAAAAAGAGTGTAAAATACTGAAAAAAGTAAATTTCTCTATTGACATTTATTTTCTTGTTTATTATCTTATCTGACTTCTTGAGGGTGTAGCTCAGTTAGGTAGAGCAACGGCCTTTTAAGCCGTGGGTCCTGGGTTCGATCCCCAGCACCCTCACAAATCTAAGCGCCCATAGCTCAATTGGCAGAGCAACGGACTCTTAATCCGTAGGTTCAAGGTTCGATTCCTTGTGGGCGTACAAAACGAGCCCGTTACTACGGGCTTTTCTGTTATAAGAGTTGAGATTCCTTTATTTATAATTTTCTTACAGAAATCGATGTAAAAGATTAGAAGATGACATAATTTATTTTAAAGAGATTTTTTAGCACAGGTCAAATCTCTAAATAATTATGTCTGATAAGTTAAGCATAAAATAACTGAGTAATCCGGGCTATGCATTTTGACGTTCTGACTCAGTAATCCATTTGTAATGATTCATTAAATTCTGTAATTAAATTTACGATGTTAATTCTATCTATTTATAGAAAAATTTTGTTATTGTATGCAATGGTCTTTTAATATCCCGTTTTGTTATAATATTGCGCTTATAACCACATAATAGAATAATTTTTCGGGATAGGAGAAAATAAAAATATTTTTTTACTTAACCATGTTGACGAAAAATAAAAAAATCTATTGCTTTTTAGTATAAGAATTTTTATAATATGCGAGCGATTTATTCCACCTCTAAGAATGTGGATTTTTTATGAAAGTTGGAATAGTTATTCCAGCATACAATGCTGAGCGTACAATCAAAAACGTTCTTTTACAAGTTCTGAAATTTGCAGCACCGGACAATGTGTTTGTTATAGATGATGGTTCTTCTGACAGGACTTATGAAATTGTGGAAAAATTGAATGTAAATGTTATCCGTCATCAAAAAAACCTTGGTAAAGGTGAAGCTCTTAAATCAGGATTTAATGAACTAATTAATCTGAAGTTTGATGCAGTTTTAACAATGGATAGCGACGGACAGCATTCGCCGGAAAAAATTCCGGAATTTATAAATATAATGGAGAATTGTCAGTCTGATCTGGTTCTCGGTGTAAGATCACTGAATTTTTCAAATATGCCTTTTGACAGAGTTCTTTCAAATAAAATAAGTTCGTTTATTGTGTCTTTAGCATGTGGTAGAGCAATTAAAGACAGCCAGTGCGGATTCAGGCTCATACGAATTGAAAAATTAGGAGATCTGATTCTGACAGGAAAAAGATACGAGCTTGAAAGCGAACTTATAATACTGGCAGGTATAAAAGGCTGGAACATTGATTTTTGTTCGATCCCTGTAATATATAACGGATCAGGCAGCAGTATTAACAGGACAGTCGATACATTGCGATTCTGTAAAATGGTTGTAAAGATGGTTGGAAAAAGATAGTATGATTGACAGCGTGGTTAATTTGTTAAAATCTCTTCCAAAAGAGATTATTACACTGATAATCGCAACTCTGCCTGTTTTTGAGTTAAGAGGCGCAATACCGTGGGCTTTATCAGCTCCTCCTATTGGCGGAGGTCTTTCATGGCAGAGCGCATATGTTTTTGCAGTAATGGGGAATTTTATTCCTGTTCTTCCGATTTTACTGCTTCTGGAACCTGTTTCAAAAATAATCAGAAAAACTAAAGCAGGAGACAGATTTTTAAACTGGCTTTTTAACAGGACGAGAAAAAAAAGCGGCGTTATTGAAAAGTATGAAGCAATAGGATTGATTATTTTTGTAGGAATACCTCTGCCTGTTACAGGAGCGTGGACTGGAGCAATAGCAGCGTTTATTTTCGGTATTCCTTTAAGATATGCAGTACCATGCATAATTGCAGGAATACTGCTGGCAGGAGTTGTTGTGACTCTTGCTTCACTGGGTATTATAGGTTTTATCAAAATAGTATAAATCGGGGCGTAGCGCAGCCCGGTCAGCGCGCATGCTTCGGGAGCATGAGGTCGAGAGTTCAAATCTCTCCGCCCCGACAAAGGGGGCCGTCAGGAACAGTCGGCCCCTGATTTATTATTAAGGGTGCAATCATGCAAAGACCGGAAGGCTCATTAATTAGTTTTTTCAGTAATCTTTCGGAAACAGAAAAAGGTATTAATCTTGCTCAGGGTATACCTGGTTTTGCGCCTCCTGAAGAACTGCTGGATATCCTGAATTCCATTATTTATTCCAATGCACGACTACACCAATATGCTCCGGGAAGGGGATATCCTGAACTGGTTGACTTGATTATCTCGGAATTAAGGAGAAATTCACAACTGGGCAGAGATAATATTCTTATTACACAAGGAGCAACAGAGGCAATAAACCTTGTTTTCTTTTATCTTTCAAGACTTATTGGGAGCAAATTTACAGTTCTCTCTTTTGATCCACCTTATGAAAGTTACACCAGGCTTTCCGAGTATTACAACCTGAATTTTAAATATTTTGATTTAAACGATGATCTTTCCATTGATTTTATTAAGCTGGAAAAAACCGTAACAGAACTTAATGTTAAATTAATAGTTATCGGATCACCAGGCAATCCTTTGGGCAAAATATTAAGTGAGGATGAACTTAACCGAATTAATGACCTGTCAAGAAAATATGATATATTTGTGCTTTTTGATGCTGTTTATAAAGATATCTATTTCCATGCGTCAAAACCTGCAGATTTCCAGGTTGGAGATAACCCAAATATTTTTTATGTAGATTCTTTTTCCAAAATGCTTAGCATTACAGGCTGGAGAATAGGATATTTAATTGCTGATTATGTTCATATGAAAGAGATTTTCAGTATTCATGATTATACTGGTCTGAGCGCACCGTATATTTTTCAATGTGCTGTCAGAGACTATCTTTCTGAAAATAATTTCGGGAGAGATTATACTGAATATTTAAGAAATGAATGTAAAAAATCAATGCGGATTATAGTTAAGAGCCTTAATGATGCTGGTCTGAACGTTTATGCACCAGATGGCGGATATTTTATATGGGCAAAAATACCTGAATATTTTCAGGATGGTTTTGAATTTGCATTAGAATTATTTAGAAAACAAAAAGTTGCTGTTGTGCCAGGGGAGAATTTTTCTCCTTTTAAAAAAGATTTTATAAGAATTAATTTTGCCCAAAAAACTGACATTATTTTTAGAGCCTCAACTGCACTTCAAAAATTTATTTACCAAGGTGGGGAATAGCTCCCAATATCAATAACATTAATTTCATTTATATACAAAGAATTCAATTGGAATAAGAAAATTGAAAAAATATCGAAAAAAGTAATAAAATTCAATAAAATGAAAAAAACATGCATAAAAATCGATATAAATCTAAAAAGTATTTGACTTAATTAAATAAATCAACTATATTAAAACCAATACCTCAATAAAATGTGTACTTGACATGTACCTCCTATGCCTTAAATCATAAGGGTAATTACGTGCATGGGTTAATAACAAAAATCCATGCACGTATATCTGGAGAGAATAAAAAAAGCTTAAAATTTAGAAAGTTCTTGACATTTAATAAAATATTTATTTAATTGGTCCTAATAATTTTTAATTAAAGAAAAATAATGAACGATAATTCAGCCAAAACTTCCCCAAAAAGAGGATATGCCTTCCAAGGTGAAGGGATAAATGCGGCTGAATTTTCTGTTTCCACAGTAGTAATCAATCTACCTGTATTAATTATTAACATCGCTATACAGGTCCTCATTATTGTGCTACTAGGGATTGTGCTAAAAGGTATTATAGGCTAAGTCCAATACCTGAAGCGAATCCCGAGAAAATATACCAAAATATCTATATAATCATACTATAAAAAGATTCGCTTCAGGTGGGAAAAGTGTATTTTAATTTCTATCGGAGGGATTAAGTGAGAAGCGAATCAATAAAAAAGGGTTTTACAAGGGCTCCCCAGAGAAGTCTTTTAAGAGCTACAGGACTTAAAGACAACGATTTTTCAAAACCATTCATTGGCATTTCAAATTCCTACAATGAAATAATTCCGGGACATATTCATCTTCGCGAGCTGGCAGATATAGCAAAAGAAGCCATCCGTGAAGCAGGAGCCGTACCGTTTGAGTTCAACAATATTGGAATCTGCGATGGTATTGCAATGGGGCATGACGGGATGAAGTATTCCCTCCCCTCAAGAGAGTTAATTGCAGATTCGGTTGAAACTGTTGTAAATGCTCATAAATTTGACGGCCTGTTATGTATCCCCAACTGTGACAAAATTGTTCCGGGAATGATAATGGGAAGTCTCAGGGTAAACATTCCTACAATTTTTGTCTCAGGCGGACCTATGCGTGCAGGCAAAACACCGCTTAATAATTCTATTGATGTTATTTCCGTTTTTGAAGCAGTGGGCTCATTCTCCAAAAATCAGATTGATGAGAAAGAACTTTACGAAATAGAAAAGAATGCATGCCCGGGATGCGGGTCGTGTTCCGGACTTTTTACTGCAAATTCAATGAATTGTATTCTTGAATCTCTCGGACTTGCGTTACCGGGGAATGGTACGATACTCGCTGATTCGCAGGAAAGAAGAGAATTGGTCAGAAAAGCTGCAAAGAGGCTTGTTGATCTTGTAAAGCAGGATCTCAAACCTCGTGATATTGTAACGTCAAAGTCAATTGATAATTCTTTTGTTCTTGATTTTGCAATGGGTGGCAGTACAAATACGGTTCTGCATCTTATTGCAATTGCAAATAGCGCAGGTATTGAATATGATATTAAAAGGCTTAATGAAATTGCAGACGATACCCCGACAATATGCAAAATAGCTCCGTCTTCTCATTTTCACATTGAAGATCTTGACAGAGCCGGTGGAGTCTCGGCATTGTTAAAGGAGATCTCCAAAAAATCAAAATATTTTACACCAAATCAGACTTCGGTAACAGGGGGCTCTATAAGCGAAAATATTAAAGATGCAGAAATTAAAGATCCTTCTGTAATCAAGACTGTTGAAAAACCTTACAGCGAAAAAGGCGGGCTTGCCGTTTTGTTCGGTAATCTTGCACCTGAGGGAGGTCTTGTTAAAACCGCTGCTATTGATCCGGAAATGATGATTCATAAAGGTCCTGCAGTTGTATTTGATTCAATGGAGGAGTGCATCAGCGGGTTGCATGAAGGAGTGGTTAAACCCGGAGATGTAATTGTGATAAGATATGAAGGCCCTGTCGGAGGTCCCGGAATGCAGGAAATGCTTGAGCCGACTTCCCTTGTAATGGGCATGGGGCTCGGTAATTCCGTAGCCCTTATAACAGACGGAAGGTTCTCCGGCGGGACAAGAGGAGCCTGTGTAGGTCATATTGCACCTGAAGCTGCAATGGGAGGCAATATTGCACTGATTAAAAACGGTGATGAAATTTATATTAATATTCATGAAAGAGTAATCAATTTGAATGTGGA
>Ga0190359_1001268_pt1 | contig 16084 bp, 13 predicted proteins | sample 48721823_MG_FD_161269 | JGI IMG/M metagenome (GOLD analysis project Ga0190359, IMG submission 161269) | Hydrothermal vent microbial mat bacterial communities from Southern Trench, Guaymas Basin, Mexico - 4872-18-2-3_MG | ecosystem: Environmental > Aquatic > Marine > Hydrothermal vents >... | reverse complement strand
ATATTTTTAAAATCTATAAATTTATTGACTTAGACAGAGTTTTTAGATATAATTACGTTGACTTTCCCCGGTAGCTCAATGGTGGAGCATCCGGCTGTTAACCGGAGGGTTGTAGGTTCGAGTCCTACCCGGGGAGCCTGACAATTTCCAGCCCTTTGGCATTTTGCTGAAGGGCTTTTTATTTTTTTGAATTATCTTTAAGAAAAAGAAGGATTTTTAAAACTTATGTCATATGTATAATATATATCGTGAAAATACTTCACTTAAATAATTTTTTTATATTTTTATAATTTTGTACAAATTTGATATCGTAATCTGGATGAAGGCAACAGGATACCCAATGAAGGCTATTATATGCACAAAATACGGGCCGCCGGAAGTTCTTCAGCTCAAAGAGGTGGAGAAACCTAGACCCAAGAACAATGAAGTGCTGATAAAAATATATGCAACAACAGCATCAATAGTGGACCGGAGAATCCGAGGTTTAAATGTTCCTTTCTGGGCTGCCCGGATTCCGATGCGATTAATGTTTGGTCTTACAAAACCGAGAAACCCTATACTAGGTAGGTATCTGGCGGGAGAAATTGAAACAGTAGGTAAAGATGTTAAACGATTTCAAAATGGTGACCAGGTTTATGCGCGTACCGGGGCGCGATTTGGTGGTTATGCCGAGTACACATGTCTGCCGGAAGACAGTGTTATGACATTAAAGCCGACCAATGTAACTTATGAGGAAGCCGCCGCCGTTCCTTTTGGGGGCGCCTGTGCCTTACATTTTCTTAAAAGAAAAGGTGAGATCCGGAGTGGACAAAAAGTGCTTATCTATGGAGCTTCCGGAGCGGTAGGGACTTCCGCGGTACAGCTTGCCAAGTACTTTAGGGCGGAAGTAACCGGGGTATGCAGTACCACGAATTTAGAATTGGTGAAATCTCTGGGAGCCGATGCGATGATTGATTACACGAAAGAGGATTTTACAAAAAGCAACGAGCTTTTTGATCTCATCTTTGATGCCGTTGGTAAAATATCGTATTCAAAAAGTAAGAAAGCCCTTAAGCCAAACGGGAAGTACGTTTCGGTTTTTACATCTGGGACAGCAAAGATACTCACTGAAGATTTTATTTTACTTAAAGAGCTTGTTGAGGCGGGAAAGATAAAACCGGTCATTGATAGATGCTATCCGTTGGAACAGACCGCCGAGGCTCACAGATATGCAGATAAAGGACATACAAAGGGGAATGTAGTAATAACTATGGTGCATAATAATAAATAAAAGGAGACAAAAAATGAATTCAATCAATAATACTTCAAAAATTTTAGGAGTTGCATTTCTTCTGCAGTTTGTTACATCTTTGATCAGTGGAACGATTCTGCGTCAGTCATTGATTGTGCCTGGGAACATAAGTGAAAGTATGATCAATATTGCGAATAATGCTTTGCTGATGAGGGCAAATATTTTAGTTGATGTGCTCACTGCCCTTGGAATCATCTTTTTAGGAGCCATTCTTTTTATAACCCTAAGGAAACAAAACGAAAAAATAGCTCTTGTTGCCCTGGGATTTTATATATTAGAAGCGGCGCTACTTGCTGCCAGCAGAATAGCGGCTTTATCTCTCTTACGCATCAGTCAGGAATATGCAACAACAGGACACCCTGTCTTTTTGCAGACGATAGGAAATCTGGCACTTGAATCAATGGATTTTGTCGGAATAACGCTGCATATGTTAGTTTTTTGTTTTGGTGGAATCCTTTTTTATTACCTGCTCGACAAATCAAGAATTGTTCCACGCGCTCTGTCTCTCTGGGGTCTAATAACAGTTTTTCCTATGCTGATAGCAACACTGTCTGCTATATTGGGCTATGAACTTCCATTTTTCCTATACTTTCCCTATGTCCCCTTTGAATTGGTAATCGGAGTTTGGATTTTGGTCAAAGGTATAAAAATACCCGAAATGAAATCCGAAAATTGATTTATTAGAGCTGGGCACATAAAATAATTAATAATAAATGTAAGTTTGAATTCCTAAATTGTAAAAGGCATTGATAAAAAAAGCAGGGTTTGAATCTCAAATTTCCGAATTAAAAGAATTTGCCACCAAAGAAAAACTTGAAATTTTCTTTTTGTCGTTTTCACCATAAAAATAAGCCATTAGTCAATTGCATGATTTACATTATTTCGTTGCACTTCATAATGGAAGGAGAGCTTGGTTGTTAGCCATATAATTTCTGAAATTTATCTAAGAGTATCTTTATGTAAAGAGCAGATGACAGAGGAAGGTCGTTTGACACTATTATAAATCAATTATTTCAAAATCTGATGGAGTCAATAATTTTAATATAACAACTGACTATAGAATAATCTGAATCAATCAGTTTAATCAAAATACTTTCTTTATGCAACAAAAAGAACATATAGTTAAAGTATTTTAGCCTTAACATTTCTTATATGAGCATTGCTTTTTCTAAGAAAAGTTTTGATTTTTAAATACTGTTCTAAATTAGTAAAAGATATCAGCTTTGATATATCATTTTACGTAGTTTCCTTTCAGATCTTACTCTTCTATCCATTGGGTCTCCAATTTTTTCAAGATTGTCTATAATAATTTTATCAAGCTTTAATAGATTTAGAATTTGTGTGACTCTAGACCTTAAGATATTGAGTTTTTTTTACAAGACCAGATTGATTTCTTACTTGGCCGACATCAATCATCTTTTTATATTCTTTAGCTAAGTAAATAGAGTTTCTGTATACTCGTGCTTTTTTATTAATCTTTGTTGCTGTGTAAGGGAAACAAAATGTAGAAGTAAAAGTTCTGTCTATGTTACAGTCTGGGGAGCTAGACATTAACAATAACAAGCCCTTCGACATTTTGCTGAAGGGCTTTTCTTTTATATATATCTTATAAATTCTAGTCTTTAAATATTGCTTTAATATTGAAGAATTAACTGACTTAATTTAATATTTTCAGTTGCAATATTTCCCTTAAAAGTTCTGAACGTGTCCAATAGGGGGAGTCAGATTTGATTCTTTAATGAATTAAATCTGCAGCCAGAAGATAACCTGCTCTTTGACAACCAAACTGAGGGTTATTTGGATTTTTAGAAAAGAAGGATCTTTAAAAGATTTATCGTATAAATAAATATAGGTTAGTTAAGAGAAGTAAGAGAGGATTATTATGATAAATATATTTAAACAAGAATTTCATGAGATAAATTCTTTATTTAAAAATAATTATAGAGAAGTAGTTGTTCTTTGTACAGCTACACTCTTTTTTGTTCTGGTAATTTGTCGACCGATAAATTCATCTTTGGTGATAAACTACCTGATATACTATGTAATTCTTCCGTTTTTCACTATTTTACTTATCTTGAAGAAGAATCCTCTTGATTTTGGACTTCGAATAGGAAATTATAGGTTATGGGGTTTTTATGTAGCCATAACGGTTATTATTGCTATTCCAGTATTGTATTTTGGCTCTCTTTTTTCTTCAGTAAGCCACTATTATACTGATCGTTTTAATTTTTATGCTTTTTTCACCCAAATGGTTCCCCTTCTATTTTTTTGGGAATTTATGCTTCGAGGTTTTCTTCTATTCGGGCTGAAGGAAAGATTTAAAGAATCAAGCATCCTTATACAGATGGTTCCCTTTGTGCTTCTCCATATCGGAAAACCGGAAATAGAGATATTGATGTGTATCCCCATGGGATTGTGGTTCGGATATATTGCCTACCGGGGAAAATCATTCTGGCCTGCCTTCATTAGTCATACTTTCATCAATTTTACTCTAAAATATTTCGTGAATTTTTAGCAGGTAATTCTGAACACTTAATAAGGATGGTGCTTTTAGATTATAAAAATAAAAAGAATAATTCATAGGAGAGTTAGAAAATGGAGAAAACATTGGTTTTAATAAAACCCGATGCATTTAAAAGAGGCCTGGTTGGAGAAATAATTTCCAGGTTGGAAAGAACAGGACTGAGATTGGAGGAAATAAAAATAGTAAATGCTACTATTAAAATTTTAGAAAACCATTATCCTGATGACAAAGATTGGATTAGATCTGTCGGTAAAAAGACTGTAGATACTTATAAAAAATATAATTTAAATATTGCAAAGGACTTGGGCACTAAGGATGCTCTGAAAATTGGGGAATTAGTGAGAAAATGGTTGATTCGACATCTAACTTCTGGGCCTATAGTTGTTATTATATTAAGTGGAAACCATGCTGTTGAAATTGTACGAAAATTAGTAGGGAATACCGTCCCTCTTTTTGCTGAACCGGGAACTATAAGAGGTGATTTTTCTGTAGATTCACCTGATATATCTACTAGAGAAGGACGAGCGTTACAAAATTTAATTCATGCTTCAGAAACTGTTGAAGAGGCAAAGAGAGAAATTTCTGTTTGGTTTGGAATTTGAGAATTTATGATAAAAAATATAAATTATAGTTAGGGTAAATTTTGGTGGGCAAGTTGATATAGACAATATATAGAAAATATGCTAACATTACTTCAATAAGAAAAGAGATGCCTGATTTTGATAGTATTTTTGGTAATTAATAATTTATATTGAGGAGGAAGAAATGCAAAAAAGAGTAGAAGCTGCTTTGGAGAAAATAAGACCGTCTCTGCAGGCAGATGGTGGAGATGTTGAATTATTAGAAGTTACTTCTGATGGGATAGTGAAAGTGAAACTTACCGGTGCCTGTGCAGGTTGTCCAATGAGACAGATGACTTTACAGATGGGGATTGGTAGGGCATTAAAGAAAGAAGTTCCTGAAATAAAGGATGTTGTAGCAGTATAACCGCCATTCAATACATAAATATTATAATACAAAAAGGGCACAATATAACCGAGCAGTATAGTGCCCTTTAGTATTTTTAAGAAGAGTATTGGGTTATTTATCAACTAAATTGAAAAATTTAATGATTTTCAGTTATAATAATAAAAAGGAAGAAATTTTATATACAAAAGATAGAGGTTCTTTTAATGTTTAAAGCCACAAGTAGAGCATTATCAGAAGAGATATCAAGAAAGATTATGAATCCTGAAATATTGGATATTGCTTCTCAGCAGAAAAATTTTGTCAAAAAATATATTGAAAGTCCTGAGTTTTCGAATAAATTATTATCTATAATAGAAAATAAAGATTATAGCTGCCAGGCAGTTTATGCTTTATGTCAGGACATACTTAATACAATAGACAAGAAACATAATTCCCATAATTGGCTTTATAAAGTATATCAATTTGCCTTATCTCAATCTTTTCCAGAGGCAGTGGAACTTTCTTTTGAAGATATCTCCGATAATTGTCGGAAGACTTTCTTATTATATTTAGAAGTTTTAAGAGTGATATCAGAGTACCAAAAGTCTTCTGATGATTCTACTTTTCAAAGTAAATATCCCCTAAATTTTCTGACTGCTGAAGAAAAATCTAAATTAGAAAAACCCGCTGAATATAAAAGGTTTATAAAGGCATTTAAGGATGAATATATTTATGAGATGATGAAACTAAGTCAGGAAGTATTAAATTATAATACCCTTGACCATATATGTGGGGTTAACTGGATTGCTTTATTTATTGGTCGCCAATTATATAGTAGGGGTCTTCCAGTTGATTTAGCGAGAGTTTCAGGGGCAGCAGTGGGACACGATATAGGGAAATATGGGTGTAAAAGTATCGAAAGAGAGAGAACTCCTTATTTGCATTATTATTATACTGATATGTGGTTTAAAAAGCATAATATTCCTTACATCGGACATATTGCGGTCAATCATTCCGTCTGGGATTTAGAATTAGAAAATCTACCTCTGGAATCTCTTATTTTAATCTATTCTGATTTTCGGGTAAAAAACGAAAATAATAATTCCAATATAAAGAAGATGAAGATTTTTACGCTTAAAGATTCTTTTCAAGTAATTTTGAGTAAATTAGATAATGTTGATGAAAAGAAGAGAAGAAGATATTACCGGGTATATGCAAAATTAAAGGATTTCGAAGATTATATGGTAAATTTGGGAATAAATGTTGATTTAGATCATAAAGAAATGCAGTTACCGCCAAAAAGTAGAAAATTATATTATTCACTTATGCATAGCCAGGAAGTTATACAAAATATAAAATATCTTGCAATAGAGCATAATATAAACTTAATGTATGAACTTCGAGACGAATCTTCTCTAAATTCGCTGTTAGAATTAGCTCGAAGTGAAAAAGACTGGAACAACCTACGGGAATATTTACAAATATTTAATGAGTATTCCACTTACTTAACTCAAAGACAGAAAATGATTACCTTGCGATTTTTATATGAACAATTGACTCATCCTGAAGATGAAATAAGGAGGAGAAGTGCAAAACTCATCGGTCGATTAATTGCTACTTTTGACGAAGATTATCGCAAGGAAATTCCCTCGGATGTTAATATTGAACCTCCGGCTATTACCAGTTATGATTTATTAAATAGATACTTAAAGTATTTTTTACAGCCAGACTACAAAAAAATCCCCCTCCACCAAAATCGAATCATAAATAGTACTGATATTATGATTTCTTCTCTTTTTGCAAATAGTCGAGATAATCAGGTAAGTCATTATAGAGAAATTATATTAAGACATTATAAAAGGGATTTATATGATAATGAAGTTGTTCAATTATGTTTAATAAAAGCTGCCAAATATATCCCTATATCTTCTGATGATAAAAAATCTTCACCGAGGCTATTTAATTATGTTTTAGAAATGCTGAAAAAGAAAAATACTAATTTGAGACTTTTAGCCCTGGAGACAACCCTGTATATGATATCTCAGCTTAATGGAAAATCAAAATTCTTGATTCCTTTGCGGCAGATCTTTACTAATAATATTTCAAATTCGACAATTCCAGCGGAAAATTTTTTAAGAATGAAAATAGTCGAATCAATAGAATTAGATAACAAAATTATAGAAAAACATAGAGAATTTCATCATAAAGATCTGGAAAAAATACAGTACATATTCTTGAGTAATCTCAAAACTTCGACGAGCTGGATAATCAAAAAAATACAGATACAACTATTGTTAGAATATACATTAAAGGCTAAGCAAGAAGAAATATACACAGCTTTACATTTTTGTAATATCTTAAAAGTGAGCGGCGTAGAAAGTATTAGAAACTTAGCCGGACAGACCTTGATAAATTTGATGCCTAGTCTATCGTTTGAACAACGAAATGATATTGCCATTGAGCTATTGCGAGCTTTGGAGATGGAAGATTATCAATTTACTAAATATATCCCTTATTATTTAGGTCAGTTAATAAATTTTCTCCCTCCTAATGAGTTAGAAGAACTTATTGATGATTTAATAGAAAAGATAAAACAATCAGATCCCAAATTAAGTTCTTTATTACTTAGAACTATCGGGATAACTATTGCTAATTATCCAAAATACAAAGAAAGATTTCAAGAAAGCAGAAAATCATACGAAAATAAACTTAACAAAATGATTGGTATTCTTTTGAATGGTTTTGTGCATTACAGTTTTCAGGTTAAACAAGTAGCTTTTAGAGTTATTGGGAAGGAAATATTTGGTTCAAAACACCTTAGTTTAGAGGATAAAAACCATATATTTCAGCTCATTGCTAAAAAAATTCTAACCTTGCTTACTCCAATTAGTAAAGAGGGATTAATGTTTTTAAGTACCTGTAATGGACTTAACTATACATATAAATTTATCTCAGATTATAATTTCTTCAAAGGTAGAATAAACCTTAAGGCTCCATTGAAGATAGCTTTTTTCCCGGGTTCATTTGACCCTTTTTCTTTAAGCCACAAAGAAATAGTTAAGAAGATAGAGGCGCTTGGTTTTGAAGTATATTTAGCAGTTGATGAATTTTCCTGGTCTAAAAGAACTCAACCCCATCTTTTCAGGAAGAATATAATAAATATTTCTATTGCTGATGAACTTAAGGTATATTTATATCCTGAGGATTTACCTGTTAATATTGCCAACCCGAATGATTTACGAGCTTTAAGAAGTAATTTTCCGTCTTCTGAGCTTTATATGGTAGTGGGGAGTGATGTAATATTAAGTGCCTCTGCTTACCAAAAGGAAAAGACAGAAAATTCTATACACACCTTTCCTCATATTATATTTGATAGAGGAACTTCAAATATTAGCAACGAGAGAGAAAAAAATATTGAAGAAGCTATTAAAAATATTGAAAAAGAGATTATTATCCTTAATCTAACTCCCCAATATGAAGAGATAAGTTCAAGTCAAATAAGAGACAATATTGATGAAAATCGGGATATTTCTAAATTTATCGATCCTTTAGCCCAAAAATATATTTATGAGAATAATTTATATCAAAGAGAACCACAATATAAGAGTATAATGCAGACGATTTCTATTGATGTGCAGGTAATTGAAGATATTACCTCACATTTAATAGAAGAGCTTTACTCTAAAATATTTTTTCAACATAATCGGGAATATATATTTAAAAAGTTTAATGAATTTTCTCATAAATTAAATCCCAGGTTTTTGCTTTTACGTGATCTTGAGCATAATGGGATGTTGTTGGGGTTTTCAGCTTTTCATTGGGTTCGCTCAAGTATTCTCTTCCAGGAGTTTAACAACAATATAATTTCTGAGTATATTAGAGAAAATGCAATTGGTCGCATAATAGTTATTGATGGAATTTTTACTATAAATGAGGCCGGAAATAAATCAGAATTTGAAAATCTTGAACAGATTATTCTTACCGAGACTATTTCTTATTGCATCCAAAAAGATTATAATTACACAATTTTTAGGAATATTTTGGATAATTATAGTTTAAATTCTCTGTATGAGAGTTTAGAATTGATGGGATTTTATCGCTTACCATTTAGCGAGGAAGATAATCCAGTATTTGTAGTAGATATGAGTAAACCCTGCATAATTAATCTGGAAACAGAGAGTGTGATAAAAGAACCCTTTAACCAAAATTTAAATATTAAAAAATCAATTATTAAATCCCGAAGGAGATTATTGAAATCATTAACTTCCTTTTATTCTGGGAATATTGTGTTACCATTTAACATAAATTTAATCAATCAGACCATTGTTAAGAAGATATGCAAATTAAATAATGTTCCAACAATACCTTTGACTCCTCGAGTTCTGGGAGAGTCAATATGTGTGCCCTTTGGAAAGATACTGCATAAAATGGTGGTTCCAAATACGGTAACCAAATCTCTGCATACTGAAAAAATATTTTCTTCTGATATGAAAAGTTTTAAAATCGACGCTTTCCCTAATTATATGAATTTGGAAAACCAGGTAAAAGTTGTTAGTTCGTTTAATATGCCGGTGATTCTAATTGATGATTATCTACATAAGGGTTATAGAATAAAGACCTTGGAACCTCTTTTCCAAAAGTATGATGTTAAAATCAAAAAGATAATTTTGGGGGCATTGTCTGGAAGCGGAAAAGAAATTGCTTCCCTCCTAAACAGAGATGTTGACTCTGCTTATTTTATCCCTAATCTCAGAATATGGTTTAACGAAAGTGAATTATATCCTTTTATTGGAGGAGATGCAATAAAGCGAAAAAGTAGATCTCAAGGGAATTTAGTTCGATCTATTAATTTAATCTTACCCTATACCTTTCCTTCATTTATAAAAAATGTTCCTGGGAAAATTATTTATAACTTTTCTAAGGTTTGCATGGAAGGCGCCTTGACTATTTTAGAAACCCTTGAAGATGAGTACCAATCAATTCAACAAAGAAAGTTAACTCTTAGTCGTTTAGGGGAAGTAATTATTTACCCTCGCTATCCTGATCAGGGAGAAAATATGGAATATAATTTAAGTCTTAGTCCCTCTCATTATTTGAAGAATGACCTTGAGCTTTTAGAACGGATGGGAGAAATGGTGGATAGGGAAATATAAAAAAATTGTATCTCATATCTCATAAATCGTATCTCCTTTTTTCGTGGAAATAACAGAGAACGTTTCAGAGATAGGGTGAAGGGGGGAAAATTAAATATGTTTTACTATAAAGTAAAAGATAAGATACTAATTTCCCAATCTAAATACAATGGATTAAAAAGAATATCGGAAAGTGAAGCAAAAGACAGTAAAGGTATAATCTATGCTCTTACTCAGATAAATCCTTTAAAGTCCAGAAGAAGTTTTAGCGTTACCGATTCATCTCTAATCTTTTTAAAAGAAGAGGGAATACACTTACTGCAAAAGTCTAAGAAGATTGATTATGATTTAGCAATATGGATTAAAGAAAGAATTAAAGAAAAAAGAGTAAGTTCACTTAATACCGAATATCCTGATTGGCAAGATGTGATAACACATCAATTTCCTGGTTGTTGGAAGATTAATATTGTAGGACTGGGAGATGTGGGAGGAACTCTTCTTACTGGATTAAGATTATTGGGTGGGAAATATATCAAGAGTATTGGGATATATGATAAAAATGTTAAACTTGTAAAAAGATGGGAATTAGAAGCAAATCAGATATTTTATTCTTCTGGGTCTCAGATATATCCTGAAGTATATGCTTTAAAGGAAAAAGAAGTTTTTGATTGTGACTTATTTATCTTTTGCGCTACAGTAGGTGTTCCACCCGTGGGAGGAGACCAAAAAGATGTAAGAATGACTCAATTTGAAGGAAACTCTAAAATAATTTCTGATTATGCCCAGAAAGCTCGGGAAAAATCATTTAAGGGAATATTTGCAGTGATTTCGGACCCGGTTGATTTATTGTGTAAATATGCTTTTTTAGTTAGTAATAAAGATAAAAATGAAAAATTTGATTTTAAAGGATTAGCAGCAGAACAGATAAGGGGATATGGTTTAGGGGTTATGCATGCCCGAGCAGTATATTATTCTAAGCAAAATCCCAAGACTGCTAATTATTATCAAGAAGGTAGAGCATTTGGCCCTCATGGCAAAGGTTTAGTAATTGCCAATAATATAAAAAAGTACGATGAAAGACTTTCCGAGAGGCTTACCAATCAGACCTTAAAGGCAAATTTAGAAATAAGAAAGGTCGGCTTTAAACCTTATATTGCCCCCGCCTTGTCTTCAGCCTGTTTCCCAATTATCGCTACTATCAGAGGGAAGTGGCATTATAGTGCAACTTTTATGGGAGGAGTGTATATGGGTGCGAGAAATAGATTACATAATTCTGGGATTGAAGTTGAAAGATTGGATATCCCCATTTTATTATTTGAAAAAATAAAGAAGAGTTATGAAGAATTAGGTAATATTTTGTGAAAAATATAAAAATATAAATGATATATAGAGGAAATCAATTTATGGAAAGTATTTATTTGCTAATTCCCGGAAAGATATCAAATAGTTTTTCTGATATTATAAAAAAAGCTACAGCAGGCTATAATCAGATAATTATTAAAACATTTGAAGATATTACGGACCTAAAAAATAAGAAGATAGTTTTTGCTATAGAATTAGATGAATGTGGATTTAATATTTCACTATTCGAGATACTTTTAAAATTACGAAAAAAAGGAAATGATTCTCTTCTTGGTTCAAGTGCAGTAATTATAATTCAAAGCCCCAGTGAATTATTTACAAAAAATATTGCTCAAAGAATAATTTTTTTAGCCAGCCTGATGGGTTGTAGGTTCCCAGGTCATCCAGTTGTAGAGGCAACCAATAATCTCCACAATTTTATTACCTGGCAAAAAATCTACAATTTGTCCCTTAAGGAAATTTATCAAAAACAAGCAAAAGAACTAGTAGATAAATTAATGGATGAAAAGCCTATCTTGATTAAAAATCCTAAAATGTTAGTCCTTCACTCCAGCTCATTTAAAACTTCTAATACTCTGATGCTCTGGCAGATGGTTAAGGAAAATTTGAAAATAAAAAACTTAAGGGAATTACATGTGGAAAACGGCACTGTAGTAGACTGTAGAGGATGTTCTTATAAAACCTGTGTCCATTATAGTCAAGAAAAAAGTTGTTTTTATGGAGGAATAATGGTAAAAGAAATTCTTCCGGCAATTGAGGATGCAGATTGCACAATCTGGCTATGCCCTAATTATAACGATGCTATATCTGCAAAACTTATGGCAGTAATAAATAGGCTGACGGTACTCTACAAGAGAGTGAGATTCTGGGACAAAAGTCTGTTTTCCATCATTGTTTCCGGAAATTCTGGTAGTGATTGTGTAGCTGAGCAATTATTAGGGGCTTTAAATATTAATAAGGGATTTAGATTACCTCCTTATTTTGTCTTAATGGCTACTGCTAATGACCCAGGTGCAATCAGGAAAATTAAGGGGATAGAGAAAAAAGCGGTAAAATTTGCCCGGAATATAATGAAAGAATTTAAAAATTAGAAGAGAATAAATCTATGAAGAAGAAAGATATTAAAGATTTTACTTTAGATGAATTAAAGAAAAAATTTGAAGATTTAGGAGAAAAAAAATTTAGAGCAACTCAGTTATTTTTTTGGGTTTATAAAAAAGGTACAGAAGATTTTAATGATATGTCTGATCTTCCCGTAGTATTTAGAAAATTTCTTCACAACAACTTTTATCTTAGCAATATAGAATTATTAAAATTTGTTAAATCTAAAGACAAAACTGAAAAGTACCTGTTAAGATTAGAAGATGGAAGTGTAATAGAAACTGTTCTAATATTTTCAAGTAGGGGGAGGATAACTGAATGTATTTCCTCGCAAGTCGGGTGTAAATATAATTGCTTATTCTGTGAAAGTGGCAAAAAAGGTTTTACCAGAAACCTTACGGTTAGCGAGATTTTAAATCAAGTTTTATTTGTTAAGAAAAAGATGCAGTCTAATCCTCACAATATTGTTTTTATGGGGATTGGGGAACCTTTAGATAATTACGATAATGTTATAAAAGCAATTTGTATATTAAATTCCAAAGAGGCCTTTAATATTGGAGCAAGAAAAATCACTATTTCTACCTGTGGGATAATACCGGCAATAAGAAAGTTACAAGAATGTAATTGGCAGGTAGAATTATCAGTATCTCTTCATGCCTCCGAAAACAAATTAAGGTCTTATTTGATGCCAGTTAACAATAAATACCCTTTATATGACTTAATAGAAGTTTGTAAAAATTATGTGAAGAAAACAAATAGGCAAATTACTTTCGAATATATTTTGATTAAAGGAATAAACGATTCTCTTAATTATGCTGATAAATTAGCTAGACTAATTGGAGGATTTAATTTTAAGGTAAATTTAATCACTTTTAATCCTACTTCTGGTTCTCTGCTACAATCGCCTGATATTTCACAAATTAAATCCTTCAAGGAAAAGTTATTAGTTAAAAAAATCCCTACTACTATAAGAATATCTAAGGGCAGTGATATATCTGCTGCCTGTGGTCAACTAAAGAGTCTTTATCTAAAATGACTTTAAAAATATTGATTTATTTTATTATTTTTCTTATGTCTTATTGGATCGTCAAGTAAAAAAGAATAGCATTAATCATTATAATATTTTCTCTTTACATGATAAGAGGTACTGAATACACAATATTAAAATATTCTTGACTTTCTATGTATATCTGTTATACTTTTAACGAAGATAATTACTTGATTACGGGCCCATAGCTCAGCTGGTAGAGCAACCGGCTCATAACCGGTCGGTCCCTGGTTCGAATCCAGGTGGGCCCACCATTACTAACAAGGATAGTAAATTATATGAGTAAGTATATGAGAATAAAAAAATATTACTTTTTTTAAAACCTTACTTCTGCCACATAAGAAGTAAGGTTTTTTTATTATAAATTATAATGTTACGAATAAGAGCAGGGGGAGGAATAGTTATTTGAAGAAACAGTTGGAAATGCTTTTAGAACTGCAAAGGATAGATAATGATATAGATGAAGAAGAAAAGAAGAAAAGAAAATTACCCTCGAAATTAAATAAGATTACTATGGAAATTCAGGAATTACAAAATAATCTCATAATTACAAAGAATACTTATAAAGAATTAAAGATTATGTTGAATAGAAAAGAATTAGATTTATCTGATAAATCTAATAAAATTAAAAAACATCAGGAGGATTTATATGGGGGTAAGATAACCGATATTAAAGAACTTAGACAGTTGCAAGGAGTAATAGCAAACTATGAAGAAGAAAAAACTTTGATTGAAGATGAACTGTTAGATCTAATGGAAAAGATAGAAGAAAACGATAAATTGATTAATGAACTTGAAGAAGATTTAAAAGAGAAAGAAAAGCATTTACAAGATTGCCAACAAGAAATAAAATTGATAGTCTCAAAGATAGAAGAAAAAATAAGTTCTTTTTATGATAAAAGAAAAGGGATATTAAGTAAAATAACTGATAATCATCTTCTCAAGGAGTATGAATTATTGAGAAGGGAAAAAGATGGAAAAGCCATTGTTGAGGTTAATAGTTCTATATGTCCAGGTTGTTACCTTGATCTCCCCAGCGATACTATCTATCAATTAAAAAAGGGCCAAGTAGTGACCACTTGCCCTAATTGTAATAGAATTTTGGTTTGGAAAGGGTAATTCAAATCAATTGACTTTTTTAAGATAAAATGCTATCTTTTTGGTAGCCTGAATTTCGTAAAAATCTACTGCTCTAAGATAATTTATCTTAACCGTTTTTGCTGGAATTCATTTCCCAGACTATCTTATAAGTAGACCAGGTAATCGCGGAAGAAGAATAATTTCTTTCGAGGAAAGTCCGAGCTCCGTAGGGCAAAGTGCTGGGTAATCCCCAGTGAGGGTGACCTCAAGGAAAGTGCTACAGAAAATATACAGCCTGGTACCCAATCCCAAAATTAATTAGAAAAGATAGTTTTAAGTTTAAAAAATGAATAAAAAAGATTTTTTAAAAGTAATTTAATCTCAGGGTTGAGTGCCGGGTAAAGGTGAAAAGGTAGGGTAAGAGCCTACCAGTTGTTAGGTGACTAACAAGCTTAGTAAACCCCACTTGGAGCAAGACCAAATAGGAAGAGTTGTGGTGGCCCGCTGAATCTTCGGGTAGGTCGCAAGAGGTGTAAAGTAATTTACATCCCAGAGAGATGATTACCGCCCCTATCATTAATAGATAAGGGAACAGAACTCGGCTTATGGTCTACTTATAAGAATAATATAGAAAAGAAAAAGAGACATACAACAGAATTCTTTTAATTGTATGTCTCTTTTTCTTTTCTATATTCCAATTTCTTCTTCAATAGTATACCTCAAAGAATTAATTTTGTAGTTTTAACTCTATTTTCTTCGAGATCAAAAAAATAAGAATTATGTATTTATGTGCTTATTATCTAAGACACACTAAATATGTGGTATTTATTACTTTTTTTAAAAAAAAGAAAAATATTTTTTTAAAAAAAGAGGATTTTTTAAAAAAATGTAGTATAATTAATATCAGAAAGTGGAGCAAAGTGGAGCAAAGTGGAGAATTAGGTAAAAGAGGATATTTATGTTTTTAGGGCAATATGAACATACTGTTGATGAAAAGGGAAGATTGATTGTACCTGCAAGATACCGAGAATCTTTGGGGAATAATTTTATAATTACTTTTGGTCTTGATATATGTCTTTTTGTATATCCTCTTGAAGAATGGAAAAATCTGTCAGAAAAATTAAAGTCGCTTCCTTTAGGTCAAAGAGATGCCCGAGCATTCAAAAGAATACTTTTTTCTCGAGCAACCACTTGTTCATTAGATAGTCAAGGTAGAGTTGTCATTATGAAGTATCTGAGAGATTATGCACATATCAAGAGAGAAGTTATGGTTATCGGAGTTTTAGATAGGCTGGAGATCTGGAGTAAGGATATCTGGCAAGGATACTTTAAAAAGATTGAAGACTCATATGAAGATATTGCCGAAAGGTTATATGAGCAGGGGACTTAATTAGAAGGTCAGATTTTAAAATTTTTGTGCTCTAAATTAAGCTTCTTTTAGCTGTTTTTCAGGCATAAATCTGAATAAGGAATAAATTTTAACAAGTTTATTAGGATAGGAAATAGTATTGTATAGAAGGGAAAGCAATAACAAAAAGCATAGAGAGGTTTCAGGGGAGTTTATCCCCTTAGTAATCTTATAATGGATTCTTTTCATA
>Ga0190359_1001267_pt1 | contig 16086 bp, 16 predicted proteins | sample 48721823_MG_FD_161269 | JGI IMG/M metagenome (GOLD analysis project Ga0190359, IMG submission 161269) | Hydrothermal vent microbial mat bacterial communities from Southern Trench, Guaymas Basin, Mexico - 4872-18-2-3_MG | ecosystem: Environmental > Aquatic > Marine > Hydrothermal vents >... | reverse complement strand
GAGGGTTCGAACCCCTTCGGGCCCGCTTTCTTCTTTTTTCGTTGTCTGGCTCATGACATCATCTGAAAGATTTCAACAAGATAGAGGATGATTCTCGTTATCCGGGATGACATCGCATTGACATTCATGTTCATTCCTGCGGATCAAATCATGTCAAACACTTTCAATGAGATCGATTTCCGGGACGATGCATGCCCGTGACGGAATAACTGTGCATATGGAGTTCCCCACTGCGGGACATGAACGGGGTCATGCTTCCTCCAATCTCTTTCTTGTGTATTCCAGCAGACCCCCGGCATCCCTTATCTCGAGGATCTGTTCCGGGAGCTTCGGGAAACCGAACCGATTTCCCGAAATCTCGATCCACCCTTCCTCCACATTCAATCGTAGATCGTCCCCTTCCCGGTATGTTTCCACGGCTTCCGGGCATTCTATCAGGATCAATCCCTGATTTATTGCCGCCCTGTAGAATATCCTGGCGAAGGACTTTCCGATTATCGCTCCTATTCCGACGGATTTCAGTCCCACGACCGGCTGTTCCCTAGATGATCCGCATCCGAAGTTCTCACCGACCAGGAGAATATCTCCCTTCTTCACACCTTTCGAGAAATCGGGATCCAGATCTTCCAGGAGATGGGGCCTTATCTCGTCCGGTGTGGAGCATGTGTAGGTGTACTTCCCCGGAAAGAGCATGTCCGTGTTCACAGAATCTCCGTATTTCCAGACTTTCACCCGATCACCTCCCTGGGGTCCGTCAGCTCCCCGTACAGGGCTGAAGCAGCCACCGTTGCGGGACTTGCAAGGTATATCTCCGCCTCCTTGCACCCCATCCTTCCCTTGAAGTTCCTGTTTGCTGTCGATATCGTTCTTTCCCCGGGAGCCATTACTCCCTGATGGGCTCCGAGACACGGACCGCACCCGGGCGGGAGGACCATTGCACCGGCATCGACAAGCTTCCGGATGGTCCCGTCGGAAAGCGCCTTCGACATCTCGGTCCTGGATGCGGGGGCCACAACAAGTCTGGTGCCCTTCGCTATCCTTTCCCCCTCTAGGATGGATGCGGCTATCCTCAGGTCCTCGTATCTGCCGTTCGTGCATGTGCCCAGGAAACACTGATCGAATCTCAGCGGGCCAAGATCCTCTACCGTGTGATAATTGTCCACCCTGTGCGGAGCTGCCACACCGGGAACAATGGAGCTCATGTCGAACTCATGCTCCGAGAAGTATGCGGCATCCTCATCGGGTCTTACCGATGTATAGGCATCATCCTTCACACCAATGGATCGGAAGTATTCTCTCGTTACATCATCCGCCGGAAATACAGCTGCCTTCGCATCCATCTCCACTCCCATGTTCGATATCGTGAACCTCTCCCCCATTGACAGTCCATCCACATCGCCGTGGAACTCCACGGATCTGTATGAGGCCCCGCTGGCGGATATCTCTCCGATGATCTTCAGAATAAGGTCCTTGGCATATACCCCCTTCGAAAGCTTTCCTCTGAGGGTGATCTTCATCGATTGCGGGACCTTGAGCCAAAGCTCCCCCCGAAGAAGAAGGGAAGCCGCCTCGGTCCTGTCAACACCGGTCGAGAAAGCACCCACGCACCCGTAGGAACATGTGTGCGAGTCGGATCCGACCAGTATCCTTCCCGGAAGTGCCAGTCCCTTTTCCACGACCACCTGGTGGCATATACCCTCTCCGGCATCGAAGAAATTGGATATGGAAAAACGCGATACGAATTCCCTTATCTTCCTGTGGTTGGAAGCCGTCTTCTCGTTGGCTGCCGGTACAACGTGATCGAGCACTATCACGGGAAACTCCCTGTCCACTATCCCGTACCTGTCAAGTTCGGGCCCTATCTTGCCTATGATGGCTGCGGTGTTGTCGTGGGTCAGAAGATGATCCGGCCTGAGGGTCACTATCTGTCCGGGTACAACCTCTTCCGTATTCGAATACCTTGCAAGCACCTTCTGTGCGAAAGTCATACCCATCGTCATCACTCCCTGCAGATGTTGGAGAGGAGACCACCTCGAAGGTAGATGTCCATCTGCACATCGGAGAAGGGCTCCACATCGAAATCTCTCTCCTTGGTTAGGTTCCTTGCTTTTCCTTTAGAGATATCTACCTCCACCACGTCACCCTCGGAGAACAATCCCTCCTCCGGTCTGTAGGTCAGGATGGGGAATCCGGTGTTGATGGCGTTCCTCTCGTAGATGGAGCCGAACGATTCCGCGAGTATCATTCCGATCCCGAGGGAGACGAAACAGTCCACGGCCTGCTGTCTTGAGCTTCCGGCTCCGAAATTCTTTCCTACGACGATTATATCGCCCTTCCTCGCCCTGGCGGAGAAATCCTCGTATCCCTCCAGGTTTCCGAATGCATATCTTGCCATCTCCTCCCTGTCGGTAACAGCCAGATGGCTGTTGTGATATATCATGTCGGTATCGATATTGTCCCGGGGAATATACCATATCCTTCCCCTGATCACGGTGGGCCTCTCCGGAACCTCCTCGATGCAGGGAGCTTCACCACTTTCCTCCCCCTTCATCGTAGTGAATACGGCTGGCTCGGGGGGAATATCATCCTTTGTCGTTATGTATCCTGCAGCTGCGGAAGCGGCAACGGTCTCCGGAGAAGCAAGATATACACTGCCTTTTCCCTGCTTTCCCTTGTAGTTCCGGTTGCCTGTCGAGACCGTTATCTCGCCCGGACCGTTCTGCCCTATCTGACCGGCGGCGCATCCCGCGCATCCTGCATTGCCTATCAGGGCTCCAGCTTCCATAAGGTCCTTGATGATGCCCTCCTCCAGGCACCTCTCCCATATCTTCCTTGTCGAGGGCACTATCTTGAGAACCACCCCGGGAGCGACCTTCCTGCCCTTCAGTATGTTCGCGGCAGCCTTCAGATCCTCGTACCTCCCGTTGGTGCAGGAGCCAATGAAGGCGGAATCGATCTTCGTGCCCCTGACCCTGCTCACGGGAACCACATCCTCGGGATGACCCGGAAGGGATATCATGGGTTCGGTTCCCCCGATATCTATTTCCAGCTCCCTGTCATAGGATGCGTCCCTGTCCGGGAGAAGGGTGGAGATGTCCATATCCTTCGCTCCGATCTCTTCAAGGGTCCTCCCGTCGGGAGGGATGAGCATTATGATCCCTCCCATCTCCGTGCACATTGAGGCCATTGTTATCCTGCCGTGTAGTGGAAGCGATTCGATGTAGGGACCGTACATCTCCACGGCGTAACCGAGCAGGCCGTTCGCTCCCAATTCCTGCAGGAGCTTCAACGTGACATCCTTGGGAGTGGCCAATGATGATGGCAGCCCCTTCAACGTGATCTTCATCGACCTCGGCACCTTGAACCACACACTACCATCCGAGAAGGCCTTGGCAATATCGACATCCCCCATTCCCTGCCCGAAAGCTCCGATCGCCCCCATTATATTGGCATGCGAATCCGTGGAGACGAAAACCTCACCCGGCTTCACAAGCCCCTCATCCATCGCGATGTGTGTGCCTATCCCCATGTCAATATCGAATACCCTTATTCCCTTCTTCCTTGCATACAACCGGCATAGATGCTGATTGGCCGCATACTTCTGATCCGAACCGGTGGGATTGCAGTCAAAGGTGAAGAAGGTCCTGTCCGGATCGGTGGGTTCCAGACCGTTCGATTCCAGATTCCCAACGACGTTGGCTCCGCCAAAGTCCCTTGATACCCGCGCATGAACGAAAACGTCGATGATGTTCCCGGCTTTCACATCCCCTTTACTGCTCCTCTCGAGTATCTTCTGAAGCATCGTTCTTCCCATCATAACACCTCATTCAATGAGCATGTCCTTCTTCTTCATCACCAGTGGATCGAAGGTTGCGAAATCCGCCTGATGTATAAGCACGGTTTCAAGGACCTTCGGTCTTCCCTCCCCCTCTTTTGCATGGCAGGCGATCGTATTTATATAATCATCGGGAAGACCAGCTTCCGCAGCAAGGAGTGAACCGGAAATGGGGTGGCGCATGAGTTTCCCCGACCTTGATTTCGCATATGTGCCGTCGGGAAGCTTCTCGATCTCAAGCAGCTTGCCAACATCATGCAGGATACCGCCCGCAACGAGGCGGTCCATGTCGACCTCGTAGGGCATACTGCCGTAGGTCTCCTTCTGCGCAAGTGCCAGTCCGATCGCTCCTTCGGTCACGGCAATCGTATGCTCCACCAGATTGATTCCGTATGTATCTGTCAGAAGCGTGAAGGGGATGTCGAGCAGTTCATCCACATCCTCCCATCCACCTTTCCGGCATCCGAGCACCCACGTTGTCACGACCTTGTCTCTGATCTCGGGGTTCCCGATCATCTCCAGCTGCGGCCCGAAAAGCTTTGAAACATCCTCTTCCCGGATCATGGGTCCACCACCATAGGTCTTGGTGAATCACCCGTAGGTATTCGCTGCAATATCAATCCTGCCCCTCCTCATGAAACGCTGAACTATAGCGTGAACAATACATGACCGTTTTTCGATGGAAGCTCCGTATCTGCTGGTCAAATGGAAAGATGACGGTTCCGGATCCACTTTTCCACCGGACAATTTTCGGGAGCTTGGCTGCCGAAGGGAAAATGAACCGTGAAATATGTGGACGGATGGACTGCGGTTAATGCGGTATCTAATGAGAAGATTAATCCTTTCCGTCAGCGTTACACCCCCATGAGGTCCGACATTCTGAAGAAAGGTATTGAGACGCTCCCGCACAGGGCCCTGCTGAGAGCGGCGGGTCTGAATGATGACGATATGGAGAAACCCTTCATCGGGGTTGCGGATTCATTCAACGACATCATTCCGGGGCACATCCATCTGAGGAAGCTCTCGGAAGAGGTCAAGAAGGGCATAAGGGATGCGGGAGGAGTTCCATTTGAATGGGGCGTGCCCGGGATATGCGACGGTATCGCGATGCATGTTTCCATGAGGCATTCCCTGCCGTCCAGGGACCATATCGCCGACAACATAGAACTCATGGTTCTCTCCCATTCCCTTGACGGATGGGTGGGTGTGACCAACTGCGACAAGATCACCCCCGGGATGCTCATGGCTGCAGCAAGGCTCGACATCCCTTCCATCATAATTACAGGCGGTCCGATGATGGCGGGGGGAGAGAGCGGGGAGCTGGACCTTTCCTCGGCTTTCGAGGCGGTGGGATCTCTCGAGAAGGGTTCGATGGACCCCGGAAAGGCACGACAGATCGAGATGAACTCATGTCCGGGAGCCGGGTCATGTTCGGGACTGTTCACTGCCAATACCATGTCCTGCATCACGGAGGCGCTCGGCATGTCGCTTGAAGGGTCCGCCACAACATTGGCGATTTCTAACAGAAAGCTCGAGGAGGCTTACATGACCGGCAGAAGGGCCGTTGAACTCGTCAGAGATGATCTGAGGCCTTCTGCGATCATGACAGAGAACGCCTTCGAGAATGCCGCAACTGTATATATTGCGATAGGAGGTTCGACCAACGGGATCCTGCACCTTGCGGCCGTTGCGAAAGAGGCGGGAATTCGACTCGATGCCGATGTATTCGATGGGATCTCGAGGAAGGTTCCCAATATCTGTCATATTTCACCGTCCGGCCCTCATCACCTGGAAGACCTTGACAGGGCCGGGGGTATTCCTGCAGTGATGAAAGAATTGAGAGAGTACTTGAAGGATGCCATCGACATCGAAGGGAGCAACCTGAAGGAAAAGATCAAGGAGGCAGTGGTCAGGGACCCCACCGTAATACGGCCCGTGAGCGACCCGTTCTACCCGGAAGGTGGTATTGCGGTCCTCAGGGGGAGTCTGGCAGCTTCCTCGGTGGTGAAACAGATCGCTGTGAATGATGACATGATGCGTCACAAGGGTCCGGCCCGGGTCTTCCACAAGGAGGGAGATGTCCTCGATGCCATCCGCAGCGGGACCATCCGGGAAGGAGACGTTGTCATCATAAATTTCATGGGCCCCGCGGGAGCTCCCGGGATGCCCGAGATGCTCACACCCACCGCAGCGATAGCAGGAGCCGGTTTCGATAAGGTCGCCCTCGTGACGGATGGAAGGTTCTCCGGGGCGACCAGGGGGCCGTGCATCGGTCATGTCGAGCCCGAAGCCTTCGTGGGAGGAGCGATCGGTCTGATAAGGGATGGTGATATCATAGAGATAGACATCCCCGAAAGAAGGATCGACATCCTTGTGGACGAAGGGGAACTGGAACGAAGGAGAAGAGCCCTCACCCCCCCTGAAAGGAAGCTTACACCTTTCCTTGAGAGATACAGGAGATCGATAATGAATGAATATCATGATAGGTGAGAGAAGGTTTCCAGCAACCATTCCTCTATCTCGTCCCTTATTCTTCTGAAAGCTTCAAGGGGCTCAATTCCCTCTCCAATGAGATCCGGAGGGTCCACGAAGCTTCTGTGCATGTATCCTCCGGCACCCGGGAAGAAGGGACATGCTTCCTTTGCACGATCGCAGACCGTTACCACCATATCTATGTCATCATCGAGGAATTCCTCCGCCGACTTGGAACGAAGAGAGGATGTCTCGATACCAAGTTCTTCGAGCACTCTCCTTGCACGAGGATCCACACCTGATGGTTCGATACCGGCGCTGTGTGCCTCGAACCTGTCCGAGAGTGTATGCTTCATGAGAGCTTCCGCCATCTGGGATCTGCAGGAATTATGTGTGCACAGAAACAGAACGCTCCTCTTTCCGGATGAGGGAACATTGCCTACCACAGCTTCACCCCGAAGAACCTCAGGGAAAATATCACTCCCATGGCAATAACCATTATCCCGAAAATGATCCTTGTCCATTTTGCGGCGTTCACGAAACGCTGGGCCAAACGGGCTGAGAAGGAGCTTGTCCCGACCGAAAGTGGTATGATTATGATGCCGTGTCCCAATCCGAAGAAGAAGAAAAGGAGTCCGCCCACGAACAAGGGGATGTCCTGCGCCATCATCCACACCACCACCGGGAGGACAAGTGAAACCGCACAGGGAGCCCATCCCAGAGAGAAGAAAATCCCAAGAAGGAAAGCTCCCCCCACGGGAGATCTTACGAATACCGTCCCCAGACCATCTATCACACGCTCCTTGAATGATAAACCGGTCCTGACATCCGTCCTGCGTTTTCTACCTGTAAAAAAACGTTCCTTCACATCCTGCAGCAGCTCCGTGATCGAGAAAACGTTGTTGACTCCAAGAATCAAGAGGATGATGCCAGCAGCTATATCGAAATACCTTGCTCCCTGCACGAATACCCCAAGACGTGCTATCAGAATCCCCATGATGAAGAAGACGGCGGCCATCCCTAAAACGAACGCGGATCCGGCAAGGAAACCTTCTCTCGCACCCTTTGAGGTTGTGGTCGACCCTTCCGTTTGGGATGATCCCTGTTCCCTCCTTCGTGAGAACATGAATGTGAAAACGGAGAATAGAAGAGCAATGGAACAGGGAGAGAACGATGTCACAACCCCGAGCATGAACATTCCCAGAACGGAACCGCTTCCCAGAGCCGCTCTCTCGCCTTCCACCCCTTCCCATTCCCCCTGTTCGATCTTTTCGATCTTCCCGATGATCCTATCCGAGGTGACAACCCCGTCAATTTCCCCTTTTCCCATCTGGTACACATGATATATCCCGACCACGTAGAGGTCCTCATCCAGCAGCAGTATTGTCGGATTGACACTGCCTCCGCTCAGACTCCAGTAATCGGTATATTTTCCCGATACGGGAAAAGGTTCCCCATCCTCCAACCATATCCATGTGACATTGATCCCCCACCATTTCCTTACCAGTTCATCGCCCCTCTCCGAATAGGGATTCTTCCTCATGTTGATGGTGATCACATTGAGGTCGCTCCTCTCTTCAAGTGCTTTGGATATCTCCCTTACCTGTTCCTCGAGCACCTTTTCGCATTCAAGACAGAGGGGGTTCTCGATATTTGTGAAATGGAGTATCACCGGATTTCCTTCAAGATCACCCAGCCTTGTGATATTGACGTTTTCCGTTAGTATCTCGAAATCCGGGGCTTTCTCCCTGCTGATATTCATATCCGACCAGAAGAGATAGAAGGTTATTGTCAGGGCAAAAATAATAACGATAACGATGGAAATGACCGTGAAGGGCCCCTTTTTTTTCGATCTCGCGTCACTTCCATTCATCGATATTCTCCCGGTGATAGTAGATGGCGTCCTTCACATGTTCCGTCAGCCATTCCTCCCCGGTTGCTCCCTCCACGCTGTGCCACCCGATCTTCACCTCTCCGTTCACATCCTTGACCAGCGTGATAATGACAGAGAGCGGGATGTAATTGGGAGGACCTCCGGGGTCATACACCCCGAACACTTCCGACGCTCTCTCGTCCTGTCCCGAAAGCAGGTCGATCAATAGTATATCATCACCGAAGTATTCCATGATGGAATCAACATCCTCCTGCTGCCGGAGGCAGGGGATGCAGTTGTCGCTGTGGTCCAGGATGAGGATCGGCCCCCTGCCCAATCTTTCCAGAACCCAATCGGGGTGATCCGGGTCCGTTCCCCAATCAGGGTGGTCGTCAGGATAAACTATCCACCAGTCATCTTCCCCTGAACCCGTATCATGGACGGGTATGTAATCATCGAGCCATCCATCCTCCGGGGGACCCGAGGAGCCCTTCCCTCCTCCATCCGAATTCCCCCTCGACAGGAAATAGATGCCAACCGATGAGATGATGACAATAAGAATAACAAGGATCACCAGGGGAACGAGATTGCTCTTCTCGGTCCCATGCACCATTTCAAGTTTGTGAACTTTTCTGATGTGACCCCCGAGATTTACCGATTTGACCCTCTCCCCGCATGACGGACACTCCGTCCAATCACCCTTTAATAGTGCCCTATCAACATACAATCTTTCTTTTGTATGCGTTCCTTTCGTTTTCTCTTTAACCTCCGAGCTCATTCAGTTTGCCCCAGGATATCACATGTGCTGTTTGATGAGCTCCCTCACCTCATCGAGACTGGATGTCCTTCCTGACATCAGGACTTTGCCATCCACGACAAGGGCAGGTGTCATCATAATGCCCTTCTCCATGATCTTCTGAATATCCTCCACCTTCGAGACCTCTGCCTTGATATTCAGCTGTTTTGCGGCTTTTTCCGCATGTCTTGCCATCCTCTTGCACTTGGCGCATCGGGCACCGTATATCTCTATCTTCATCATTTTCACTCCAGCCTTCCGGTTCAACGTTTTCCTTTCTCCGCGTATCTCATGGGAAGAGATGTTCATTTCAAAGATTTTTGAACATTAAAACAAGACCCTCGATATAATCATTTCGGCTGGATATTTAACTCACGATCCTGGAAATCCCCCCCTGCACTTTCATTTTCGGATCATTGCTTTCAGGTTCTTGATACCGATCATGTATTTATCAACACCACTCTCCGTATGAACACCAGTTCAAAATTTATTGTAATGGAAATATTTAAATAATCCCACGTGTTAGGCCATTTCACATTTCCTTGAAATGACTCCATTGGGAACACTGACGGCGGTTGAATGGCATCGAGATCAAGAGTCCGGAAAATGACAACAATGCAATTCTTTCGATTCAGCGGAATCCCGACATTAAAAAGAGGTGTATTGAATTGTTGAGAGATATCAAATGTAAATGCGAGATCGTCAAGAACTTTGCTCCGTCCTGGTTCGCCTCGATCATGGGAACCGGTATTCTGGCCCTGACCAGTGATTTCTATTCACAGTATATCCCTTGGCTGAAGGAGGCTGCTCTGGCACTGTTCTATTTTAACGTTATTTTATTCTTCGTTCTCCTGATTCCCTGGATCCTCAGATGGGTACTTTTTAAGAAAGAGTCATATGAAAGTCTGAAACATCCCATAAACAGCAATTTCTATCCGACGATCTCCGTGGGCATGATGGTCCTTTCATCGGATTTCCTTGTCATCGGGAAGAATGATCTCATGGGATCGATATTCTGGTTCTCGGGTGCGGCCATCACCGTTCTTTTCGGTATCTATCTGCCATATTCCATGTTCAAGGGCGATCATGTCAGGATAGAACATATAAACCCCGCCTGGTTCATTCCTCCGGTGGGATTGATCGTCATACCAATAGCCGGAAGTCTACTCATAGACAAATTCACGGGTACCGTTCAGGAGCTGGTGGTCTTGACGAATTTCGTGGGGTGGGGTGCCGGTTTCTTCATCTATCTATTTCTTCTCGCCCTTGTAACTCATCGCTTCATCCTCCATAAACCCCTTCCGAATATACTGGCCCCGACCATCTGGATCAATCTTGGCCCCATAGGTGCCGGAACGGTCGCTCTCATCAACCTTGTTCAGCATTCGTCGATCATCACCGTAAAGGAACCATTCCTTGTATTCGGTATGATATTCTGGGGTTTCGGTATCTGGTGGGCAGCTATCGCAATACTCATGACGGTTCACTATATCCGGAGATTGAAACTACCCTATGCAATGTCTTGGTGGGCATTCACTTTCCCCCTTGGAGCATATGTTGCGGCGTCCCATGTTGTGGCAAAGACTTTCTCTCTTGAGATCGTCGATTACGTCGGATTCGCCCTCTTCCTCCTTCTGGTTTGTTTCTGGATTGTGACATTCATCAATACTGTCATATATACATATCACGGGACCGTCTTCAAGTAGAACTAATCGAGGGATGTTCCGGGAAATTGGGGTTATGGAGAGATGAAGATTTTTGTATGAAGATTCGGTGTGTTTCACCGAATCTTCACTCTTTTGTTGTGAGCATCGATCAGCATAGGGTTGATGTTCATGAGTTTTTTTTTACTGATGCTGTATTCGAATTACATGGTTTCTCCCTTCATCGGATCGGATTTGGCCGTATGGGAGTATTTCGATCCACCCTTCCATTCCTCCTGCATTGTTTCTCATCCAGATGGCATTCCCTGAAAAGAAAACAGGTCTTCCTTGATATGTACACCAGAAAGAGCATCGAGGGGACCTCTATCAGAACACCAACGACCGTTGCAAGGGCAGCTCCCGACGAGAGACCGAAAAGCACGGTTGCCGTTGCAATCGCAACCTCGAAATGGTTGGATGCCCCGATCATCGCAGCGGGTGCGGCATCACGATACGAAAGCTTCAACATCCTTGCCACGACAAAATACCCCAAGGAGAAGATGAATATGGTCTGTATGAAGAGGGGGATCGATATCCAGAATATGATGAGCGGGTTGTTCACGATCACATCCCCCTTGAAGGAGAACAGGAGGATGAGCGTTGCCAGAAGTGCGATCATGCTCACCGGTGTCAGGTAGCGAACGAACCTCTGCTCGAACCAATCCATGCCCCTGTATCTGATTATGAGCTTTCGTGTTATGTAACCCGCGGCAAGCGGAAGTGCGACATAGATGCTTACGGAAAGGAGTATCGTCTTCCAGGGTATGGGCATCGCGTTCACTCCGAGAAGAAATCCCCCGAGAGGTGCATAGAGAACCAGCATAGTTAGCGAATTTATCCCCACCATGACAAGGGTCAGCCCGTCATTACCCCTTGCAAGATGACTCCAGACAAGCACCATGGCCGTGCATGGCGCTATTCCAAGAAGGATGGCTCCCGAAATGTAGCTTCTCCAGAGCTCCACCTCTTCACCCCCTCTTATCGTCTCTGTTCCGTCAAGGAATCCCCTGAAAAGGATCCCCAGGAATAGAAATGCGAATGCATACATGGTGAAGGGTTTGATAAGCCAGTTAATCCCCAGGGTCATCAGGACCGGTTTCGGTGTTCTTGCAGCTTTCACCACCTCCCCGAAATCGATCTTCACCATTATCGGATACATCATGAAGAACAGTGCAATTGCGATGGGGACCGAAACCTGATGGATGGAAAGGGAATCCATTGTCGTTGCAATCGAAGGTATCAACCTACCCAGAATAATACCCGCTCCGATGCACAGGATTACCCAGATACTGAGATATTTCTCGAACAACGATAGCTCTCTTCCTCCTGCCATGTCCAAGAACCTCCCGTTTGATTTGATGACGAAAATTCTATTTATCTTGAAATGGATGTATATGGGATACTTATCCCTTGTCCTATGATTGTTAACGAAGATCCCGGGAAATGTTATATATTTCAGAAATGGATAATCGCATCCACATGCCTTCCAACGAAGAGGGACGCCTGATTGAAGCATGCAGATGCCTCGACCTTGGTCTTCCGAAGAAAGAAGAATGGCTCGAACTGGATGACGAACGGTGCAGTTCCATATCAGCGGATTTCAAGGCACTTTCCGATCCCATAAGGATCAGGATCATAGACATGCTGGACCATGGACCGCTTTACGTATGCCTCATCCAGCATCTTCTCGATGACATATCCAATTCAAAGCTCTCATATCACCTGGATATCCTCAAGAAAGCCGATCTGGTTGAAGGAAAGAGGGAAGGACATTTCATCCTTTACAGCCTCTCGAAGAAGGGAAAGGTTCTCTTCAATGAACTGAGATCCATCCATGATAGGGAATAAAGGTCCCTTTACCTTGGCAGCGTGGACTCCATTCGCAATTCCTCACCCTGGGCTTCCATTTCCCCTCTCAAGGATCTGCTCAGGCCGTTCACGCACAATATCCATATGGTACCAAGAGCCAGCAAGGCTGCCTTCTGCGCCATATCCCGAACGTAGAGATCGAGAAAGAAGCAGATCGCATAGATGATGACGGTCACATGGAGGACGTAATGGAAGATTATGAACTTCCTTATACCGAATGAGCTCCTTAACATTTCCAGCATGATGATCGTGATCGCCCACAGGGACCCTACTGTAAGAGCTCCCCCCCACCTGTGGACCGTATCCATGATGTCATCGGGTGCTGTCAACAGGATGTATCCGAAACCGCAGAGCATCGTGAGAAAGAACATGGCCCTCCCCGGTCCCCGGGCCCTTTCCTTCTCCAGTCTGAATGCCGCTTTGAACATCAATATGGAGGATATCACCATTCCGCTGATAAGGATCAACATGGAGGGTGTGTTGGCATCACCGTTCAAAGCCCTGGTGGCCCCGAGATCGCTTATGGGATATGTCAACACGGGGAACTTGCCAGGATACAGGAGAACCGCAGCGAATATCATGATAACGTTTATGAAGAACAGTAAGCGAAAAAGCTTCAGTACATCTTTAACTGCCGAGCCGCTGACCGATAAGATGGACATCCTATCAAATGAAACATGTTTTTCAACATTGAAATATTTTTAGCATGCTCCTCCCACCTGCTCGGACCCGCATCCGATCTCCGTGAAAATTCTTTCAATCCCTTTCGGTCTCTTCAATCACGATCTAATATTCTCAATGCAAACCTGCCAGGGATGAATATCGACGTCATCCCGCTGAGGTGAAATTATCTGTTCATCACATGCAGGACCCCTTCTTGACAAGAGACATGTCCGGGCAGGGATCGAACTCCATCTGGATGACCGTATGGGTGATGCCCATTTCCCTGAGATGTTCGTTGATCTTCATTCTTATCGCGTCCGCTTCCTTCAGATTGATATCTTCCCCAAGCTGGACATGACCCTCGAAATTGACGTTCCTGTCATCCATCTGCCAGATATGCACATGATGCAGACACTCTACCCCAGGGATCCCTTCAACAATGTCCCGTAATTCCCCGATACTGATATCCTTGGGAGCTCCCTGCATCAGGATGTGAATGCTCTCTGAGAGTATTCCCCATGTCTCCTTGAGCAGGTAAAGACCGATCAGAACGCTGAGCAGGGGATCGAGCCAGTATATTTCGAAAAAATACATAATCAGACCACCCACCACGACCACGATCGAGGAGAGTGTGTCGGCTACGAGATGAAGATATGATGAACGGATGTTAAGATCGTATTTTGAATCACGCTTCAGCAGGAGAACGGAAAAAAGATTTGCGATAAGTCCGATGGAAGCGATGATTATCATTAGTGGTCCGTTTATATGGGTCGGATTGAAGAATCTCGTGAAGGCCTCCTTAAAAAGGAACAGGGTCACTGCCACAAGGATCGATGAATTGATGAAAGCGGCCATTATCCGGGCTCTTCTGTATCCGAAGGTCATTCCGCCCGTGGCATCACGTCTGCTGATCCTCTGTGCCAGAAGGCTCAACCATAAAGATGTGCTGTCCGTGAAATTGTGAAGAGCATCGGAGAGAAGGGCCAGACTTCCCGAGAGCAAGCCCCCAATTATCTCCATGGCCGTTATTAATAAATTGAAAAAAATGGCAAATGTTAACTTTCTTTCTGATATTGATGCTTCTCCTTGATGTTCATGTACATGCCCGTTCATCATGGAACCCTCGAACTTGCATCAATCACCACAGAAGTGTCTCCGGATATTATTCTTACCGCTGATTCCCGTTATCGGACGCCTTTTCCTCTTCACCGATCACCTTGAGAATGTCATCCCTCGTCATCCCGTATTCCATCTTCTCCATTGCCATGGCCGCAAGCGTTGCAGCATCCGGAATGGCTCCCATGGAGGCCAGCACATCCCCGCAGTAAACAAGAGGAAATATCCTGTCACCGAAATGTTCAAGTCCCAGGGCTGCCAGATCATCGGGGATCCATTCTACCGCGGTGCGATCTATCACTTCGACATCAGCGACATTCTTAAGCCAGATGGATGTGACCTCCTTCACGAACTCCGGTGGATATACGGAACAGCAGGACTTCAGGCCACCGTCAAGTACTATCTTCACTATCATATCGTTTTCACCTCACATCTTTACTTCTCGAACACGAACATCCATTTCCGATCCATGGAATTGCATGTCATCACCTTTTTCACACAACCAGATTACCGTAAACGAAGCCCGCTATCGAGGAGAACAGTATGACAAGAAGGATGTAAACGGCAGTCTTCTTCAACCCCATTATCCTTGCAAGGACTATCATGTTGGGGAGGCTTACAGCGGGTCCGGCAAGAAGCAGGGACAGGGCGGGACCCGATCCCATTATCCCGTCCGAATACCCGAATGTCGTCCCGATCACGGGAACCTCGAGGAGTGTTGGCATGTAGAGTATGGCGCCGATCACCGATGCAAGGAAGTTTGCGGTTATCCCTTCATTCCCAAGTAGAGGTTGAAAGGTCTCGGGTGGGAGAAAATAGGCTATCACGCCGACCACGAAAGCTCCCGCGATCAGTATCGGCACTATCTTCTTGGTCAGGTCCCAGGTCTCCATACCCCAGTCAGTAACCTCATCTCTGGTATAATAGTAGATAATGAGAAGTGCAAGTCCGAGGGTCAGCACATATACGATGGGGAACTTTATCATCCAACTCAGTGAAGAAGCTCCAAAGAGAAGTATTCCCAAAAGGGCCGCAAAGAATGCCACAGGGACCCATTTCTGTCTCTTTGCTCCTCCCGATCCCGAGGTCATCGAAGGTTGGGATCTTGCTTCCTCAATGAGCTTCCTGTCGTGTTTCCTGAAAATAGCTGCCATGAAAATGCCTATGACAATCGACATGACAATGGCAACGACTGCCCTTGCAGCTCCAATATCATATCCGAGTGCACTGGCAGTATATACGATGGCAAGAACATTTATGGCCGGACCCGAATAGAGAAAGGCGGTTGCCGGCCCTATGCCGCTCCCTTTCTTGTATATACCTGCAAACAGGGGAAGGATCGTGCACGAGCATACGGCAAGAATCACCCCCGAGACGGCTGCCAGAGGATAGGATATATACTTTTTAACGTCCGGTCCGAAATACTTCAGAATTGCTTCCTTCTTCACGAAGGCAGCGATGGCTCCCGCTATGAACAATGCTGGTACGAGGCAAGTCAGCGTATGCTGGCTGACGTAATCGATCAGTGCATCCCAACCGCTCGAAAGTGCAAGAAGTATGATCTCCAGTATGTCCATGACGAGCACCGTTTCAACTTTATTTGAAACGGATGTCTGCATCATATTAATACATTTTCATTATAAAGGAAATTCAATATCCCTTACGCAAAGTGATCTTATGGGATATTGTGGTAAGTCCCTTCCGCCGATTGGAAAGAGAATCGGGACTTCCCCATCTATCAGCACCGGATCGTCGATTG
>Ga0190359_1001266_pt1 | contig 16108 bp, 11 predicted proteins | sample 48721823_MG_FD_161269 | JGI IMG/M metagenome (GOLD analysis project Ga0190359, IMG submission 161269) | Hydrothermal vent microbial mat bacterial communities from Southern Trench, Guaymas Basin, Mexico - 4872-18-2-3_MG | ecosystem: Environmental > Aquatic > Marine > Hydrothermal vents >... | reverse complement strand
CCTCTCTCGGCTGGCCAGGTCCTGGAAAACAGGCGCAGGCCGTCCCGCGCGGTGAAGAATCCTTCCCGTGCTTTCTGTGTCAATATTGCAGCCTCCTTGTTCGCATACATACAACCTCAACGGTCAAAGAGCAACCGCTCCAGCCGGACATCAGCAATGGTCACCTGCCAGATGTCTCCGTTGACTGCCAGCCGGGGCAGGGCCTCGATCAGTCTCGCCAGCCCCACCCGGCGCACCAGCAAGTCAACCAGTCTCAGGCAGGTGGAATAGTCCACGGCCATTTTCGCCGGGGAACAGTGGCCACTACACAGCCTCCGTTCCAATCGTTGCAATTGCTCGCGTCTGGCCGGCAGGGCCGTGGTGCCGGCGCCCGGCGGCATCTCCTGTCGGGCCAGCTTCTGGGCCAGGCCCTCCTCCAGCCAGCGTGGTAACGGGGCCCGGGCCCGCCGGCGTATGAACCAGTGGACCAGTTCGTGCTCCAGTGCCTGTCCGGCGTCCACCCGCCCCAGTGATCGCGGCGGTTGCAGCAACAACCCATCGTCGAGCAGCACCGCCACCACGAACCAGGGCCGGCCGCTACGCCGGTGCCATTCCGTCATGTCCCGGCAGACAGAAACGCGAATCGGCTGGGAGATGTCGATGGCAAATAACTTCTCCAGGCGCAGAACCGCCCGGCATCCCCGCACCGCCAGGCGCTGACCCAGTTCGCGGCTGGCGCTGTCGGGCAATACCATCTCCAACTGTTCACAGGCGGCGATGGTCTCTGCCGCCCGGGTTCCGCCCGATTGCATCAGCAGGAGCGCAGACAGCAGGATGGTGAATTTCTCCCTCACCACAACTTCTCCAGGCTGGTATGCGGATAGTAGTGCCGAAGTATCCGCCGGTAATCGAAACCCCGCCGGGCCATTCCCATGGCTCCATACTGGCACATGCCCACGCCGTGACCCAGTCCGCGACCACGAAAGACATACACCCGGCCCTGCCGCTCTATGGTGAACCGCGCGCTCTTGAACCTGCCCCACCCCAGCACCCGGCCCAGAAGCAGATGAAACTGCTCCCCGCTGAGGTGCAGGCGGGTCCCGCCGGTGACCAGCACCGTCCGGACCCAGCCACCGGCGCCGAGTCGTTCCACCTCTACCCGGCAGTCGCCGCTGACCGGTTTGTCCAGTTGCGGGTACTGCCTTCGCAACAAGGCACACAACCTGCCGGCATCCACCTCCAGGCGCCAGCTCAGGTGCGGTGAGTCCTGGCAGTTGGGTCCGTCGCCGTCGGGGCTCCCGCGCAGGTAGATACGATCAGCCCGCTTACCCCAGATGTCCCGGGCAGAGGCGGTGTGCCCGGCACAGGTGGAGAAGTAGACGGTCTCGGCCGGTCGCTGCTGGTAGGTGAGCACCAGGCCGCGAACCTGGCGCAGCCCTTGCCTGGTGGCAGGCGAGCAGGCGCCGCTGCCCAGGTAATGCTGGCAATGGGTCAGATCGCAGAAATCATATCCGCTGCCGGGATGCTTACCGGCGCTGGCCAGGGCGTAGCTGCGGGCTGCCACCACCTGAGCCAGCAGGGCTTGCCGGGGAGCACCCTTCATCTCGGCGCAAGCCACTGCCTCGGCATAGTCGTCCACCGGCAGTTCGTTCACCAGGCGACAGTGGCCGCCGGTGGGAGCAATCTCCAGCAGGCCGTCGTAAGTACGCCGAGACAGGCTGCCGGTGGCAACCACGATGCCGTCCCCGTTCCGCTCCGGCCGGAGACGAAAATAGCGGCGGCAGATTTCCCGGCCCCTGCTTGCCAGGCACACCTCGTCGGAGCGGCGGCAGTCGAAAGACACCCGCTTCAGCTTGAGATCTTTTCCCGAGCCACCCTGCACCAACAACGCCGCTCCACTGACCGTGCTGCAGTCGAGGTGCCGGGGTGAGTGCTTTTCCAGAAGTCTTATCCGTACCGACGGGGGCTGGTGGGTTGCCGGTTCCTTGGCCCCCGCCAGGGACACCACCAGGACCAGCAGTGAGACCTTCATGGCCGTCCCTTCGTCTGGCAAGCCTGTCGAGCCCGCAGGTAGCGTTCCATCACCCAGGCGGCGGCTCCCGCAGCCTCGTGCGAACCGGTGCCCCGGGCCTTGAACACCACCAGCACCAGCCGGGGATCGTCCCAGGGAAAGAATCCGACATACCAGGCATGGGTTATCCAGGGAGTCTCGGGCCAGCCTGCGGTACCCGTCTTTCCCGCCAGCAGGAAGCGATCCAGCCGCTGCTCGCGGCCGGTGCCAGCCAGCGATGCCTGTACCAGGGCCCGGCGGATGAAGTCCAGCACCTGGGCGTTGGGTGGCCCTGCCGGCGGGTGGATCTCCCCGCCGGCAATCATGGGTGCCACCAACTCGCCACCATTGGCAATGGCGGCCATCAAGGAAAACAGCTGGGCGGCGGTGACCAGCAGGCGTGGATGTTGACCGGTGGCGAAGCGTCCCATTTCATCGTCCCCCAGGGCCCGGGGCAGGCTGCCGGCAACCTCGCCTCCCAGGTCTGTACCGGTCTTACGCCCCAGCCCCAGGTTGCGGGCTTGGCGCAGGATGGCCTCTGCTCCCAGCAGGGAACCGTAGTGGGCAAAGTAGAGGTTACAGGATACCGCCAGGGCCCGCGCCAGGTTGACCGCTCCATGTCCGTAGCGCAGCCAGCAACGCGGCAAGTTGGTGCCGGGATCCCTGTTGCCGTTGCCACGACAATCGTAAACGCTGGCGGGGTCCAGGTGTCGGTCGACCAGCAGCGAATATGTCACAACCAGCTTGAATACACTGCCCGGTTGCCAGGCCCGGCCGGCCAGCAGCTTGCGGTTGTACCACCACAGCAGCCGGCCACTGCGCACGTCTCCCAACATGAAAGCGTCCCGGGCGGTAAACGGCCCTTCTCCAGCACCACCTGCCAGTTGATCCCGCAGGCAGTGCTGACTACGGACCGGGACGGCTGGCTCCCCGGCCGCTACCACCACCGCCTTTGCCAGGAGAAGCAGCATGAATGACAGGAGTATTTTCTTCTTGCCAATCACCGTCAGCGGACCCGCTTGCGTCCCCGGCGACCGCGCCACCGGCGGCCGCTGCGTCGCACCTTGCGACGTCGAGTTTTCCACTTCACCTTGAGGGTCACATGCTTGCCCTCCTCGATGAGACGATGGTAGGTCTTCGCTTGCTGACGGCCCGGCCGGCGGGCCTCGATGGAATGCCGCCCTACTTCGAGGGGCATGTGTTCAACTGGCGCCAGACCAAGGCGCTTTCCGTCCACGAAGATCTCCGCCCGCAAGTCCGAGGTCACCGTCAAGAATCCCCGCGGTGTGCGCAGGAAAAAGTAATAGCCAGCCACTGCACCGGCCACCAGTACTACGATCATTACCAGCCACAGCCAGCGAATACGGTGGCGCAGCTTCAGCGGTTGCATCCCCTTGGGCACGGTCACGTCCGCCTCGGCCTTGGCCAGGGGAGGTGGTCGGGGCACTTCCACCGGCTCCACCAGTTCCAGCAACTCGTCCAGGTACACCTCGCGCGTGCTGTCGCCGCGCTCGGTCTCCGGGGGCAGGAACTGCGCCATCTCCCCCGAATCGATTCCTTCCCGGCTCGGGTGCATGGCCCGCTTCACTCGCTCACCTAGAGCGAAGCGTACCTTTTCCGGGCCGGGATCGTCGAAGAATCCCGTCAACACGGCGGCGAACTCCTCGCCGCTGTGATAACGCCGGCGGGGATTCTTGCACAGGGCCCGTTCCACGACCTTGTCCATGAGTGCGGGAACGCCAGGGACGACACTGCTGGGAGGTGCAGGCTCGTGCCGAAGGATTCTACTCCAGACATCGTGCGGCGTTACCCCTGCGAAGGGATTGCTGCCGGTGAGCAGTTCGTACAGTACCACTCCCAGGGAGAACAGATCGGCCCGTCCGTCGAACTGATCACCCTTGACATACTCCGGAGCCATGTACTCGTACTTGCCCTTGAGAATTCCCGGCCGGGTAAAGGAGGCATACTGTGTTGCCCGGGCGATTCCGAAGTCGGTTATCTTCACCTGTCCGCCGGTGCCCAAGAGGATGTTACCCGGGCTGATATCACGATGCACCACCGGGCCCGAACTGCTGTCCGTGCGGGCATGGGCGTAGTGCAAGCCCATGGCCACCTCGTGCACCACCAGGGCAATCTCCGCCAGCGACAAGGCCATTCCCTCCGGAGCACGCAGGATGACCAGGTCTTCCAGGTCCATCCCTTCCAGATACTCCATGACTATGTAGTAGTAGGAGCCGTAATTAAGCAGGTCGTAGGTACGGATGATGCAGGGATGCCTCATCTCCGCGGCGATGCGGGCCTCGTTGACGAACATGCCCACGAATTCGCGATCGGCACTGAGCTTGGGAAACAGTCTCTTTATGGCCACGGTGCGGCTCTGGCCACCGGGCAGCGACTCGCTGGCCTTGAAGATCTCGGCCATTCCTCCCTTGCCGATCTTCTCCAGCAACCGGTAACGCCCTATCGACTGCCCAGCTTGCATGTGCCCGCCACGTCTCCCGGAAGCAAATCTAGACCGGGTTGGGAACGTCTACGTGTACTACCGACAGGCCGAAACGCTCGGCCAGGTGATCTCCACAAGCCACCACCCCGTGCTTCTCCGAGTTGTAATGTCCCAGCACCACCGCCACCAGTCCCATCTCCCGGAGCAGGGCCACCGACTGTTCCTTGACCTCACCGGTTACCAGGACCTGGCAGCCCGCCCGGGCGATTTCTTCCAGCAGAGCCGGAGTGCCGCCGCTGCCGGAGATCACCGCCACTCTTTGCACCGGGCCCCGGGGAGGAAGGCCCAGCACCCGGGCCGGGGATTCGATCTCATTGCTCAGCCCCTCTACGAAATCCTCCAGCGGCAACGGTTCCTCCAGTACTCCCCGGCAGCCGATGGCGTTTCCGTCCAGGTAGCCGATGTCGAAATGGCAGTCTACCAGGCCGGCCAGTCGGGCCAGGCAGGCGTTGTTGCCGAGCTGGGGATGAGCATCCAGCGGCAGATGGTAGGCTACCAGGTTCAACTCGTGCTCCAGCAGGATCTTCAGGCGCCGTCCCAGCCAGCCGTCGATTACCCGGCTGTCACCATGCCAGAACAGGCCGTGGTGTACCAGCAACATCTCGGCACCCTCTTCCACCGCCTGTTCGAAGAAATCCAGCGACACCGAGGCACAGGTGGCAATGACTTCCACCTGGGATTGTCCCTCCACCTGCAGGCCGTTGGGACAAGCATCACGAAATCTTTCGCTGCCCAGCAGCTCATCGAGATAGTCGAGCAGCACGGTCCTTTCGGTCATGTAGTTATCCCCCCTTCTTGGTGGTCGCGATGTCGGCCTGGTCACCTTCGACTCTCCAGGTTCCCACGTCCACCTTGTCTCCCGTCTTGGTGAGCAGCTTGAGAAATTCCAGGCGTTGCTCCCGGGCGGTGCCCTCGAACATTACCACTTGAACCCGGGCCGCGGTCTGCGGATGGCCGTGGCTGGAGTAATACTTCACGCGTACGCGGTAGCTGCCGCTGGCGGCATGAGCCAGGGTAAACACCTCGGGCCCGAACCCGTCGGTATCATCGACGTCCAGGGTGCCGCCCAGCCGGGTCTGGCGGTGCCCGTAGTAGCACTCCTCGCCCGTGGGATCTACCACGTGCAGGTCCACGTCGGTACCATCGGTATCCCAGCTGAGAACCACCTGCATGTCCACCGGGGGCACGTCGGAGAAGAAACTTACCCGGTCCCGCCCCTCGCCATACCGGTTGCTGGCCACCACCTCGATGCTGTTGGCCCCGCGCGAGAGCACCAGGCTGGCCTGGAAGCGCCCACCGCTGATGCTCAGGGTGCGCGCATAACCGTTGACCACCAGCTGTCCCAGGCTGATGGATTCGTCGCTGACGGTACCACTGACGGTAATCACCCGGCTGGTCGACCAACCTCCCAGCGGCTGCTCGATCTCCACCGTGGGCGGCTCACCTTCTCCGTCCGGGGCAGCAGCGGCCGGTAGCACCAGCACCAGAACCATGGTAACGAGCAGCGCACGCATGACTTCACTCTCCGATGACCAGGCGGTGATTGCGCGAGGTGCCGGCGATTTGTGGATCGTACATCAGCGATATCCGCGCCGGCAGCATCTGGAAAGTACCGGGCAACTCGGCACGCAGGATGTATGCCAGGTGCAACTTTCCCCGGCGCAGGTGCCTGATGAAAAACAGGGCCCGGTCCTGACGGAACTCGCGGTGTACGCCCGGCAGTCGCAGGTACTCCAGGCGGTAACCGGCATCCCGGTCTACCGGGCGGGTTCCCGCCGGCAGGGGATCGGCTACCATGACGTAGTCGGCATCTTGGCTGGCACTGACCTGCAGCAGCACCAGTACCTCGTCACCGGGCTGCAGCCTTGCTGGCAGGCGCTGTTTGCTGAACTTCCAACCCGAGGCCGTCTCTTCGCGCAGTAACCGGTACAGCCGGCGTTCTACCCGGACCTTGTCGCCACGGGGAGAGAATTCCTTCTCCCGACCGAAGTAATCCAGCGAGACATTGTAGAACAAGTCTCCCTGGCCCTGGCGGGTGAGGGTAAACTCGTTGCCTCCAGTACGGGCGGCAACACCCCGGGCCAGGGCCACGCTGGGTTTCAGCACTTCGGTGCTGGTGAAGCGATGCGCGGGGAGTTCCTTGCCGTTTAGCTTCAATCCCACCCTGGCGTTGTATTCTCCGGCCCCGTTCTGGCGCAGGGCATCTACCAGGGCGTAGACGGCCATGGCGGTATCTCGGGTGGAATACCAGGCTTTACCCTGGCGTTGCTTGAGCAGCCAGCGTACCGCCCGGGAAACTAGTTCGCTTTGAGGCTGGTTCTGCAACAGGGTGCGCAGCACCGCGGCGGTGCTTTCCACCGCGTCGCGACGCCAGCCGGCCGATTTCACCTGGCCCCACCAGGCGGTTCCGTCAGAGGTGTGCACCGCTTGCACCAGGCGTCCGGTCACTTGCGCGGCTTGCTGGTGCTTGCCCAGTTCGAACAGTGCGCTGGCCAGCAAGGCCCGGGAGTAATCGGTAAGCCGGTCGGAGGATGCCAGCTTGAGCAGCATCGATTCGTATTTCACCCCGGCCAGTGCCAGGCTGTACAAGACATAGGCCCGCAAGTTTTCCTCGCGGATGCGGTTCACCTGTCGTTTGAGCCAGGCAACCGCAGGTTTGAAAAGATCGTCTGACACCTTCCAACCGTGCCGGCGGGCCAGGGCCAACCCGTAGATCACGTAGGCGGTCATGAAGGGATCGGAGGAGTCGTTGGTCCACCAACCCCAGCCGCCGTCGCCGTGCTGCAGGTGAGCCAGATGAGCCAGTCCGGCCCGGATGTATCTGGGCAGTTGCTCGTCCAGTTGCTGGTTTTCCAGCTTGAGATCCTGCAGAGCCCGGGCTACCACCAGATCGGGCAGGAAGCGGCTCATGGTCTGCTCGGTGCAGCCGTAGGGATAACCCACCAGGTAGTCGATGGCCGACAGCAGCGCCGGCACCACCCCGGCCGAGATGGTGACAGTGGCCTTGATACTTTCGGCGCGCGCGCTGGCGGGTATCACCAGAGTCGCCTGGCCCTGGGGGTGCTGGTCATCCAGGTAGCCCCCGGCAACCAGAGTCTGGCGCATGCCGTAGGGCAGTACCTGCAGCTTTCTCTCCAGTACATCCTGTTGTGAGCCCGCGCGGGCAAAGGCTCGCAGTCGCACCTCCCCGGCCTGCCGCGCCTGGACCGGCCAGGTAACCAACCCCAACTTACCGGGCAACACCTCCAACTGCATCTGTTGCTGGGGCAATTGCAAGAACTGCTGCTGTTGTTCCAGGCCCACGGTGAAGGTCAGCTTGCCCGGAGTGTAGTTGTGAACCAGCACGGCCATGGTCAGTTCGTCGCCCTCCACCAGGTACTCGGGAGCGGCCAGTCGCACTACCACCGGCTTGGTCACCTTCATCTTGCCGCTGCCCTGCCCTACCCGGGTGTCGCTGGTTATCACTCGGGCGCTGGCCCGCCAGGTGGTAAGATTGTCGGCCAGCTTCACGGTGGCCGTGGCCCGCCCCTGTTCGTCGGTGACCAGGTTGGGCCACCAGGCCAGGGTGTCGCGAAACCTGGTGCGTACCTTGCCCCCCAGCGCCGCCTTGAAGGAACCAGGCACCACCGGTTGCCTCCGGGTGAGTACCGCCGTGCGTTCCCGTGGCCGCTCCCCGTAGCCGTAGAAACGAAAATCCAGCGAACAGGAGGAACGGACATTGTTGCGCTTGCGGTGGTAGAAGAACTGCTCGATAGGTACGGCAATATCCGGGCTGATGGCATAGATGGCATCGTCCACCACCGCCAGGGCCACCTCTGCATCCTTGACCGGGCGGCCGCGGTAGTCGTTGACCTGGACGGTGAATGTAACCTCTTCCCGGGGACGGGCCTGGGCACGATCTGCGGACACCACGACCTTGAGCAGCTTTTGCCGGGGTGGCACCACCACGTCCAGGTAGCGCTGGTAGAGGAAGTGCTCGAACACCGTGGCCACCCGCACCACGAAGTTGGGAGCCTGGCCGCTGCCGATCTTGTACTCGAACACCCGGCTGTAGCCGCGCGCCTTCATCACCTGTGCGTCGTACAGCTTGCCGCCCTCCACGGTTACCAGCAGGTGGGCATCGGCATGCGGTACCAGCAGCAGAAAGCGCGCGCGATCACCTACGAAGTAGCTCTTCTTGTCGGCGATGATCTCCACCTGCTCCGGTGCGTAGGGAATGTCGCCGCCATCGCTGGTCACGAACAGGCGCCGGGACTCCTGCAGGGTATGCCCGCCGGGCAGGGTAGCGCTGGCGGTCACCGTGTAGACACCGCCCCGCTGGGGTGTGAACTTCAACTGGGCGCTGCCCTGCTGGCCGGTATCGATCTGCTGGTCGAGGATCTGCACTCGCTGCGCCGTAGCCGGGTCCTGGCCGGCAAGCACCGAGACGCTCACCTGCAGGCGGGTGGCCACCGGCTGACCCTCGAAATCGGTGGTACGCACGGGGATGCTGGCGTCCTGGCCGGGACTGAATAGCAGTTGCCGGGGTTCTATGGCGATGCGGAACGGTGCCCGGGTGACCCGGATGGTTTTACGACCGCTAACCGACCGGTTGGCGGGGTCGATCACCACGGCCTCGATGCCGTAGCTGAAGTCCCAGCTTTCCGGCTTGGTGGCGAACTCGACGGCGAAGCTGCCATCGTCGCCCAACTTGCCCTCCTTCTCCAGGATGGTTTCCCGCAGGGCCGAGCGGTACTCGGCATCGGAATAGTACCAGGAATACTCGGCGTCCACCCACCAGGGTATCTCGAAACGGGTACGATAGACGGTGACCTTGACACGACCCTGGGTAACCGGGGGACCGAAGTAGTAATTGGCCCGGATCGTGGCCTGTACCTTTTCACCGGCGGTGTAAACCTTCCTGGCGCTGCTGATCGCGACCCGGTAGGTGGGCTTGACGTAGGCCTTGACCTTGAACTCGCCGCCGTAGAGCTTGCCACCAACTTCCGCCAGCAAGCGGTAGGTACCGCCGGCGGCCTCTCTGGCCAGCTCGAAGTCGCCCGCGAAGGAACCGCTCTTGCTCACCGTCAGTTGCAGCTCGGCAATCTTCTGTCCACTGGGATCCTCGGCCCGAACCTTGACCTGCTGCAGATCCTCTTCCAGGCGGTAGTTCTCGTCCTCCCAGGCGCGTACCACGCCCTTGAAAAACACCTGCTGCCCGGGCTTGTACACCGGCCGCTCGGTGGTCAGGTAGACCTTCCGGCCGAACAGGGTGGCCGGGTAGTAGCTGGGATCGATCAGGGCGAAGTCCTCGCCGTGCCTGGCCAGGACCACCAGCTTGTTGGTAAGGGGAAGATCCACGGCCCAGGTGCCGTCATCACCGGTCTTGCCTCGTGCCAGCAGGCGTTCGCCGTCAACCAGCAGCACCTCTGCTCCCGTTACCGGAGAGCCGACATCGGGATCCACTGCCCAGACCAGGAAGCGATCCTGGCTCTGACGGGTGAGCACCAGCATTTGCGACACCAGCACCACGGTGCGCCCCACCTCGCCATTGCTCACCCCCTCGACCAGGTACACTCCCGGCCGGGTGACCGGAAGGTGAAGCCTGCGGTAGCTCCAGCCCGACTTTCGGCCAGCCGACAATGGCTCCCGCCAGCTGTCGACAAGCTGCATGCCCTCAAGCGGCGCCACCACGCTGTGCCTGGTAACCGGCCGGGAAATGACCTGCTCCACGGCGTCGAGCTGGCGCCGGTAGCCGCTCCCTAGCCAGCGTCGCAATTCGCTTGTTGTTGCCGCTCGTACCTGCTCCCGGGCACGGTCCAGTGCCGCCTGCCACAACTCGGCCAGCAGGGCGGTGTTTTCCGGGCGCACTTTTTCCCCGGACAGAACCACTCGATGGGGGTCGGGCTGGGAGCGGAAGAACTTGACCGGATCCGCCACCCGGTACAGCCGCATGTCCAGGTAATCGACGGCCCGGGCCTCCAGGCGTACGTAGATCTCCTTCTCGCTGGATGAAAAGGCCCGGTCGGTGGAGAGGTAGAAATGAGGTTGGGCAGCCCGCACGGAAGGGGCCGGCAACCCGGCGGCCAGCAGCAGGCCTGCCAGCAGTGTCAACTGGAAACGGCTCATGAGGATCCTCCCTCCAGTATCTTGAAGCGGTAAAATCCCAAAAAGTGCGGGTTGTCGGCCCGTACGTGCCAGCTGTCGTCACCATGGCTGTCGAGGGCGGCGATGGTGACCAGGCGCACCTGGCCGGGATTGCCGGAGCCGTCGGGACCGGTGTGGTAAACCACCCGGGCGGCGGGACCGATGCTGCCATCATCGAGCATGATCATCAGGTGCATGGGCATGGGTTGCCGGCGCCGGTCTCGGAATACCAGCAGGTCACCGGGCCGAGCCGCCTCCAGGTGGCGCCCCACCAGCACCGTGTTGAACTCCCACAGCACCCGGGCGCTGGCACTGGCGGAGAAGGCACCGGGAATGTCGTCCTGGCGGAAGCTGCCCGGCCTGATACGGAAAGGCCGATCACCCAGGACGGGCAGCCGTGGATAGGAGTACTTGGCGACATCGGCCAACGCCAGTCTGCCCAGCCGGGGGTGGCGCGCGCGCCAGGCATCATCGTGTCTACGCAGCGCCTGCGCGAAGGCGTAACGTACCAGCCCGGCACAGTCGCGCTGTACCGCTTCCCAGTCGCCGGACACCCCGTCGAACTGGGCAGCGGCCACGGCGGTGAACCAGGCACGGAAGGCCTGGCGATCGGCCTCGTCGCCGAGTTCCACCATATCGGGAATACCATCGGCATCGCTGTCGCCGCTGCTGGCCTGTATGCGCAGGTCAAGCAGGTGGCGCCGGCCGTCCTGGTCGACCACCAGTTCCACGGTGCCGGCTCGTCCCGGCCGGGGCCTGATACCCACCTCCAGCAGGGCCCGGCCGCGGTCGCACTCGGTCGGGCCCACCAGCCTGGCCAGCTCCGCACCCCGGCCGATGGTCACCCTGACCCGGCCGGGATAGAAGGGCAGCGGGCTGCCGAAGAAGTTGTTCAGGCGCCAGGTCAAGCGGGCACTCGAGGAACCCGAGGCGCCGATGACCGGCGGTCGGACTTCAACCACCTTTTCCACCGGCAAGACCACTGCTGACGTGAACGCCAGCAGTGCGGCCATGACCATGAGGGCCAGTTTGCTCATGTGCGCAGACGTTCCCTCTACCTGATCATGCGCAGGTTGCCCGCCATCAGGCCGTCGTGCTGTTGAAGCAGCAGACCCATTCTGCCGCCCTGGCGGCAGGCGGCGAGGAATGGACCCAGCGCCCCAGCCAAGGTCTGGCCGGCGGCCAGCTGGCGCTGTCCATCCAGCCAGGCAGCGTATGCGGACAGGTCCGCAAATATCTTGTCGGCGTCGGCGACGAGCAACACCGGTCCCCGCCCGCCATCCATTGACTTCGTGAAACCAGGCCAGTCGGCCAGGCAGGGGCCCTGGCCGGCCTGCGTCGAGGCCATCATTTCCAGCATGTGGCCGGTGCTGGCCAGCACCAGCCAGCCATCCAGCAACATGCCCCCGGGCCGGCCGGGTGCGGCCGAGCGGTAACTGACGGCATCACCCGTCTTCACCTGCTGCAGGCCCTTACCGAACACGAAGTCCATCACGGCGCGGGCGTCCGTGTCCCGCCAGTTGCCCGGGGACGGTTTCAGCAGCACCGCGGCGTGGACCAGTGGCGGGCCTTCCGATTTCATTTCCAGACCACCCAGGACCAGCGCGGCCTGCCCGTGAAAAGACGCCAGCCCGGCAGGAACGACACTCGTTTTTTCCCCGGTGGGTTTGCCCTTGCCGAGATGCAGCAGGGCACTGGCCACCACCAACCGACTGTCTGCGGGCAGTATTTTCCACAACGACTCGTCCAGCTTGCCGCCCGCCTGCCCGGTGACGGGACCAACTACCAGGCCCGGTTGTCGCGGTTGCGCGGCCGGCAGGTGGAATATCACCTCCCTGCCCGGAACCAGCCCGGGTGACCAGTTCCACATCGCGCCCTGGTCCAGCAACTCCAGGTTGGCCCAGACCAGCAGCAGGCTGTCTGTTGCCCGCTGCTGCAGCGTCTGGCCCAGCCCGGCTATATCGAGCAAGCTTCGGCCCTCGCGGCCGGTGGCTAAAAACAATGCTGACACCAGCGTTTGCTTGTGGTTGCACACCAGCAGCAGGTTGGAAAATACCGCGTAGTACAGATACTTCTTCCCACCCAGCAACAAGGTGCGGACCTTCAGTCCTTCCCAGTCGAAGGATCCCAACTGTTTCGATTTCTCGTCCACCTGGTTCAGCGCCTCGGCCAGGCGATCGACAGCCTGCAGGCGCAGGTCGATCTGCTTCACCAGCAACCAGGCACCGTCTTGACGCTCCTTGGTTGCCTGGTAACGGGCCAGCACGGTCGGCGTGGCCAGCAGCGATTCCAGGCTCCAGTCTCCCAGGCTGACCTTGCTCAACCGGGCCAGCCGGTGACGCAGGGTTGACACCAGCCAGGCCGGCCCGGCCTGTTGCAGGTCCCGCCACACGTCGGTCCGGCGCAGGGAGGCAAGGGTCTTGTTCTCCGTGAACCACTTCCCGGCCCTGGCAGCGTCGGGAGAAAAAAGCACAAAACTTGTGCCAGATGGTATCACCTGGAGCACCTGGTTACGCCCGGCAGCCGGCAAGCCGGACACCGTGGACTCTATCCGCACCTCCCTGGCGGGCGGTGGCTTTTCCTTTGCAACCTTTTCCTTTCCACACTTGCAGGAAGCCACAAGTGCGGCGGCCACCACGAGCACGGCTAACAACGGCCTCGTCTTGGCGAACATCTGGCCCTCCTTGTCGGAAATCGGGGGAAAAAGGTATCAGCCCACCCTGTTACTGTCAACGCGAACCACGCGCTGGAAAGCTTGACAACGTCGGCTCTGATCAATATATTTTCGCGCGGTAAAGCAGAAGGGAGGTAAAGGCCGTGCCCATTTACGAATATCGTTGTCGTGACTGCGGGGACGAGTTCGATGCCATCCAGTCCTTTTCCGACCGGCCGTTGCGCAAGTGCAAGAAATGCGGCGGTAAGCTGCAGAAGCTGGTCAGCGAGTGCTCTTTCCAACTCAAGGGTAGCGGCTGGTACGTGACCGACTACGGCAAGAAAGACCACAGCAACGAGAAGAAGAAGTACGACGACAAAAAGAAGGAAAAGACCACCAGCAAGGGCAAGTCCTCCGCAAAGAAATCCAACAAGTCCTGACCAGCGTTCGCGTTGACCAATTATTCGTTGCATTCCAGTATAATAAGGGCTGATTCGTAGAATATACTTCACGCATCTGTTTTTTGCTGGCGTTAATCATTCAGCCTGCGTATACCATCCCACCATGGCCGGCCGGCGCATGCTTACGAATTTCAGGTTGTTCTGGACGGGGCAGTTGGTCTCCCAGCTTGGCGACGCCGTGTACCATATCGGTCTGCTCTGGCTGGCCCTGGAAAAGACCCAGTCGAAGACACTTTCCAGTCTGGTGGTATCAGCCGGCTACCTTCCGGCCATTATCTTTTCGCTCTTCGCCGGAGCGGTGGTGGATCGGGTCGACCGGCGGCGTCTGATGATGGTCTGTGCCGCCGCCCAGGCCGCAGTGGTGGCCCTGGTGCCACTGTTCGACGGGGCGGGTTGGCTGGGTCCGGGGACGTTGGCACTGATCGCCTTCGGCCTGGCTGCCGGGGGGGCGTTTTTCAACCCGGCCCGGGACGCCCTGATCCCCCACCTGGTGGACAGGAACCGGCTCAACCGGGCCAACTCATTCGTGCAGGTGTCGGCGCAGATCGCCTACCTGGCCGGCCCGGCTGCGGCCGGGGTGCTGGTGGGCCTGGTGGGACTGACGGGACTTTTTTCCCTGGACGCGTTGACCTTCCTGTTCGTGGTGGCGGCCCTGTGGCTGATAAACCTGCCCCGGGCCAACAAGCCGCGCCTGCAGGCCGGCCCGGCTCCCCTGCCCCAGCTGCCTCCGCCGGCCGCCAGTACCCTGGAAGACATCCGTGCCGGGCTGAGCCATGCCTGGCACGACGCCCGTTTGCGGGGGCTGCTGTTCGTCACCGCCATCGACAACCTGATCATCATGGGCCCGGCCATCTTTGGAACCCCGGTCTACGTACGCGAGGTTCTGGGCCTGGGACCATCCTACTATGCCTGGCTGACCACCTTCCTGTTCGCCGGCATGATCGCCTCCAGCCTGCTGCTGGGCTACTTCGGCAAGCGCCTGCCGCGGGGGCGGACCATCATCTGCGGCATGGTTCTCGACGCCGTAACATTCCTGCCGCTTTTTTGGCTGCGGGCCTTCTGGCCGGCGGCGCTGGCCATGTTCGTCCACGGCCTGACGGTGCCGCTGATAACCGTGCCCCGCGCCACCCTCATCCACCACATCGTTCCCGACGAAAAGCGCGGCCGCATCTTCGCCCTGGTCAACTTGGCCGTGGTGGGCTTCACCGCCCTGTCGATGTTGCTCGTGGGACCGGTCACCGAAGTCGTCGGGGTGGCGGCGGTGTTCGCCGGGGTGGCGGCGGTGGGCGGCGCGTTCGGACTGCTGGCATTTTCCTTCACCTCACTGCGCCGGGCGTGATTGACAGCACCCCGGCCCGATGCTAGCTTGCCGGCCGCGGCAAGGAGAGCTGGCATGGCCAACAAGAAGCTGACCGCCAAGGAGATTCGCCAGGCCTTCCTGGACTACTTCGCCGGGCAGGGCCACGAGGTCTGTCCCAGTTACCCGCTGGTGCCCCCCAACGATCCCACCCTGCTGTTCACCAATGCCGGCATGGTGCAATTCAAGGACGTCTTCACCGGGCGCGAGAAAAAGCCCTTCCGGCGGGCCACTTCCAGCCAGAAGTGCGTGCGGGCCGGCGGCAAGCACAACGACCTGGAAAACGTCGGCCGCACCGCCCGCCATCACACCTTCTTCGAGATGCTGGGCAACTTTTCCTTCGGTGACTACTTCAAGAAGGACGCCATTCGCTTCGCCTGGGAATTTCTCACCGGGAAGATGGGTCTCGACCCGGAGCGCCTGTGGGTTTCGGTCTTCGCCGGCGACGAGGCCGAGGGCCTGCCCGCCGACGAGGAGGCGGCCGACATCTGGCGCCAGGATATCGGCTTGCCCGAACAACGCATCCTGCGCTTCGGCAAGAAGGACAACTTCTGGGCCATGGGCGATACCGGCCCCTGCGGCCCCTGCTCCGAGATCCACTACGACCAGGGCGAACTGGTGGCCTGCAGCGAGCCCGGTCCCTGCCAGGGAGTGGCCTGCGAGTGCGACCGCTACCTGGAGGTGTGGAACCTGGTGTTCATGCAGTTCGAGCGCGACAGCGGCGGCGGGCTGCGGCCCCTGCCCGCTCCCAGCATCGACACCGGCATGGGCCTGGAGCGCCTGGCGGCGGTGTTGCAGGGTGTGGCCAGCAACTACGACACCGACCTGTTCCAGCCGCTCATAGCCCGCGCCGCCGAGATCGCCGGCACGGGCTACGGTGCCAGCGAGCAGACCGATGTCTCCTTGCGGGTGATCGCCGATCACGCCCGGGCCACGGCCTTCCTCATGGCCGACGGGGTGTTGCCGGGCAACGAGGGAC
>Ga0190359_1001265_pt1 | contig 16109 bp, 11 predicted proteins | sample 48721823_MG_FD_161269 | JGI IMG/M metagenome (GOLD analysis project Ga0190359, IMG submission 161269) | Hydrothermal vent microbial mat bacterial communities from Southern Trench, Guaymas Basin, Mexico - 4872-18-2-3_MG | ecosystem: Environmental > Aquatic > Marine > Hydrothermal vents >... | reverse complement strand
TTGTAGAATGCAACTGAGTTACCGCTAGGAATAGCTCCATCATAGATCTCTTTTCGCCGAGTCAATAGTTTTTCAGCGTTATCCGCTGTGAAGTAGAATCCTCCCTTGGGGTCATTAAACCTCAGCCTCATGGCGTCGTTCAGTTTACTCGCGTAGTCAAGGTATCTTGGTTCATGGGTTGCCTGATATAGCTCGATTAAACCCCATGTCATGAAAGCGTAATCATTGAGGAATCCCGGTATCTCGGCAGCGTCCTCTCTGTAACGATGTAGTAGTGTCTCGTCGTCCCACATTCTACCAATTATAAACTCGGTTGCTCTGACCGCCTCCTCTATGTATTCCTTGACGTTGAATGCTCTCCCAGCTTTACTGAGGGCGGCTATCATCAAACCATTCCAGTCCGTCAATATCTTATCATCAAGCAAGGGTCTAACCCGCTTCTCACGCGCCTCAAATAGAATATTCCTAGCTTCCCTCAAAACATCAGAGTCCCCGAGGGTTTTCACGTGTAGAATATTTTTCCCTGTTTTCTCACGTGAAGTCTCATCAAAGTAATTGCCTTCTTCTGATACATAGTAATGGGTCTTGACTGCTTCATATTGCGCCTCAGTGAGTAACTCCTCTAGTTCCTCACTTGTCCAGACATAGAACTTGCCTTCCTCGCCTTCGCTGTCAGCGTCCTCCGCTGAGTAAAAGCCACCATCCACAGATGCAAGGTCTCTAAGAACATAGACAATGATCTCTTCAGCGATTCTCCTATATTCCGGCTTTTTTGTGACTTGGTAAGCCTCTGTATAAGCCATGGTTAGCATGGCTTGGTCGTAGAGCATCTTCTCAAAGTGGGGTAATAGCCACCTGCGATCTGTACTATACCTGTGGAACCCGTATCCAATGTGATCATAGATGCCACCCATGCTCATCTCTGTGAGGGTTTTCTCCACCATCTGTAACGCTTTCTCGTTTCCAGTCCTCAGGAGGTAACGCAGCAGAAACAAGTGGTTTTGTGGACTCGGGAACTTGGGGGCTTCTCCAAAGCCACCATATTCCTCGTCATACCTGTCATCCAGAAGCATCATCGCGGTATCAAAAACCTCAACCGATAACTCCTCATCTCCACCCTGTCCCGGACTCAGACTAGCAGTGATACTCGCCCCAATACCCTCCAAGCGATCCCGCTGGTTAAGTCAGTAATCATTGATCCTTGGTACAAGGTCAAGCATCCCCACGACTCCAAACCGTGACTCTTTTGGAACATATGTCGCAGCGTAGAATGGCTTCTTCTCAGGCGTCATGATGATTGTGAGTGGCCAGCCTCCTCCGCCGGTCAGCATCTGGGATACTGCCATGTAGACGCCGTCTATGTCGGGTCGTTCCTCCCTGTCTACTTTGATGTTGATAAAAGCATCATTCATGAGCTTAGCCACATCTTCATCCATGAATGACTCATGCTCCATCACATGACACCAGTGACAGGTAGAGTAACCAATACTGAGAAAAACCGGTTTATCCTCATCACGTGCCCGATTAAACGCCTCATTGCCCCAAGGATACCAGTCCACAGGGTTATTCGCATGCTGTAAAAGATAGGGACTTTTCTCGTCTATGAGTCGATTAGGCGTAGACAAAACATTAGCTTCCTTGATACCTATTATGGTACGCCCAAGTGTTGAGTGGTTTCCGTTCTGGGCGTTTCTGCTCGTTTTTCACTTGGTCCTCGCTGAGGCTTGGATGAATTTCCTGCATTTTCTTACTCACAATAATCAATGTAAGAACCGTATACTCGTCGAGTATCCCCAGTATCTCACTTGTCTTCTTCGGGCTGAAACCAGCAATAGGATGCGCTACCAGCCCCAGCTCTGTTGCCCTTAGAATCATGGTGACTGTTGCCATCCCCAAGTCAAACTGATGATACTCTCGGGATCGTATCTGGCAGTCATCATCGGGTTTTGAGAACGCCGCGATAATCATTGATGATTGCTTCGCCCATGCGTTCCCCCTTGATAACGCCTCATACATTTCTTCTAGTTTTTCCCGTTCATAGACGAAAACGTATCTCCAAGGCTGATTGTTAAAACAGGATGCACTGAGCTGCGCATGACTCGCTAGATCATCAACGATTTCCTGTGTTATCTCAACAGGCATCAGTGACCTATATGCGCGTCTCGCATGTATTGCCTCTGATACGTTCATAATTTGTCATCCTTGAAGCTCGGACAGCTTCTCCAGTACGTTATCAACGTGTCCCTTGACCCTTACCTTGGGCCAGACAAATGCAACCTTACCCTCCATGTCTATGAGGTATGTGCTTCTGACGACACCCATGTATTCTCGGCCATACATTTTCTTCTTCTGCCAAACACCATAGGTTTCAAGTACCTCTTTCTCAGTGTCACTGAGGAGGTTGATACTCAGGTCATGCTTCTGTCTGAAGTTTGTGTGGCTCTTCAAGCTATCAGGGCTGACGCCGATAATCACCGCGTTTTTCGCCTTGAACTCATCCTCTGCGGCTGTGAACTCTAGGGCTTCCATTGTGCAGCCCTTGGTGTTGTCTTTTGGGTAGAAGTATAGTACTACCCATTTTCCTTTGAGGTCTTTGAGGCACATCTCGCCCCGGTCGGGGTCTTCTAGACAGAAACCCGGTGCTTTTTCTCCAATCTCTAACAATTATTTTCACCAGAACGATATAGAATAAAAAATGGGGTTATTTAAACGGTCTCAGACTCGCGGATATTATAGAAGGCTCGTTGAATCACTTCTGGAAGCGCTGGGTGAATATGCATGGCGTCAATCAACGGATATACGGTGCCATCTCCGGCGCTCATCACGTTGATTACTTCCTGAATCAGGATAGGCGCATAAGGCCCAACAATGTGTGCCCCCAGAATCTTGTACTCTTCTTGTGTGATGATTACCTTCACGTAGCCGTCTTCTTCAGCCATGGCTGCTCCTTTCGCGGTATCAATGTAGTTGTATTCGCCAACGAAGTAGCTGATTCCGCGTTCTTGTACCTGTGTCTCTGTTAGTCCCACTGACGCTACTTGGGGCCAGCTGAATACTGCGTAGGGCACTAAGTCGTAGTTCATGGGGTGGCTGTGTCCGTGGCTGAAGCTGTGCCAGACTATCTCGGCTTCCTTGTTTGCCACGTGTTTGAACATGGCTCGTCCTATGGCGTCGCCTAGTGCCCAGATGTTTGGTTTGCTGGTCTGGTATTTCTCATCAACCACAATGAAACCTCTTTCATCCACCTCGACACCAGTGTTTTCAACCTTCAACAAGTCCGCGTTGCTCTTTCTACCCGCGGCTAGAAGTAACATGCTTACGGTATATTCCATTTTCTCGCCGTCTTTCACACCGGTGACCTTGATTTTATCCCCCTGTTTTTCTGCCTCTGTTACCTCTATGCTTGTCTTGATGTGCATCCGCTGTCTCATATTCATCGTGAGTATCTCTGATATCTCGGGCTCAGCGTGCTTTATGAGTCGGGGGCTTCTGCTCAATAGATGTGTATCTACTCCCATGCTGCTGAAAAAGTGAGCCATCTCACAGGCAACGAAGCCACCACCAACAATAGCGATACTCTCCGGCTTCTCCTCAAGATCCCAAACCGTCTCGTTTGTAAGATATGGTACGTTTTCGATGCCTTTTATCGGTGGGATCAGTGGTCTTGCGCCGCTGACTAGGAATATATTGTCTGCTTTGATGGTCTCGTCTCCAACTTTCATAGTATAGTTGTCGATGAATTCTCCCTTTACGGGGTAGAAGGTGAGGCCTTCAACCTGTTTGATTGATTCTTCCATTGGGTGACGATCATGAGCTACAAACTCGCGGGTTCTTTTCATGATCCCCGCGAAGTCAATCTCGTCTATTGTCGCCTTAATACCCAGTTCATCGGCGTGCTTGATGATATTCACCACATCAGCTGGATAGATTACCATCTTGGATGGGATACAACCTGTGTTAAGGCATGTTCCTCCAAGTTTACCCATCTCAACCAATGCAACTGTTTTACCGGTGTTCACAGCAGCGTCTGCTATCATCATGCCGCTGCCGCTACCCACTACTAGGACATCAAAATGCTTCATAGATACTTTCTTTGAAGCGATGAATAAAAAGTGGGGGATTTACTCAAGCTTAGATAAGCCGTACTTGCTGTAGTAGTCTACCCAGAGTTTTCTCATATCCTCGTCGAGGCTGTCTTTGATGAGGTTATAGATGGTCTTGATGTCTTGGATGCTATGCACCTTGAGCCCAAGTTCCTCTTCTAAGTACTCTACTGCACCCATGTTCTCGATGTTATCCTTGTCACCGAGACGCTCCAATCGATCAACCGCAATGACAAGCCCAACGATCTCATGGTCACCCAGCAATCGTAGCTTCTCTATGGTCTCGACTTTAGTGATGCCTGTGGTTATGGTGTCATCCACTACCAGTATCCGTTGTCCGGGTTTGAAGTAGCTGGCTCCTACTAGTACACGGTCTGTACTGAGGTCGCCGTACTCCTTTGCCTCCTTACGGTCATACATGTAGCGTTTATCCATGCCATAGAGTTCGTTCAAGCCTTCACATGTGAGTGTGGCTAGGCTGATGCCCTTGTAGCTTGGACCGAACACGTAATCAAAGTCGGGTATCTCGCCTCGCTCCATCAGTAACGCAATGTAGCTCGCGAAGGCCCACTTCACCTTGGCTAGGCTCTCACCATCAGTTAAGGCTCCAAGATTAACAAAATATGGGCTTGGTCTTCCGCTCTTTAATATGAAGGGCTGGTCTGGGCTGGGTGGGAACCGTAGGGCTCCTCCCTTTATCAGGGCCTCTAGGAAGACTTTCTCTATCTTTGCCTCTGATACCAAGCCTCGTCCCTCGATCTGGAACCCATTCTTTCTTATGATCTCAAGAATCGAACCGTACCATAAAGTGCTATCACAGTAGGTACAGTGAAGCTTAGTTTCCTCTATCTTCTCACCAGTCTCCACCTTAAAGTCGGTGGGTGGTGCCGCGAACTCTTTGTTCGTCGGACATAAGAGGTTGGGGCATTGGAATACTCCTTTGATTTTTTCGGGTGGCTTGATGACGCGTTTCTCTTTTACCTCCCAGTTATGTATGATGTTCAGAGTGCTGTTGGGGGCTACGAATGCAATAATATCAATCTCGCTTGAAGTAAGATATGTGCCCTCAATTTTGATGAGGTCTTTCTTACCGAGGCTTCCGCTCTCAACATTCTGGGCTATAAGGGTCTCTGCGTCGCTTGGCTGCTTGAGTAACTTGAGAACGAGGAACGCCTTCCCAGCGGGGATGTGGTCGATGACGATCCCGTTCTCTATCTTGCTTACCAAGAGTTGTCTATTTGACAAATGGTTACCCGCATCATTTCATACTAATAGATAGAAAAAGGTTGCTAATACAAAAAAATAGGGGAATTATGGGTCTGGGTGAACCTGTGCGCACCATTCGATATCAACGAGCTTATAGCAGACTCCAAGCTTATCTGCGTTAGACTCTACTGCCTTCAATGCTGCTTCATGGTTCATGTAGTAGTCGCTTGTCTTGAAGTTGGTCTCGAAGCCTGTGCACTCTGTGAAGAGTCCAACCGCTTCTGCGACGTGGAACTCTACTGGATGCAGGTCGTTATAGTCAATTTCTAGTATGATGCTTGTGGTTCCCGGCTGGACGTATTGTAGCCAGTCTAGGAGTCCTCCGCGTAGCGCGTAGCATGCGTAGTAGGTGTCTTCTGCTGTGTATCCATAGACGATGAAGCCTGTGGTCTCGTTGAGGTCTTTGTATGTGCTTACTAGGGCGTATCCGACCTTGTCATCGACATCCACACTGCTGTACCATAGCTCATTGTCAGGTACATCAACCATTGACTTTCCGACATAATGGTCTAGCACTGTGCGTGCCCAGCATCCTGTGGCGTAGAAGCCGTCACCGTATTCTGTGAATATCTTGGCGTCTGTGAAGTCGTTGAAGTAGTCAGCTGCTAGGTTTGCTAGTGGTCCTCCTACGACTATCATGTTACTGCTGCTGATGCTGTATGGGTAAATTGTGTCTCCACTCCAGTAATCTGGTGTACACCAATCGTCTCGGAAGCTAGTTCTATTGTCGTTCGGTGGATTCATGTAGTATAGGTCTCGTACGTCTGCGTTTATCGCTGTGAAGTTTCTGTGTACCCATGGAATGCTTGGAGCATTTACCGTTGCCTTGATGTCCAGTCCGCTGAGCCATATCTCTGTGTTCTTCCAGTCGCACCACGCTGAGCTTAGCATGGCTGCTCCGAGGCTGTCTGATGGAGCCGCAAAGCCGCCTATCACCATCCACTCCCATCTTCCAACGTGGAAAGGATAACAGTCCTTGTGCATGTTTACGTTAGGTGTGCCCCATGGGCTTGATGCGGGGAGTCCTCCCCAGTCATCTGGGTATGCCATCTGGTTTGAACCAGTTCCTGAGGGGCTATTCCACGTAGCTTCGACATACGCTGCCCAACTGAAACATTTGTCGTTTGTATAGTTGTAGGGTATACAAATCTCAAAGTAATCAGGTGCAGTTGATCCCATATCTGGGTCGTCGCGTCTACTGTACAACTGTATTCCGGGTGGCATAGGCATTGCTGTCCATGGTGGATACTCTGCGTAGTATGGTCCCGTGTCTGCGATTTTTACTTGGTATGTTTTATCGGATGTGTTTATGATTAGAATGGCTCCTGATGCCCAGTGTCCTGCGATGTCTGTTTCATCGAAATCGATGGTCCATTTCACGCATTCTGGTAAGAACTCTCTTGTCATATCTACCCCGAACATTGTGTCACCGGGGTCTGCGGTCCCAAACTCTGCGTCGGTGAGTACGAGTTCTGTGATGTACTTGGTATTGTAGAGTATCTTGTACCTGTCGTAACCTGTTAGAGCTGCTGGTTCTATGGTGACTATGTTTCCATCTATGGTGTAATCGTCTGGTCTCCAGAGTAGCTTAGTTGGATTAGTACCTGAGCTATCCATTAGCAGTACTTTTTCCGAGTCACGGCAATAGTAGCCCCATTTCTCTGGTGCGACTACTGTATGATTCTCTAAGCAGTCTCTTGGATTGCCGTACTTGTCGAATAGGTGTGCTTGCAGTGTGATGGTCTCTGTGGCTGTTCCCTTTTGACACCAACTGAATGTATCCTTGTTAGCTACATCGCTGAGGTCAATCGGGTTGAAGACCTCATCAAGCTGGTAGAGTACCTCTGAGTCAATCCTGAAGTAGCCTTCCTCGACTCCTTCAGGCATGTCTGGGTCTACTCCGTTATGGAGGTCGGTTACACCGTAGACGCTCATGCATCTGAACTGGTGTGTGCTGTTTTCTGGGTGATCTAAGTCTAGGTCAAAGTCCCATTCAGCGAAGACGTATGGTGTGTCTGGTTCCTCGTTCATGCCATAGCTTGGAACCAAGTCTCCTTCCTCGAATAGTGGTTCCATGCATGGTAGGGCTTCACTTATCTGTGGTGTGTTTCCTTTCATGAATCGCTTGTAGACTACCTTGAAGTTGTCTCCCCATCCCCACTGGAATGGCTTGATGCGTACAGCTCCAAATGGTGCGTGGCCGGGGTCCCATACCCATTGACCGGGCGTACCTCCTTTTTCTTCTAGGAGTTTTGCGTATTCTCCGTTGTTTTCCTCTCTGAACACCCATGGCGCTGTTTCCCATTCTCCTTCACCTCTTGGGTAAGGTACAGGTTCCTTTGGAAGTAGTATGATAATTTCGCCTGTGAGATCATCATAGTATATCCATGGGTCAACTAGGTCATCGGCTGATATCGGTAACTGTGCTTCATGTTCAAAGGTCTCCATCGTTGATAGTAGGCTTGGGACATCAACATCATCAGATAGTCTGCGGACGTTGTATGTTTCTGTAACCCACTTGGATATCAACGGCGGCCAGAACGCAGCGAATCCCACAAGCTCGTTCTCCTCTGGGTCGCTTGGCTCCGCAATAATCTGACAGAGATCATAGTTAGCCGGTACGCCTCCCCCCGGGTAGTAGAACGGATGTTTGATGTACTTTGTTGTAAGGTTGTCATAGAACTCTGCGTAGCATCTTGGCGCTGTGCTCAGTCCTAGGTCCCACTCTGCTCTTTGACTGAACTCTATCTGGAATGGTCCATCCATCTTGTTGTTATCGATACGTTTGACGTCCTTAATCTCGACAACATATTTCTTGACCTTGTTAAAGACAAGCTGTATGGTAAGTTCCACTAGTGGTACCCCACCTTGAGCCTTGTCCTTGTCATAGATGGTTGTATTCAGCAGGTAGATGGCTTCTCTTTCGCCGTCATAGATGAGCCTGATGGGAGCTGTCTCGGCGTACCCGTTGGTTCTGCGTCCACCGGGGACATCGCTAGGATCACTCGCGTCTTTTGTTAGTTGCTCGTTTCTCCATTCGCCTCCTACACCTGTTACTGTGCGGTCTGAGAAGAGGGCATATACCCATGTGTTTCGTAGGTATCCACCTTGTGTGTAGTGAATGTCCATTATCCATCCGCTGCACCAGTCCTTGATAGGTACCATGCTGTTGGCGAACACATCAACTCCATCGTATTTGAGACCGAGTCCCATGTTTTCGTCTATGAGTTCACCGTATTTACTGAAGCCTACCTGTAGGCTTGTGTCTTCCCATGGGTATAGTATGTAGGTGTCGCTGTCGAGTAGTCCATAGTCTGTGTATGTGTCGCCGCCTCCGGGTGTTTCCGGTAGGGCGGCTGTTGCTAATGGTAGCATCCATGTGCTTGATAGTAGAATTATTGATAGTACTAGTATTGTGAATCTTGGTTTCGTTGTTTTCATTTACGTTTCCCATCAAAACTCGATTTTTAGTTGATTAAAACACTAAGTTACCAGCTGTCACCGTCTTGGTGACACTTGTTTCTAAAGTATCTGGGTTACATTATTTGGTTGTCATCACGTCGGTGACAGTAGATTATCTTTCACTGACTGAATCAGGTTCCTAGCCATCAGCTCCTTAAACTCCTCTTCAGAGTATTGACTATAGAAGAGAATCCTGAGTCCCCCTCGCCCAGTACCCGTCTCAAAGGATATGATCCCTTTCTCAGCTATTTCATCAAGAAAATGATAGATTGTTGCTCTGGAGACTCGTTTATCAAGATTTTTACAGACTTGATCCCAGATTTGCTTGGTTGTGTATTGTTTCATGGGGTGTGCCCAGAGGTATCGTAATGTATGTATCTGCCATTCTCGAAATAGTGTCCTGAGTCCTTCCTTATCAGGGTCGAATTTGAGTGCAGATTGCATTATTATTTTTTCTTATTTATTTGATTAATCTCTACTGAGTAATGTCTGATTTTTACTGGTTACAGTATTTTTAAAAATAGAAAAAATTAGGGAGATAATCCCATATGATAAAGATCAGCTTCAGCAGCGATGTATCCGAAACCCGCCCAGCCTTCAACAGCCACAATTTCTCGTAGAATATCCGCTGCTTTCTCCTTGTCTCCAGTATAATGGTACCAGTTAGCCACTCCATATCCTATAGTGACAAGTCCAAGGTCGCCCATCTCATAAGCTTCTTTCATTAATGTCTCTGGCTTGTTTTTACCCTTGTACATCATGAGGCACTTGTGGTAGTGGTGGTTCTCGATTACATCCATATCCTCTGTGATGTTTTCCAGAATCTTCTTCGCCTCGGCTTCCCTTCCAAGTCTCCGTAGGGTCATGTAGTACCAGTGGGCTGTTGCGATTACCTTGTCATCGATCTCTGATGCCTTCATACACATCTCATAGGCGTGCAAAGCTTTCTCAAAATCCGCTTTCAGGTAGTACGCTAGTCCTAGATGGTACCAGATGTTAAAGTGTAGGCTGCTAACGGGTATTCCGCGTTCGTTTGGTATTCCATCAGGCTCGATCTCGTCTGGTTTTCCCTTTATGAGTTCAGCTGCTTTCTCAAAGTCGCTTATTGCTTGGTCAAAGAACCTTAGTGTGATGAATCTGTGTCCCCTGTGCCTGTACATTCGTGGGTCTGTTGGGTGTTTCTTGATACCCATGCTATAGATTGCTATTGATTTCCTGAAGTCACCAATATAGGCTGTTCTTCTGCCCAACCAGATGATGTTATCGGCGTCCTCGGGGGCTGCCTTATAGTTTGTCAGTGCCTCATCGTAGAGTTTCTTCTGTCTCTCCAAGATGTCTGCCCTTAGAGGCGTCTTGAATAGTGGCTCACCGAATAAACTGAAGGTTTCGGGGTCCTCGGGTAGTTTTATTGTTGGCATTCTTATTCACCAGAATATCACTTGATGCGGATGGGCAGTGTATAAATTTGCTGTAAGGTTTTAAGGGGGTTTGATTATTCTAGGGGGAAGAGGGTAAATATTGACTGAGGAACGTAAATGGAACCGCGTACAGACCACTATGGCGGTAATTATTATTTTCATGGTTCTTGGATTCGCTGGACTCTATTTCTGGGAACCAGATGACACTGTAAGCTTCACAAAACACGGCACTGTGGGAATAATCGAGGTTTATGGAGTAGTAGACGATAGCTATCAAGCCTATATCTTGTCTTCAGCAGTAGAAGAAGCCCTCAACGACAACGACGTAAAAGCAGTTGTACTGGAAATAGATAGCCCTGGAGGCTTAGCATATCTCATTGAACAGGTTTACCTTGACCTATTGGAGTTGAAAGCCGAGAAACCTGTCGTTGCATCCATCTCTATGGCGCTATCCGGTGGATACTATATCGCCGTAGCGGCAGATCATGTCTATACACTACCTTCAGCTATGGTGGGAAACGTGGGCGTTATCGGCACTGGACCGGGTTGGATAGTCCCAAGCGAGACAACTCTTGAAACTGGACCTAACAAGATAACAGGCTTCAGTCCAGAGCAGTTCCCATTTGACCTCACTACTGTATTGGGGAGTTTTAGTGACGCCGTTGAAACTGGAAGAGGAGATGCATTGAATATACCCATGTCTACGGTCACAAGGGGAACTATCTGGATGGGTATTGATGCTGTAGACGATGGTCTAGCTGATGAGGTTGGTTCACTTCAAACCGCAATCAAGTATGCAGCGGAGTTAGCAAAAATCGAAGACTATGATACAGAGTCCCTAGTTGCACGCGTCGCGGAAAGCTATGAGGCAATAGAGATAACATATCCATCAATAGCAGAGTTAAACGAAAAGAATCCGCCACCAGCAATATACTACCTGTATCTACCTGAGCAAATTTATGCCCAAAGCGAGACCCCCGCAAACCAGACAAAAACCATGAACGTAACCAGCATCAGGGGAGATGTGTTGGTAGATATGAGCCACGGCAACGCTATCAGTCCATGGATACTGGATGCATTCGCTAGACTAGTAACAGAAGAAAGCATGGTTGTAGGTTACTCCGATAGCTGGAGTAATATCGAAGATGCTTTGAATGAGACCAAGGCGCTAGTAATCGCCTGCCCCAGACAATATTATTCCAACGAGGAATATGAGGCGATCAACTCTTGGGTAATTAGAGGAGGAACCCTGATTCTACTGGGTGATGCAAGCGCTGATTTCCTAAGCGTATCCACGCTACAAGCACCACTGAACAGCCTCAGCGAGCACTGGGGAATCCACTACGGAAACGGGTACCTCTACAACCAAGAGGAAAACTACGGCTACTACAGAAATATCATAGTGGACGACATCAGAGACAGCTTCCTCTCAGAAGGTGTTGATGAACTAGTCTTCTACACTGCCGGACCAGTCTACTCAGAGAGCAGAGGCTACATGACCACCAGCACCCACACCTATGACTCGGTTACAGAGAGACCGGGAGAATATGACGTGGTATCGATCTACAAGCTTGGAGACCAGAAGGTAGTCGCCTTCGGTGACATGACATGGCTTATGGAACCATACGTAAACGCAGCTGACAACTACAAACTACTAGAAAACTTGGTTGAGGCAATAGCCTCCGATTAGATTATTTGACTAGTTCGTGGACTACCGCGACCCACACTTTTGCCGTCTTAATCAAGCTGTCTATGTAGACGAACTCATCAGGTCCATGTGCACCACCGCCAATAGGTCCAAAGCCTATGGTCTGCATTCCAGCTTGTCTGTATAGCCGTCCATCTGTGCTACCAGCCCATGTAACATATAGCTCCGGTTCAGTGTTTAGGGCAGTCTTTACTGCTTTTTTGAAGGCTTTTCCTAGCTCTGAATCTGGGCTCGTATAGTTGGCTGGTGTGTACTGCCAGCTGCCATCCTCGTTCTTAGGCGCGATTATTTCCCACTTCCAGTCAGGGTCACCCTCACCAGCTTTATCAAGATCAGCCTTAACCTCAGCTACCACATCATCAGCTGTCTCACCGATTATCAGCCGGCGATCCACTGTTATTGTGCACTCTGCTGGTACTTGGTTGGAGACTGTTCCCGCCTGTATGATGTTGACGCTTTGCATCGGGTGACCGATCCATTCATGGAACTTGTCAATATGATGCTCAAGCGCAAGAACACCTTTACTTGCTTTAGCGATAGCGTTGATGCCTGTTACCCTTGAGGCAGCCGTATGTGCAGCTCTACCGTAGAACTTGACTTGGTATCCAAACATGCCTCGTTCAGCGACACGCACCTGCAGGTTACTCTGTTCACCTATCACCACGTAGTCTGGACGCCTTAACTCACCGGCTACAATCTTGTCAACAACGATCTTGCTACCCGCTGCTGCGCCTCTTTCTTCATCAGGTACAAGATGCACTCCTACGCTGAGAGGTAGGTCCATATCTTTGAGTATCTCAAGGAGATGAATCATGGTAGCACAGCTTGACTTCATGTCGCTTGAGCCCCTACCATAGAGCATACCATCCTCAACTACTGGTTTCCAAGGGTCTTTGGTCCATGCATCAGGCTTGGCTATGGGCACAACGTCTAGATGTCCATTGAATATGATCTGTTTCTCGGCTTCCGGGTTGATGCACGCATAGATTATTGGGCGATCCTCTGATCCAAGTGCCTCAACGTGTACACCCATGTCTTCAAGGAGCTTCTTTGCGTGCTCCATTACCTGTTTCTCGTCCCCAGAGATACTGGGAATCTCGATAACCTGCTTCGACAACTCAATAATACGTTTCTCGTCTACGAGCTTCAAAGCATCAGAAAGGCTAGTCATGCCTTATTGTCTATCTTTCGCTGATTTAAACCCTCATAACTCGATGATAGTCTCTTTGTCCTTGAACTTCTTGAAGGTACTCTGTTTTCTACCAGCTGTCTTTCGAATAATGGGCTCGTCTCCCATCGCCCATTTACTGATTAGGTTCCGGTGCTCATAGTAGCGCCTATCCAGCAACCAATAATGACACCAGTCATCCCTACCACGAATACCCCTACCAAGACTCTGGTTAGCAGCCCTGAAAGCGTCCATGGTGTACCATTTGTTCCCGAGCCCCTTCTTCTGTTTGTTAAAGTAACGCATCTGAGCCTTTACCAATGGATCACCGTAATTCGCGTAGGGCACTCCTACTAGGAATATTCCTCTTGCCTGGTCCTCTGGGAAGTTGCTTCCCTCGCTGTTCCTGCCTCTGAATACGCAGCAAAGCACGGAGCCTCCGATGCTTACCGCCATTCGTTTATATCTGGTCACTACGTCTCGGTTTTGAGAGGCGTCTCTTCCTTCCCTGAACAATCTTTTACCTCCGAGATAGGGTACGCCGTTTTGTGTCGTGATTATGCCTTTCTTGGTCCAAGCATCGATACAGTTGTTCATGAACCCTCTCTGAGTGAAGAAAATGAGTGCCCCTTGGCTTACTTTCTCAAGATCACCGGCGATGGTTGAACCCATCTTGGATATCATCTGCTCGGTTCTCTCTTTATACGTGGAAGTTATGCCTGTGTCGATGGTCATCTTGATCTTATCTGATTTCTGTATAGGTGGATAGACCCGTTTCTCGGCTTTCTCCTGACCAATAATCTCAGCAAACGTATCAATCGGACTCAAAGTACCGCTCATGATAAGCACACCATCCGCGTCCTGCACCACAGGCTCTACAGCGAGACTAGGGTCAAGACACCTGTACTCGATTACCGGTGCCCCATAGTAATTGCGTGTATAGAGTCCAACGTATTTGTTCTTCTGGCTCGTTTGAAGCAACTCAAAGAACTCCAGTAAACCGTTCAAATAGCTGACAGGTGGGTTCCTGTTTTGTATCTTCATAGACCTGATGGCATCCACCATTGGCGCATGCCCCTCGATGAAGGTATGAATATCGGTTCTCAGCGCTTTCTCAAGCTCATCCTCCAAGACGCTTGGAGCCACAAGCCTCGGCTTACCGCTGTCATTCTTCAACAGATGTTCACCAAGACGATTGATGTATCGTGGCGATTTTCCGATAAGCCTCATCTCTTCCGCTGCAGCGCTCAAACCCCGTTCTGTAAGTGTGTCGCTGAGAATCTCTTGTCCAACTTGGTCGATGTTGTGCCCCTCATCAAGGATGAGTATCTTCTTCTCCAAATCTAGCCCAGTCATGAGCCTGATCATTGGGTTGAAAATATAGGGATAAGGTGCTACAATCACATCTACGCTTTGAGCTACTCGTCTTGAGAGAAAATATGGGCAGATTTTCCGTTTCTGTCCTTCAGTTATCAGTTCTTTTCTCCCAAGAATAACTGGTAAACCCTTCGGCGGGGTCTCTATCTCATGAGTAAATGGGCATTCATCGTTTTTCCTAAGCGTATGACACTGTTCCTGAGCCTCATTAGAAGGTAATTCTCGGCAATCCGGGTTTATACAGAGAAAGTTTCTACTAGCCAAGTTTACAGCCGAGTATTTTTCACCTGATTTCTCGTTGATGCTTTGTAACTCAAGCAGTACCTGACGAACCTGTTCATGAGTACGAGTGGCATAGATGATTTGTTTACCTGTAGGAAGGAGACAGCTTAGGGTGCTGATGGTTTTACCGAATCCGTTACAAGCTTCAGCCAGCAATACTTGGCCTTTAGCAACGGTTCTCTTGACATCTTCTATGAACTCTACCTGCGGTTTATATGGTTCATATGGGAAGAGGTCTCTCCAATCCCTCCTCGGCGCCTTACTGGGTACTATTTCTAGGAGTTTTTTACAGTCTCGGCAGAATCTGTCTTCCTCGTATTCTTCTAAACTGTATGATCTACCGCATTGTGTGCATTTTGCAGAGGAAGCCATTGCAGTACCCATACAATGGAATACGATTTAAAGCCCATGTTAACGAGCAAAAACCTACTCAGTACTGAACATGTTCCTCATGCTACGCTTAAACCGTATCCAGACATCCTTTGCTCCACTGATGTTGATCTTCTGGGGGTTAATCGCCGTCAACCCATTAGGCTCAATCGCCAAGATAACAAACAGGAAAATAATTGGAATCAAGCCCTCGTAGACCCCGGTATTCACGCCAACATAGCGTATCAAGGCCCAGATAATCATCTTAGAACCCAACGCAGTCAACAAACCACCGATAATCGCGCCTGTAATACTGCCAAGCCCACCCAAGACACTACCCGCCATCACATTAATCAGCAAAGTATCACTGAAATTGACGCTTGTACTCAGCCACATCGAGATAATAGAACCAGCCAAAGCCGATAAAGCACCAGAGACAAACCAAGAGAAAAAGTGGACGAAACGAATATTCACGCCGAGTCCCTGAGACAAGTCCTCGTCCTCCGCTGTCGCCCTCATAGCGATCCCATGTTTGGACCATCTGAGAAAACTTTGTAGACCTATTACCACCAAGAGAACTGTGCCTGGTGCGATAATCCCAATCGCTGGGAAACCGTTTATTCTCAAATCATAGTTGTAGAGATTGAAGCCCTGACTCAAAACCCTGTTTTCAACAAGTAACCAGAAGCTAAACATAGCTAAAAACTGGGTGATGATTTGGCTAATAATATAGAAAGTAAATGTCAAGGTAATCTCACTATATGCTCTACCTTTTATGGGCTTAACAATCAAAACATACAACACAACACCCAACACTCCACCCATCAACGCGGAAATTGGCCAAGTATAGTAAGGATTGAACCCATAAAATCTCACCAAATAATACGTGCACACCGTACCAATGGATGCAAAACTGGTGTGGGCAAAGTTTGGGAACTTTTCCATCATATAAGTAA
>Ga0190359_1001264_pt1 | contig 16115 bp, 13 predicted proteins | sample 48721823_MG_FD_161269 | JGI IMG/M metagenome (GOLD analysis project Ga0190359, IMG submission 161269) | Hydrothermal vent microbial mat bacterial communities from Southern Trench, Guaymas Basin, Mexico - 4872-18-2-3_MG | ecosystem: Environmental > Aquatic > Marine > Hydrothermal vents >... | reverse complement strand
TGGATAATTGATTACAAAAATCCTTAAAACTCTGCTAATTTTCTGTATTTTATTCTCGGTAATATTATTTTTACCTGTATTTCTATTTTCTCAAGATAAGTCTAATACTGATGAAAATACCAATCAGAATATTAGTACTACCAATGATGACAATGCAGAGGCTAACAGTTTAAATATAAAGATTGTTTCCGTAAATGATGTTAAAAAATTAATGTCGGAAAAGTTTAAAACCATTAGCGATTATACGGCGAATTTTGAATGGATAAACGGTGATGCTCATTATAAAGGGAAAATTGAGTACAAGAAACCTGATAAAATACTGTTAGAGTTTGAAGAACCAAAAGACCAAAAGATAGTATCCGATGGCAAGATTCTATACATATACTTACCATCATTGAAGGTAGTAGTAACACAAACATTAAGTGAAGGCACTGAATCAGAAATACTTACAACTCAATCTGAGAAGGGTCTTTACAAATTGTTTAATGAGTATGCATTCTCATTCTACGATAAAAGTACTCTTCAAAAGTTTAATGACACTATGGCCTATCATCTCAAACTTTTTCAGAAACAGCCAAAGGTTGGATTTAAAAAAATGGACATCTGGGTGTCTAAAGAAGGATTAATCCTTCAATCCAATGGAGTATCCCCCAATGGACTTAACGTTAGTTTAACATTTTCTAATATTAAATTGAATACTGAGGTTCCCGATTATATATTTGATTTTGAGATACCGGCAGATGCTCAGGTCATAAGAAACATTATAGTCCCATTTTCTGAAAAGCAGAGGTAGTGTTAATGGATCAGCTTGGAGCGATTTTCAAGGAAACTAGGGAGAAACAAGGCAAAACTCTAGAAGATGCAGTAAAAGAGACCAAAATAGCAAAGAAATATCTAATTGCAATTGAAAATGAGAATTTTGATATATTTCCAGGTGAGACTTACCTTATTGGATTTATCAGAAATTATGCCCAATTCCTTGGTTTAAACCCCGATGAAATGATACAACGATATAAAAGTTATAAAATCCAGGAACAACCAACTCCTATAGAACAATTAACGGCTCATCCAAGAAAAACTAAATATATTGTCATGCTTGCTGCTATTTTAGGCATAGTAGCAATATCAGTTGTTTCTTATACAGTATTAAATAAAAAAAATGCTATAACAGTAAAAGAGGAAAAAACGATAAAGAAAGTAGAAGCTGTTGAAAAGAAAGAACCTGTTACATCAAAAGAATATATAACAATGGAGGGGTCCGAGTTAATTAGGAATTTTACAGAAGGGGATGTAATAAGAATACCTTTTAACAATAAATCATATAATCTTAAAATAGATAAAGTAGGAAATGGGATGGATTTTACCGTTGATAAAATACCATTTACAATGGAAAAGGACGAAATAGTTGAGATTGACTTTAATAAAGATGGGAAAAAAGATATTTTTATGAAGATAAATAATATTCAGGGAAATGCTGTTAATATCACCCTAAAAAGAATATTTAAAACCAGCATAAACATTGCCGAATTACCAAGTTCAGGGAGTGAAAGCGCAAAAATTAGCTCATCTAATTCTGCTCCTGAGGTTGTTATATTTAAGGAGAGTGAATTAAACAAAATTCCAAAAGCTCCTATTGGTGGCTTTACAATTATTTCCGGATATGAAAAAACTGGAATATATGCCAATATAACTGCTGATAGGTTAAGCTATGTTGGTTTTTTTAAAGATAAAGAGGCAAAAGATGAAAGATTACTGCAACCTGGAGATAGCTTAGATATAAATGCCAAAGACCAGCTTATACTAATGATTGCAAATGCAAGAGGTGTCAAGGTAAGTGTTAATAATATTCCATTGAGCAATGTTTTAAATAATTCAGCAATAGTGGTTAAAATGATAAAATGGTATAGAGATAGAGAAAATGCTGATATGTATGATCTGGTAATGCATGATGTAAAAAATCCAGAGAATAAAATAAATTATGGAGAATGATATGTTTTTTTTGGATGATGGGGATAAAAATAATGAAGAAAAGAAAGACGAAAAGGAATCTGGTAGATTTCTGGAACACGAGCTTTTAAAATCCAGAACAATTATTATATCACAGGCAATAGATGCCCAACTTGCAAAATACATATATTCAGCCCTTATACTTCTCGAAAATGAGGATCCTGCTAAACCAATTACAGTTATAATCAACTCACAGGGTGGAAGTGCAGATTCAGGATTTGGAATTTATGATATGTTGAAGTTTGTTAAACCTCCTATTATCACAATTACTGCAGGATTGTGTGCATCAGCTGCTATAATAATCTTTTTGGCAGGAGATAAAAACAGGCGATATTCACTACCCAATTCAAGGTTTTTAATCCATCAGCCCTCTACCAGCGCAGTAGGCCCTGCATCTGACCTTGAGATTACTGCCAATCAGATACTTAAAATTAGAGATCAATTTAATTTGATCATTGCCAATGAAACAGGTCAAACGTTGGAAAAGGTTACTGAGGATGCCAACAGAGATTTTTGGCTTGATGCGAAACAGGCGGTTGATTACGGATTGGTATCAAAAATTATTTCGTCACGGGATGAGCTAGATATTTAAATTTCTATAGCTCTTTTATTTCTTTAAGGTCTCTTGGTCTCTTTAATTTTGCCTCATATTCCATCCATAAATCTCTATCATACTCAATCTTTAACAGCTCCTCTTTGTCGTTTTCCTCTTTACGAATGGCATTTATTACAAGACGTCAGCCGGGTTTAAGATGCCTAAGTGCGTAGACAACTGGTTTCCATGCCGGTCAGGTAGATACTTTTATCCTTATCATTCCATCATCAGGCTCAGGGATTGGGATATCAACCTCCTTTAATATTTCTCTTTCTTCATTTACTGGCCCTATATCTGTAATAACTATGGCTTTCATCAGAAAATACCTCTAAAATTATATTATTATTAAATATTTTGGTAAGTAATCTTACAAGTCAAGTTTTTCTCTTTGAATCGGGTTTTTTTAATACTGGCTTTGTATAATTTATTTAAAAAAATTATATGATATTGTAAAACCACATAATGATAAAAATCAACAAAATGGCAAACATTAGACCACCAATAACCATAACAAATATGGGGAATTTTCCAGTTTTTCCATCACTTTCTATTATCTTTAACTCAGAATCTTCTTCAAATGAAGAAACAAGAGTGTCATACCTTTTTAATTTTACCTGTTCTGTTTCTATTGCTTTACCATAAACACTCTTTTCGAGTTTAACAAGAATAACATACTCTCCTTTATCGTTTTTTGTGATATCTACTACCTCTGCTGGAAGAGGAAGAATATTGTTGTCGACCTTAACTCCAAATTGTTCAATATAGTATTTTTCTTTTACTCCAGTATTGGCAATTCTTACCATAATTTTGTCACCCTTTTTTAATTCGTAAATTGGTATACCACTCACTGGAGCAAGCATTAATTTTACATTAATTATATTTCCACTTTTTATTTTTGGTTCAATTGATGAGGTTTCACTTTTTTTATCCGTTTTTAATTTATTTCTTTCGATTCGAACATTATTCATTGATTCCTTTGTAATTGTCTCTGATACTGTCTCAATTATGATATTTCTATCAGCCAGAGGTTTCATCAGAATAGCTTGTAGTAGTGATTCTATTTTTAGTTGGTCATTATTTTTTATCAACATTAATAATTCATGACCTCTATCCCTGTCAAGAGAACTTTCGATATAATTCTGGAGGTCTATTGTGATGTTTAGAGCAATATCCCCCCTCCATTTTGTATTTATAATATTTTCTTCGAATGAATACCAGGGTAGGTGAGGATCAATGTCAAACAGTGAACTGTAATGAGAGGCAATTGCGACTAAACTCTCTACTTCTCTCTCTTCATCATTAAAAAATATTATTAACAAACCATAAGTATTGGTTTCCACAGCTTTAAAACGAGCTTTTAAAATTGTAATAAGCTCATTTTGTTTATCATCGACTTCTGAGGCACCGTAAGTATCCATACTTATCAAACCTCTTTTTATGTGGTTCTATTTGGGGTAAAACCAAGTTTTACGGCTCGAATATCTTTCCGAGTCAAGACCGGTGTAATGAATAAGCAACTATATATTGAATAGTTTTGCCTATTCGTTTAATACCTAGATAATTATATTGGATTATTAAAAATTAATTAAATTTAAAAGTTTAAAATTCGACTGCATTTCAATGAATAAAACCTTAATTAAGTTTATTATCAGTAAAAAATTGAATAAATTATAGTTCATGAAACTACTTTCTTTCTATCTTGCAAAAAGATATCTTACGGCCAAATGGTCATTAATGTCAACCCTTTCAATATTGATGTTATCTTTTGGCATAATCACTCTAATTACAGTCATATCGATTATGAATGGATTTCACACAAACTTTAGAAGAAAAATACTCGAAACCAATACATATCACATAATAATTCAAAATAACAATTATCGCAACAACAGTTATCAATATATTAAATCAATTTTAGCAAAAAATAAAGAAATTATTTCTATAATTCCATATTTTAATGGGGAAGGAATTATAAAAAGTAACTGGAGTACCATGGGTATTGTCATTAAAGCCTTGCCAACAGATGTATTGAGCAAAGATAGTGGGTTTAAAAGAGAAATACAGATACCAAAGGGTGAGTTTGATTTAACAAAGCCCTATAACATAATTGTAGGCGAAGAGCTTGCAAGGGAGATTGGGATAAATATTGGTGATAAGGTTTCAATTTTAACATTTAGAGGTGAAGACATCAATCTTTTCACACCCAGTATAAAAGTTATGAATGTTGTTGGTCTTTTTAAGACAGGATACTGGGATTATGATAGGGGCATGGTATATATATCTTTGAAAGCTGCCTATAGTATATTTGGAATATCAGAGAGAGATCTCTCTTTGGGAGTCAAGATCCAAAATATCTTTAGAGTAGATAGGGTTGCAAGATGGATACAGCAGAGGCTTGGAGAGGATGTATATATAAGAACCTGGATCGATATGAATAGACCCTTATTTGAAGCATTAAAAAATGAAAAAATCGCAATCGGATTTGTTGTTTTCCTCATAATTGTTAGTGGAGCTTTCAATGTAATAGGTTCATTGATAATGACAATAATGGATAAAAGAAAAGAAATTGGTATACTTCGGGCCATTGGAGCAACACCATCTTTGATAAAAAGAATTTTTGTCATAGATGGCCTGTATATCGGTGTACTGGGTACATTGATAGGTGTATCTGTAGGGCTTTTTATAACTGTACATATAGATAAAATTTTTCATATGTTTGAGATTATAATAAACTTCTTTAAAAATATTATATATAACTTGTTTTTGATGCCCCTAGGTTATTTACCTATTCCTGATTTTAAACTTCTTTCAAAATCCATTTACTATATTGAAGGAGTTCCCGTAGAGATACATCTTTTGGACATTCTTGTAATATCTGTTATGGCAGTAGGGATAAGCGTCCTTGCAGCCTATTACCCTGCAAACAAAGCTGCAAAATTAAAACCTGTGGAAGCGATCAGGTATGAATGATACATGGTCTGTTTAGATATTGAGGTATAAATCAGATGGTTATCGATAATGATAATAGTTTTGTTATAAAAATAAGAGATCTAAAAAAGGTATATAGAGTTGGAGATGATAAACTGGTTGTTTTGGAAAAAATTAATCTAGATGTCAGGAAGGGAGATATAGTTGCTATTGTGGGAAGAAGTGGCTCTGGAAAGAGTACCTTACTAAATATCGTTGGAGGTCTGGATTCGCCTACATCCGGTTCAGTTGAGGTTAATTCGACAAAAATAAACGACCTAAATGAGTACGAATTATCAAAGTTTAGGAATAAGCATATTGGTTTTATATTTCAATTTCATCATTTGCTAATGGAATTTACAGCTTTAGAAAATATAATGATTCCTGGTTTAATACTGGGGATTTATCCAGAGAGCGCCATTGAGAGAAGAGCATTAGAATTGCTTGAAAAATTGGATTTAACCTCCAAAAAAGATATAAAACCATCGAAACTGTCAGGTGGTGAAAGGCAGAGAGTTGCTATCGCGAGGGCCTTGATCAATAATCCAGATATTGTTCTTGCTGATGAACCAACAGGAAACCTTGATAATCAGACAGCTGAGAACACGAAAGATCTTTTATTTGAAATAATAAAAATGTACAAAAGAGCAATGATTATTGTAACTCATAACAGGTCAATAATTAGCGATACTAATGTAAAGTACAGCCTGGAGTTTGGATTTTTAAATCCCTTGCTTGATGATACTAATTAATATATATTATTCGTAGGTGAAAGCATATGATTTGTCAATACTGTCAGAAAAATGAAGCTACATATCATTTACAAAAAATCATTAATAACAGTATAGTTGAAATTCATCTGTGCCATGATTGCTCAAAAAAAGAATTGCAGAAAAAGTATGAAAACGGTATAGAAGATAAAATTAATACGATTCTTGAAGGTCTTATAAAATCGGATACAAGGATAAAAGAAAACAATAATACTGTTGTTTGCGGAGTGTGCGGAACTACATATGCTGATTTTGAAAAGAAAGGACTGTTTGGATGTTCAGAGTGCTATATAAGCTTTAGGGGAATAATTAAAAGTAAATATCTTGCAGATAAAAAGATTGAATACAACGAAAAGAAGCTAACAGAAAAAAAACATTCTAAAATTGACATTCTGGAGCTGGAATTAAAGAAAGCAGTAGAGTTGGAAGATTTCGAGCGGGCAGCCATTTTGAGAGATAAAATTAACCAGTGCAGGAAGAGGTTTTTGATGTGAAAAAGATAGAGGATATTGCTAAAGATGAGGGGATTTGGCGATATTGCACAAAAGACAATATTGATATTGCTCTAAAGAGCAAAGTATTTTTTAGAAGGAATGTTAAGGGATATAATTTTAACAACAGGTTGCAAAAATCGAAAAAGTATAAACTGATCGATAGCTTGGTTGATGAAATTCTTGATTATGATCTATGCTCTGAATATGAAGCATTCGACATAGAATCTCTTAATAGCAATGAAAAAAAAGTCTTTGAAGAACGAGATATCATAGATAGAAATAGCGAAGTAAAGTATATCATTTTATCAGATGATGAAAGAACATACTTCAGACTTGGAGATGAGGACCATATAGTACTTGCAATAAATAATCCTGGCTGTATATTTGATGATACATTTGATATTGCTGAACAAATTCTCTCAAATATTTCTAAAAAGTTTAAGTATGCCTTTTTACCGGAATTCGGTTATCTGACAGCCAATCCCAAAAATGCCGGAACGGGATATCAGATGGTCATGACCTGTCATCTTGTGGGTATTGTAACCCTAGGGAAGTTAAATGATATAATATCAGGATTAAAGAGAAAGGGTTTTACCGTCAGCAGTAGCTGGATAAACGATTATTACAGCATTTACAACGATGTTTCACTGGGTTTTACTGAAGCAGAATTATACGAAGATGCCAATAGAATATTTATGGATATTATTGATAAAGAAAGAGAGTTGAGAGAGAAGATATATGCACTAAATAAAAATAGTATTGAAGATAAGGTATGGAGAAGCATCGGTATTTTAAAAAGTGCAAGGATGGTTTCTCTGTTTGAGGCTCTTGATCTTCTCTCAAAAATCAGGTTTGGTATAAGTCTTGGGATAATAAAGAAACCGACCATAAAAGATATTAACACCTTACTGTATTTTATTCAGGATGCTCATATCTTAAAGAGATTTGGATTATCCGACGATCTTAACAGTAAGAATAGCAATAATGATACACTTATAGATGAAAATAGAGCAACATTACTAAGAGATTTTTTAAAAGAGGTAGCGTAAATGTTTAAAGGTTTAACAGAAAGAGCTCAGAGGGTAATTAACATTCTGGCTCAAGAAGAAGCAAAGAAATTAAATCATGACAAATTATTGCCCGAGCATATTCTGCTTGGGTTAATAAGAGAGGGAGAAGGTGTCGCAGTAAAAGCCCTTATAAATCTTGGAGTTGATTTGAATATGCTCCGTGAAGATATTATAGCCAATACTAAAAAGACAGGTGGTATCCTGCTTTTAGGGGATGTCCCACCATCCACAAGAGCACAGAGAGTTTTAGAATTAAGTGCTGATGAAGCAAGAAATATGGGACACAACTATATTGGTACAGAGCACCTGTTACTCGGACTCCTGCGGGAAGGTGACAGCAGCATATTGGGTGCTTTTGATAAGCAGGGTATTAAAATATCCAATGTGAGAGAAGAGATTAACCGCTTACTCGGTACAAATAGGATTGAGGTAAAGAAAAAGGTTGATAGAAGAACCCCAACTCTTGATGAATTCGGAAGAGATCTTACCCAACTGGCAAAGGAAAAGAAGCTTGACCCGGTTATTGGAAGGGAGAAGGAGATAAAGAGGGTAATTCAAATACTGTGCAGAAGAACCAAGAATAATCCTGTTCTCATAGGGGAACCTGGGGTAGGAAAAACTGCAATTGTTGAAGGATTGGCTCAGAATATCGTAGATGGGAAAGTCCCTGAAACACTCCTAAATAAAAGGGTATTAACGCTTGACCTTGCATCCCTTGTAGCTGGCACAAAGTATAGGGGTGAGTTTGAAGAAAGATTGAAAAAGGTAATGTTCGAGATTAGAAGGGCAGGAAATGTAATACTGTTTATCGATGAACTTCATACGATAATTGGTGCAGGCGGGGCTGAAGGAGCGATAGATGCAGCCAATATGATTAAACCTGCATTATCGAGGGGAGAGCTTCAAACAATAGGGGCAACAACTTTAAGCGAGTATAAAAAGTATATCGAAAGAGATGCAGCCCTTGAAAGAAGATTTCAGCCTATTATTGTTGATGAGTCCACTATTGATGAAACTGTGGAAATTCTTAAGGGAATCAAGCAGAAATACGAGGAACATCATAAAATTAAATATACCGACAAAGCACTTGTTGCAGCTGCAAATCTCTCTTACAGATATATTACTGATCGATACTTGCCCGATAAAGCGATTGATCTTATTGATGAAGCTGGATCAAAAATTAGGCTTGAAAATACAATGATCCCTGAAGATTTTAAGGAGATAGAGGCAGAAATCGAAAGATTAAGAGAAGAGAAAACCCATCTTGTAGAAATTCAGGATTATGAAAAGGCTGCAAAAGTTAGAGACAAGATGAATGCTTTAAGGGAGAAGCTTGAAGAGATGAAAGATGAGTGGAAAAAAGAGCTGAATAACGAAAAACCTGTTGTTGATGAAGACGAGATTTATCAGATAACTAGTGAATTAACAGGTATACCTCTTGTCAGAATGGTCGAAAGTGAATCCCAGAAGCTTCTAAGAATGGAAGAAGAGCTTCATAAGAAGATAGTAGGGCAGGAGGAAGCTATAGAAGCTGTCAGTAGGGCTGTAAGGCGATCCAGAACGGGTTTAAAGTCTCCTAAACGACCATCTGGTTCCTTTATATTCCTTGGACCTACTGGGGTTGGTAAAACATATCTTGCAAAAACCTTAGCTGGGTTTCTGTTTGGCAGTGAGGATGCTCTCGTACGAATTGATATGAGCGAGTTTATGGAGAAACATAATGTTTCAAGGCTTGTTGGAGCACCTCCGGGATATGTGGGATATCAGGAGGGAGGAGAATTAACAGAAAAGATAAGAAGAAAACCCTACAGTGTCATATTGCTGGATGAGATTGAAAAGGCACATCCTGACGTATTCAACATGCTTCTGCAGGTCCTCGAGGAAGGGCAGCTGTCGGATCATCTTGGACATACAGTAGATTTTAGAAATACTGTTATAATTATGACTTCAAATGTTGGTAGCAAAGAGATTATTAAGGGTGCAAGCCTTGGATTTACCAGCGCCGAAAAAGGCGATGATTTTCTCAGCATAAAAGATAAAGCAATGTCGGCATTGAAAAAGGTGTTCAATCCTGAATTTCTCAATAGGGTAGATGAAGTTGTAGTATTTCATTCATTGAAAAAGGAACATATCGGTAAAATCATTGATATAATGCTTGAGGACACCAGAAAGCAGCTTAGAGAAAAGAATATGAACTTTGATATTACAAATGCAGCAAGGGAATATCTAATTGAAGAAGGCTATGATGAGAAATATGGAGCAAGGCCTTTAAGAAGAACCATTCAGAGAAAAATAGAAGACCCCCTTGCTAATGAGATATTAAAGGGAACATTTAAGGGCGGCAGCAACATTCTTGTTGATTTCAAAGATGGAAAGATCATTTTCAAGAATAAACCTAAGAGAAAAAAGAAAAAAAACGTAGAGCAGATAGAATCAGATAGAGAAAAAGTAGATTCTCTATCATAAAAGACATAAAAAGCTAAAAAATAAAGATGGTAGAGTTATCCGAGATAGCACTTATCGTAGTTCTTTTGATCTTTTCGTTTATATATTCAGGTTCTGAGGTATCGATATTTTCAATATCCTATGTAGACAAATTAAAACTCTCAAACGAGAAGAGTAAAAAAGGCAGGATATTTTACCATTTTGTTGATCGTCCCACAATAGCGTTGGTTACTATTCTTGTGGGTAATATGGTAGTTAACCTCACGGCATCAATCATAGGAGAAGACCTCTCGAAGAGGGTATTTATAAAGCACCCTTTCTTTTATTCCGTCTTCATAATGACTTTCGCAATAATCCTATTTGGTGAAATTCTACCAAAGAATATAGCTGCTTCTATGCCGGTGCATTTTGGAAAGAGATTTATTAAAATTATTGCAGCAACAAATAGGATATTTTTTCCTGTTATATTTATTTTAACAAAACTTATTGGTAAAAAGGAATCCTCCAATGATAGCAAGAAAGAATCTCTATCTACAGAAGAACTACTTTCAGCAATAGAAGTGACATCTGAGGTGGGTCTTGATAATTTTTCTATTAACATCCTCAAAAACCTAGTTGAGTTAATAGATAAACCAGTTACTGAGCTTATGATAAAACGTTCTGATATAAAGGCTTTTGATATTAATATGAAATGGAATAATCTGATTGATGGAGTTAAGACAATTCCATATTCAGAAGTAATCTTTTACCAGAATAATATTGATAATATCATTGGATATGTAACAAAGGATATTTTTATCAGTTTGAAGAAAAAGGATTTAAAATCCAGAATCAAAGAACCATTATACATTCCAGAATCTAAAAGCATTTTAAATCTCCTATCAGATTTTAAAAAAAATAATGAATTCCTTGCAATTATACTCGATGAATATGGAGGAACAGCAGGATTAATAACAATTAAAGATATTCTGGATTACATTTTTGTAAAGGATATTCTGATAGGAACGAATATAAGAAAGGTTAGTGATAAAAAGTGGATAGTTGATGGAGATACACCGATATCATCCTTTAATAATGTATTTAATTTATCCCTTCCAACTGAATCCAATACAATTGGGGGTTATTTAGTGAATATGATAGGAAAAATACCTGAAAGGGGAGAAGAGATATTTATTAGTGAAAACCTGAAGGCAATAGTAAATAAAAGCAGTAAAAAACAGATAGATGAATTGGAGATTATAAAAATTGATTAGTGATATCTCGATAGTTGTTATTCTGTTATTTCTATGGGCATTTTTTGCAGGTTCCGAAACGGCCTTCATATCAACTGATAGATTAAAACTGAAAAACCTTGAGAAAAAAGGTGTAAAAAATGCTAAAATTGCACTTTTTTTAATTGAAAAACCTGAAAGATTGCTTATAACGGTTCTAATGGGAACTAATATATCACTGGTACTAGCCGCCAATTTAACAGCAAAAATATTCTATGAGATATCCGGAAAACCCAAACCACTGAGCTCAATAGTAATTCTTACGCTCATATCGTTGATTCTCTGTGAAATACTTCCAAAAAATATGGCATTTAAAAACAATTTTAAGTTTACACTTGTTACCTCATATCCACTTTACATCAGTTATATAATTTTTTATCCTGCCGTTTTTGTTCTATCTATAATAAATAGAGTTATTATAAAGTTTATTGGTATTCCATATACAGGATTAATACCCTCTTTATTTAAAAAGAAAGAAGATATTAAGCTTTTCTTAATTTCAAGTATTGGTAAGAAATTCTCACGTGACCAAAGCAGGTATTTTGTGGAATCTCTTGATTTTAGTTATAAGAAGGTTTCGGATATCCAAATTCCTCTAGTTGATATAAAAGCTTTGCAGCCAGATTCCAAAGTCAGAGATGCTATATCATTTTTTTCAAAGACTCATAAATCAATTGTTCCAATATATAAAAATAGGATTGATAATATAGTTGGCGTTGTTTTTTCAAATGATCTTATAGGGGTTGATAAAAATCTTGAGCTTTCAGAGGTAATGAGGGAGCCATACTTTATACCTGAAAACCGGCTTATCAATGATCTTTACAGCGATATGTATAAAAATGATATACTTGCGGTATTCGGTGTTGATGAGCATGGAGGTGTAACAGGAATGGCAACATTGTATGATTTAGGAGAGGAAATAATAGGAAAAATTAGTAATATTGATGAAAAAAAGAATCTTATCATAAAAATCAGTAATAAAGAGTATCTCTTTGATGGAGATGTTGAAATTGATGATATAAATCATCTTTTAAACTTGAATATTACCTCAGAAGATTTTACAACTTTAAATGGTTTTATTACAAAGAGATTAGGTAGGATTCCAATTAAAGGTGATAAAGTTGAGTTTGAAGGTTACAGGTTTATAGTTGAAAAGAGTACTAAGAAGCGAGCAGAACTAATAAGGGCAAAAAAATATGATAAAATACCCTAACAGATTATATTATCAAAACCTCTTTTGCCTATTAATTTTCTGGATGATTAATATTTTCCTTTTATCTATTTAGTCATTCTATTATATTATTTCAAATATTACTTTAAGGTTATAATAATGAAATACTCTTTTAGGTTACTCGGCTTAAGATCTTTTTTGTTTGTTTTTGTAATCATTCTTTTAATTTCTTTTATTAATATTTCTTACGCTAACGAGAAAAACTTTGAAGGACAGAAAATTTATAAAGTCCAATTTAAAGGGCTGGTTCAAACAGATGTGTTAACCGTAAAGAGTGTAATTTCAACAGCCCCCCGATCCAAGTTTTCACAAAAAACTATAGATGAAGATATTAGAAAGCTATACGATTTGAAACTTTTCAGTGATATAAAGGTTGATGTTAAAAAAACTGAAAATGGTCTTGTTATAACCTTCATATTTACAGAACTTCCTACGGTGAGAAACATTATTATAAAGGGAAATAAAAAATTAGCAAAAAGAACAATTCTGGATGAAATTCTTCTTAAAAAAAATTCTGTATTCCGAGAAAAAGATGTAGAGGATGATGTTAGAAAAATTAAAAAGCTCTATGAAGATAAGGGTTTTCCAAAAACTGAGGTTACATATTCAATTAAAAGGATTACGGAAAAGAATAAAAAGACAGGTTCAGTTAAGAATATGGTAGATGTGACCTTCCAGATAAAAGAAAGCCGTAGAATGATTATAAAATCCCTCAACTTTAGTGGAGTTACAGTTTTTAAAGAGGATAAACTTAGGAGAATAATGAAGACAAAGCAGAGAGGATACTGGTTTTCTTCAGGATTTTTTAGCGAGAGTAAATTTGAAAATGATAAGAAGCGTATTTTAACGCTGTATGGGGAGAAGGGTTATATAGATGCTGAGATTATAAAAGTAGATAAAAGAGTAGAGTACAATAAAAAGAAAAATAGAGATGAAATTTATCTGACAATATATATTCGAGAAGGAAAACAGTATAAATACGGTGGGACTGATATTTATGGTAATAAGATATTTACAAAAGATGAATTGTATTCATTAATATCCCTAAAAAAAGGGGAGGTTCTTAATAAAACAAGATGGGAGAATAGTATACAAGCAATTAGAAACCTTCTTGCTGAAAATGGCTATATCTATTACACAATGGATATAAAAGAGAATAAAGATCCAGAAAACCAAGTTGTGTCATACAAGATACACATAGTTGAAAATAACAAAGCTCATATTGAACACATATTTATAACAGGAAATGAAAAAACAAAAGATTTTGTAATCAAAAGAGAGCTTCTTGTACATGAGGGGGAGGTTTTTAACTCGAAGAAAATTCAGGAATCAATCAATAATCTGTATAACTTACAGTACTTCTCTACTGTTAATATAGATGTAAAACCAGGGTCAGAACCAGGTCTGGTTGATTTGATATTCAATGTTGAAGAACAAAGAACAGGTATGTTTAGTTTCGGGTTGAGCTATTCTACATCCGGCTATGGACTTGCTCTTTTTGAAGAGGTATCGGCAAACAATTTTCTTGGTAGAGGAATTAAACTACATGAAAAAGTAAGCCTCGGTCTTACAAATCAATCAGTGGAGTTCGGGGTAGATGAACCATGGTTATTTAATACTCCAACCTCGGTAGGGCTTACATTGAAGTACAATCGAACTCAATATGATAATGCATATACATATAACAATGAGAATACAACCTCCGATGGGATTGAAATACCGGATGGTGTTACTGTTACGAACGGAATATATGATTATTCCAATGCTGAAACAATGAGCTATACTAACACAAGTTATTCTATAGCATTAAGGGGGGGAAGAAGGTTTCACAGATATTATGGGATCAACAGTGAACTTTCCTTTTCAGTCTACAGGAATTATTCTAAATCTGATGATATACCGTTTGATTCAAGCTTGAGAGATCAGTTTTCAAAAGGTTGGCCATGGCTTTGGAAAAATTACCTGAGTATAACAGGTTATAGAGATTCAAGAGACTTAAGTATATTTGCAACAAGGGGAACCTATATTTCACAGAACCTTACCTTTTATGGAGGAATACTGGGAGGAGAAAGTGATTTTATAAAATTAGATACAGATTTGAATGCAAATATTTCAACCTTCTGGAAGTTTGTACTCTCAGGAAGGCTTAATTTTGGATTTATTGTTCCATATCCCGGATATCCCTTATCTCTCGATGATAATGATTATCTGAGAATTGATTGTATGAATGAGGGCAGGGGTTGGCAAAATACAAGCCAGTGGGGAACCCTATATTCAAGAAGAGGTAAAGCCAAACTTAATATATCTCTCGAACACAGGTTTCCTATAGAATCTAGATATGTCTGGGGTTTAATGTTTCTCGATGCAAGCGGAATCTATGATGAACCAAAAAAATTCACGATTGATCCTAGAGAATTATATTATAGCACAGGATTAGGAATAAGTTTTGTTATTCCTGGATTTCCGATTAGGTTGTATCTAGCGAGAAGATTTAAATACGATTACAGCCTGCATAAACTTCAATTTGCCAATGATCAGCATTTCTTTAGAAGCTGGGATTTCATCTTCTCCGTTGCTGGATTCTTTTAAAATTTCATTAAAGGGGGAAAGGTAATATGAAAAAAGGTGTGTTATTTTTTACTCTAGTGCTATTACTCTTTTTTCTTGCTGGTACCGTATATCCATTAACCCTTGTTAGGGTAGGCTATATCGATCTTAATCACATATTAAAGGTTTATACAGAAAAATACCTAGATCTCGAAATATCTAAAAGGGAAAATTATATACAGCAGCTTCAACAAAAGTATAATCAGGAGTACTATAATTTATCCTATGAAGAATTAAATAACCTTCAAACAGAAATTTCTGATCAGGATAATGTTTTGAGAACCTTAAAGGATAATAAATTCTATTGGGATAATAATGAACAGATTGAGGATACGGTGATTCAGCAGATTATTCAAAGAGATATTATGAAAGCTATTAAAAAAACTAGTGAAGTTGAGGGGTTTAATTTGATCTTAGATAAAACTGGTAACTTTGTTTATGGTACAGAAGATATTAACTTAACTGATAAGGTGCTATTTCGACTTGATGAGAAGTTGCTGGAACTTCAAAATAGCCCACCAGTAGCTCCACTTTCGCTGGAACTAGAAGAAAATCCTGTAGAACAGGGTCCAGCTAAACAAGATCAAACAACTCCTGATTCTGGTAATAATGAAAACCTGAAACAAAATCAAAGCTTGAGTGGAAATCAAAGTAACGA
>Ga0190359_1001263_pt1 | contig 16115 bp, 15 predicted proteins | sample 48721823_MG_FD_161269 | JGI IMG/M metagenome (GOLD analysis project Ga0190359, IMG submission 161269) | Hydrothermal vent microbial mat bacterial communities from Southern Trench, Guaymas Basin, Mexico - 4872-18-2-3_MG | ecosystem: Environmental > Aquatic > Marine > Hydrothermal vents >... | reverse complement strand
TTGGGTAGCCGGCCGGTTGCGGAGCCAGCAGAAAGTGTCCGGTTTTCGTACACACCCCTTCCCCGCGGGCCTGTCCCCGGGGGGTGGCGGGCCTGTCCCCCGGGGGGGGGAATATGATTTGCTTCTTTACGTCACCTGGTCATGTCTGCTTAGATAGGCGCCATGAGGTGGTTACTGGGTGAAAAGACCTTCGCAGTCATGGCCAGCTGGGTAGACGAGTTGATCGGTATCTCGCCGGACACCCTGGCTCACCTTATGGATACCGTTCTGGTGGTGCTCGCTTACCTGCTGCTGCGTCGCCTGTCACGGCGGGTGCTGCTGCGGCGGGTGGAGGAGCCCAACCGGCGCTACTTCATCGGCAAGGGCATAACCTACGTGTTGAGCATACTGGCTATCCTGGTGATAGCCAAGATCTGGATTAAATCGGATATTAATCTGGCCACCTACCTGGGCATCCTCTCGGCCGGGTTGGCGATTGCCCTGCAGGATCCCATCGTTAACATGGCCGGTTGGTTGTTTCTCATGGTGCGCCAGCCCTTCCGGGTGGGAGACCGGGTGCAGGTAGGCAAGTTGCGCGGTGATGTCATCGACATCCGCCTGTTCATGTTCACGCTGCTGGAGATCGGCAACTGGGTGGATGCCGAGCAATCAACCGGGCGCATCGTCCACGTTCCCAACGGTCAGGTATTCAAGACCCCCCTGAGCAACTACACCCAGGGTTTCGAGTTCATCTGGCACGAGATCCCGGTGACGGTTACCTTCGAAAGCGATTGGCAAAAGGCCCGTCGCATCCTCGAACGCATCGCCGGCGAACAGGCCGAGCGCCTGGACGAACACATGGCCCGGCAGATCCGGGAACTCGGTGACAAGTGGCGCATTCACTTCCACCACCTGACTCCCATCGTCTGGCTCAAGGTCTGCGACTTCGGAGTGACACTCACCATCCGTTACCTGTGCCGGCCACGCAACCGCCGGGGTTCGGAGGATCGTATATGGCAGAGTGTTCTGCAGGCCTTTGCCGACGAGCCCGATATCGATCTGGCCTATCCCACCCAGCGCTTCTACCAGAACCACCTCGAGGGCAAGCCCGGCACCGGTGGCCCGGTACCGTCTCCCCCCGGTGGCGAATAGATGCTCAGGCGCCGGGAATGTGAACAGCCGCCGCCGGACCGATCGAACCGAATACCACCCGCTGCAGTACGCTGCCTATCAGGGCAAAGAGGATGATGGCCACGATCAGTGTAACCACGAAGTATCCGGCCTGTTTTTCCTTGGGAGGATCCTTGACGGTGCTCAGTCCGAACCACAGCAGCACCAGCGAGTAGATGGCTGCCAGCAGGGACAGAGGCGCCAGCGAGGGGATAATCATGAAGATCCCGCCCAGCCAGGCGGCAGTGTAGGAATACACGGTTATCTTGAGCGAATCGAGAAAGTTCTTGCCCGCACCGAAGCTGGGTGCCAGGGCATCGATGATCAGCGCCAAAACATATACCGCCGCCAGTTGCAAGCCATACTGCAGCACCGCCCAGATGATGCCCCGGCCGACGGGAAAACGAATTGTTACTCCCATGAAGGAGGTGCCGATCAGGCTGTAGCCGATGAAGCCGGCCACGGCCGGAATGGCGGCCAGGATCACAGCGTAGCCGGTGTAAAGACCGGCCACACTGGCCTGTTCGTTGCGGATCACCTTCCACTCGCTGGTGGGTTGCAACAGGATGGCCTTGACTCTGGCAACAATATTCATGTCTTCCTCCTTGGCCGGTCCGCTTGGCCGGCTGGTAGCCTACGGCAGGCAGCAAGATAACATTGCTCCGCTGGTAGTCAAGCTTGAACCGGCGGTCGTCATTGTGGCATGATCAAGCTCATGTCGTTCATTGGGCCCGCCACCTGCGGCGGGCGTTGCCACTGCTTTGCTGGAGGCGAGATGGAACTCAATGACATTCTCAAAGTGGCCATGCGCGGAGGCGCATCAGATATTCACCTCAAGGCCGGCCTCCCGCCCATGTTCCGTATCGACGGTCGCCTGGTTCCCCTCAAGGATGCCCGACGCCTGCCACCCGAGGAAATCAGCCGCATGGCCTTCGGCATCATGAACAACTACCAGAAGGAACGGTTCAAGGAGTTCAACGAACTGGACCTGGCCTACGGAGTACCCGGCCTGGGACGTTTCCGGGTCAACGTCTTCCAGCAACGCGGTACCATAGGCATCGTCTTCCGGGTGATCCCTTTCAAGATCAACACCATCGAGGAACTGCTGTTGCCCAAGGTACTGGAGAAGATCGCCATGGAGGAGCGGGGGCTCATCCTGGTTACCGGTACCACCGGTTCGGGTAAATCGACCACGTTGGCGGCCATGGTGGACCACATCAATACCCACAAGACCTGTCACGTGATGACCATCGAAGATCCCATCGAGTTCCTTATCCGTGACAAGCGCTCGGTCATCAACCAGCGCGAGGTGGGGGTGGACACGGTAAGCTTCGCCCAGGCGCTCAAGAGCGCCTTGCGCCAGGATCCCGACGTCATCCTGGTGGGCGAGATGCGTGACCTGGAAACCATCGAGACCGCCCTTCTGGCTGCCGAGACCGGTCACCTGGTCATGTCCACCCTGCATACCCTCGATGCCACCGAGACCATCAACCGCATCATCGCCGTGTTTCCTCCCTACCAGCAGAAGCAGGTGCGCATGCAACTGGGAGCCACCTTGCGGGCAGTCATCTCCCAGCGGCTCATGCCTCGGGCCGACGGGCGTGGCCGGGTGGCGGCCCTGGAGATTCTCATTGCCACCGCCCGGGTACGGGAACTCATCGAGGACAAGGACCGCACCAAGGAAATCCCAGATGCCATCAGCCAGGGACACATCACCTACGGCATGCAGACCTTCGACCAGTCGTTGATGGCCTTGCTCAAGAAGCAGCTGATAACCTACGAGGAAGCCCTGCGCCAGTGCACCAACCCCGATGATTTCGCCCTGCGGGTATCGGGAATTTCCGGCACCTCGGATGCCCGCTGGGATCAGTTCGAGCAGGGCGCCGGCGGTTCCGCTTCCGGAGAAAAGCCGGGTGGCGGCGAGCAATCAGGCGGGGGAGATATTCCCATAGAACGGTTCTGAAGCGGTGATGGCTTGACCAGGCGCCAGGACACGAGAGCGGAGCCCCGGCAAAGGGCACACCAGAAGGCGTTGCGCTTGCTCAACGTGCGCAATCGTTCCAGCCAGGAGATGAGCGAGCGCTTGCGGGCCGAGGGGTTCGCCGCCGAGATCATCTCGGAGACCATCGAGCGGCTGCAAGGCGTGGGGCTGCTGGACGACGAGCGCTTCGCCCGGGAGCGGGCCAGCGCCCTGGGGCGCGGCAAGGGTTGGGGGCCGCGCAAGCTGCGCTGGGATCTGGGGCGCCATCGTCTCAGTGCCGAGATCATCGAGCAAGCCATAGCGCAAGCCTACGGCAAGGGCGATGTCACCAAGTTCATGCGTGAGCTGGTGGTTCGCCGTTTCGGCCCCGAGGTTGTTGGCGGTCGGGCCGAACCCCGCCAGGCGGCCCGTGCCCGCCGCTTCTTGCTGCAGCGAGGATTCGATCCAGACCAGGTGGGGGAACTTTTTGAAAGTTACTAGCTCGCCGCCCGCATCATGGGCGACGTGGGTGTTTCGGGCCATGCCGGGGCGGGGCGTGTTGGGCGGCTCGGGGCCGCACTCTCGTGCTCACTACGCTCCGCGCGAGAGCACGCCCCCTCGCCGCCCGCATCATGGGTAACGTGGGTGCTTTTACGGGGCCTGTATCGTGAGTACCTGAGCCCCTCTCCACATTGGAGAGGGGCAGCTGGTGGAGCCGGGAACCGAGCGGGGGTGAGGTCTGCGCGGTTGTATCGGGCCATGCCGGCGCGGGGCGTGGTTGGCGGCTCAGCTGCTCGCCCGGGCCTTCTTGGTGTTCACCGGCCGGGGACGGTCCCGGGGATCCTTGCCGTTGCCTCCGGCAGAGTTGCTTTCCTGTTCTGTTGCCTTCGGCCCGGAGGGAGGTGGCATGCCGTAGTGCTCACGCACGCGCCGTTCCACTTCCTGGTGGATGGCTTCGTTTTCCTGCAGGAAGTCACGGGCGTTGTCACGGCCCTGGCCGATGCGTTCTTCGCCGTAGGAATACCAGGAGCCGGACTTGTCCACGATCTCGGCATTGGCGGCGAGATCGAGCAGGTCTCCCAGCTTGTCGATGCCGCGATTGAAGATGATGTCGAACTCGCATACCCGGAAGGGCGGGGCCAGCTTGTTCTTGACCACCTTGACCCGGGTACGGTTGCCGATGACATCGGAACCCTTCTTGATGGCGCCGATGCGGCGGATATCCAGGCGCACGCTGGAGTAGAACTTGAGTGCGTTGCCTCCCGAGGTGGTCTCGGGATTGCCGAACATGACGCCGATCTTCATGCGGATCTGGTTGATGAAGATGACACAGGTGCGCGAGCGGCAGATGGAGCCGGTGAGCTTGCGCAGCGCCTGGCTCATCAACCGCGCCTGCAGGCCCACGTGGCTGTCGCCCATCTCGCCCTCGATCTCGGCCCGCGGCACCAATGCCGCCACCGAGTCAATCACCAGCACGTCAATGGAGCCGGAGCGCACCAGCATGTCGGCTATCTCCAGGGCCTGCTCGCCGGTGTCGGGCTGGCTGACCAGCAGGTCGTCGGTGTTGACCCCCAGGTTGCGGGCGTACTTGACGTCGAGAGCGTGCTCGGCGTCTATGAAGGCGGCTACTCCGCCCAGGCGGTTAGCCTCGGCGACGATGTGCAGTGCCAGGGTGGTCTTGCCCGAGGACTCCGGGCCGAAGATCTCCACCACCCGGCCCCGGGGGACACCGCCGATACCCAGGGCGATGTCCAGCGAAAGCGCCCCGGTGGGAATGGACTGGATGTCGCGGGTGACCGGACCCTCGGCGTTGAGACGCATGATGGCGCCCTTGCCGAACTGTTTCTCGATGGACCCGATGGCCAGCTGCAGTGATCTTTCACGATCGACCGGCTTGTTCATGGCTTCTCCTTTTCCTGTTCATTTGTCCAGTATCCTATCCGCCCAGGGGGAGCCTGTCAAGGGTTGTGTACACGGGGCCCTGGGGTCGCAACCTGCTGGACATGATGCTTACCACGTCGATCCGACATCTTCCCACGACGATATCCCGGTTCTTCTCCAGTTCCCCGGATAACTTGCCGGTTTTCCTGGAGTCTTTTATACGGCCCAGGGTCAGGTGGGCCCGGAAGGGTCGGCGTTCGGGCTCGAAACCGAGTGTGCTGGTGGCCTGGCAAACGGCCGCGGCCAGCCCCGCCAACTGGCTGGCGCCTTCGCGACAACCTGCCCACACCACCCGCGGCCGCGCCGGCGAGGGGAACGTGCCTGTCCCCACTATTTCCACTTGAAAGACGGGATGTTGAGCCACCACCGGGGCCAGCACCCGGGGCAGGCGGGCCAGGCGTTCGTCGTCGACATCGCCGAGGAACTGCAAGGTGAGGTGGATGTTGGCGGGGGCCACCCACTTGATGCGCGCCCGTTCTCCGGCGGCGCGAGACAGCCGCTGCTGTAGCCGCTCCAGGGAAGAGATGATCGCCTCCGGGAAATGAACGGCTATGAAGGTACGGGTCTTTTGCTCGGACAAGCGAACCTCCCCGGGTAAGTTGGTTGGCGTTATGATACCCGAGGGCAGGGAGGGCGCAAGGCCTTTGTCAGGGTTGCACTTGACCGGCCGGGGGTGGTTGAGTGCACAATGACCTGCGAGGGAGGAGCCGGTCTTGAGCGAGCAATTCTTTCACGAAGAGCAGCGTTTCCGCCAGGTCTGGATCTGGGTGCTGGTCATCGTCGTCTGCGGCGGGTTGATGGCGGTGTTCGCCTGGGGGTTGTTTCAGCAACTGGTGCTGGGCAAGCCCTGGGGCGACAAGGGCCGGACGATGTCCGACACGGCCCTGGTACTCACCGCGGTGGGGATCTATGCGTTTTGCATCTTCATGATCTGGTTGTTCAGCAACATGAAACTCATCGTCGAGGTACGGCGTGATGGTTTGCTGGTAAACTTCCGCCCCCTGCGCCGGCGGCTGGTGAAGTACCAGGATATCAAGAGCGCCGACGCCGTCCAGTACCATCCCCTGCGGGAGTACGGCGGCTGGGGAATCCGCAAGGGCCGCGGCGGCTGGGCCTACAACGTCTCCGGCGATCGCGGGGTACGCCTGGAAATGAAGGACGGCAGCCACCTGCTCATCGGCTCGCAGCGCGAACACGAACTGGCCGAGGCCATCGAGAACATGCGCCGGGCTTGTTTGTCGGCAGCACGCGTGTCATGATGAACATACTCTGACGAGCTGGAGAACAGGAAGATGAAAAGCTGGCAAGCGCGGTTGTTGGTGACGCTGCTGCTGGCCGCCCCGCCGGCCCTGGCAGCTCCGCCCCGGGTTACCATCGAGTCTCCGGTCTCGGGTTGGACCACCGCCCGGCGCATCAAGGTGCGCGGCACGGTGTCCGATGCCAACATTCAACGGGCCACCCTGGTGGCCAACGGCACCAGCTTTCTCATCCGCGTCAAGGACGGCACCTTCGTCCAGAACGTAATTCTCTCCCGCGGCTCGAACACCGTCACCGTGAAGGCCCGTAACCCGGACGGCGTCGGTTCCGACAGCGTGACCTTCTTCTCCTCGGTGCCGCGCGAAGATCTCACCATCTACCTGGTCTTCGACCCGCAGCCCTTCTACATCGACCTGTGGGTGACCGAGCCCGGGGGCGAGCGCTGCTTCTGGCGCAAGCGCACCACCAGCCGCGGCGGCAAGCTGCACGACCTGTACAACGATCTTCCCGGCGGCGGGGTGGGCATGGGCCCGCAGGCCTACACCATCTCCTCGGCGCCGGCCGGCGACTACCTCATCCAGGTCAACTACTGGGCCGGCGGCGTCTGGGGCCAGGGCGAGGTGCAGGGCGGCCCCTACGGCAGCAAGCGCATGCCCATCGTGCCCTTCCGGGTGGAGGCGGTGCTCTACGAAGGCACCGACCAAGAGCAGCGTCACGTCTTCCGGGCGGTGCTCACCAAGCCTTCCGACACCTACACCGTGGGTCGCATCAAGGTGGTGCCCCCCGGCGAGCGCCGCCGCGGCAAGGATGCCCTGCGGGCCGAAAAGCGCCTGGAACAGAAATCCGGCCCCGGTCAACCGGCCCAGTGAGCCCGGAATCTCCCACCCGGTACCACTCCCTCGGCAACTACAGGGGCCTACAAGCTCTTTCTCCACCAGAGAATCCCCATCAGCACCGTGCCGGCGGCGGCCACGCCCAGCAGCATCCACAGCACCGGCTGCATGCTGCCGCCGCTCGTCTGGTAGAGCCGGGCCACGGCCTCCTCCTGCACGATGGGTCCGGCCGAGCCCATGCCGTTGATGATGCCCGCGGCCACCAGGGCCCCGCGCTGGTTGCCCACGTCGATGGCCCCGACACCCGATATCAGCGAATCGGGTCCGTAGAGCATGAAACCGGCCAGCCCCAGCACCACCGCGAAAAAGACCAGGTGCACCCCGCCACCCAGGGCCAGGCCGGCGAAGGCCAGCGTCATGCCCACCATCATGAAGAAGGCCACCGCCGCCCGGCGCCCGCCGAACAGGCGGTCGGTGACCAAGCCGGCCAGCAGCACCCCCCCGAAGCCGGCGGCGTAGAAAATGGTGGATAGATAAGCGGCCTGGTCTCCCCGCAGGCCGAAGTTGCGTTCCAGGAAATAGGCCGTCCAGGAAAACAGCAGGTAACGGGAGAACTTGATGCAGAAATAGATTCCCCCCATGACCAGGATGGTGGCCACCACCCGCCTGCTCCAGCCCAGGCCGGGCGGGGGTCCGTCGCCCGGGCCGGCAGCCGGTCGTTCCTCGTCGTCGCGGATCGGCTGCAGGCCCACCGCCTGGGGAGTGTTGGGGTGCAGCCACAGCACCAGGGCCCAGATAGCAAGCAGCACCAGGGCGGCGGCGAAAAAGGCCCAGCGGAAGCCGGCCAGGCCCAGCATCAACCCGGCGAAGTTGGAAGCCAGGAAGGGGCCGGCCTGGTAGCAGGTGGACCACACCCCCAGTACCGTTCCGCGCTGGCGCCGGGGAAACCAGTATCCCAGCGAGCCGATGCAGCCGGGCCAGCCGGTGCCCTGGGCCAGGCCGTTGAGGGTGATGAACACCAGGAAGGTGGTATAGAGATCGCTCACCCCCATGACCAGGTTGGCCAGCACCGAGATACCGGTGCCGGCCAGCAACAGGCGCTTGGGACCCAGCCAGCGCCCGGCCGAGGCCGAGCCGAACTGCCCCACCATGTAACCGACCAGGTAGGCCGTGCCCAGGTGGCCGAGCTGGCCGGTGCTGAGCCCCAGCTGATCCTGGAGGGTGGCCTTGACCACGTAGAAGTTCATGCGACAGAAGTAGTAACCGGCGTAGGCCAGCCAGGTGGCCAGGAAGATGCGCACCTGGTAGTTGCGAAAGCGCGGCTGGCCGCCGTCCGGAGCGTCGGCGGCGCTCACCGGGGACCTCCCGGCAGCACCAGCCGTTCGAGCCAGTTGCGGAACTCCAGTTGCCGGCGGGACGGATCGAGCACGTCGTCGTCGATACCCAGGCGCCAGCGCAGGTCACGGCGCTCGGGCTGGTCATGCAGGGTCTCCAGGTCGGTGACGTAGGTCTGGAAGGCAATCTCGTCCGTGAAGAAGCCCTCGTCGAGCAGGCGCTGGCGCCGGGCCACGATGAGCCGGGCCATGTCGTGCAGGCTGTACTCGGGGTGGTATTGCACCGCCCAGAAGGTTCCGGCGGCATGCCGTACCTCGGCGGCCTGCACGCGGGTGAAGTCGTTGCCGGCCAGCAGCACCGCCCCCGGGGGCAGCGTGGTCACCTCGTCGTAGTGAGAGATGAAGGCATCGAAGACCGGGGGCTTGTCCCGCAGGAAGGGATGGGCGCGGCCCTGGCCGGTGAGTACGATCTTGCGGGCCAGGCCCATTTCCCGGCCGCGCGGGTTCTTGGCCACCTGGCCGCCGGCTGCCACCACGGCGATCTGCAGCCCCCAACAGCTGCCGTAGGCGGGCACGCCCTGCTGGTAGGCCTGCCGCTGCAGCTCGATCATGCGCCGCACGCGCTCGTCGTCCTGGTCGTAGATGGTGAGGTTGCACCCGGTCCAGAGTATTCCCCGGTAGGAAGCCAGGGCGGCACCCGCCGGCAGCTCGCTGCCCGGGTCGGCGGGAAAGAGGACGTCGTAGCCGGCCTCGGGCAAGTGGGCCTGCAGCATGTCGGCGTAGAGCTTCCAGGCCTGCTCCGACTGGCAGGCGGTGAACTCCTCCCGGCTGGCGGGGGGATAGCCGTCGACGATGAGGAAGCGCAGGCTCATGGCTGCCGCTCCAGGCGCTCGAGGATCTCCGGCAGCCGGGCGTAGTCGGCGCAGACGGCATCGGCGGCGGTGGTGGCGCTGCCCCGGTCCTTGACCACCGTCACCAGTACCGCCCGGGCCCCGAACTGGTGAGCACCGGCGACGTCGTTGTGCTCGCGATCACCCAGGTGCACCAGCTCGGCGGCCTGCACTCCCAGCTGCCGGGCGGCCGCGGCGAAAACCTCCGTTGCCGGCTTGGCCCGCCCCACCTCGTCGGAGAAGACGAAGGCATCGAAGCAGTCGGCCAGCCCGTCACGCTCGAGCATCTGCCGCAGGGCCCAGCCCGGTGAGAAGACGGTGTCGGAAATCACTCCCAGGCGATAGCGTTCCCGCAGCTGCTGGAGTGCCTCGGCCACGCCCGGGGCCAGGCGCGGAGGCAGGTCGAGTTCCATGCGTTCGTGGGCCCCGACCAGCTCGGAGAAGGTGTCAGCGGGCAGCTCCGCCCCCAGCCCGGCCAATACCAGTTGCAGGCGTTCGGCCACCGACCAGGTCACCTGCAGCTCGGTCCAGGTCTTGCGAAAGGCGGCGTCGCAGGCCGCGTAGGCTCCTTCCAGGCGGGCCAGCGAGACGGGATCCTGCAGCTGCAGGGCCTGCTGCACCAGCAACCGGCGCGCTTGCGGCTTGCCGGGCAGCCCCCGGCGGGCGCGCTCGGGTTCGTCGGAATCGTCGGCGTACACGGTATCCCAGAGATCGAAGGTGATTGCCCGGATCGCGGCCATCGCCTCACCAGGCTCCCCGGTAGAGCTGTTCCATGGTTTCGGGATCGTCGCAGGCCCGCGGATTGCTCAAGTGGCAACCGTCCTCCAGTGCCTTGGCCACGAGCTGGGGCAGGTGCTCCTCCTTCACTCCCGCCTGGCTCAGGCGCAGGGGCAGGCCGATGCCCCGGGCCAGTTGCCGGATGGACTCGGCGGCGGCGGCGGCCGTGGGACTCTGGGCCTCGAGCGCGTGAGCCAGCTCGGCGGCTCGCTCGGCCTCGGCCTCGCCGTTGAATTCCACCGCCACCGGCAGGAGGATGGAGTTGGCCAGCCCGTGCGAGACCCCGGAGACGGTGGACAGGGGGTGGGCCAGGGAGTGTACCACTCCCAGGCCCTTCTGGAAGGCCACCGCGCCCATGGTGGAAGCCATCAACATGTCGCGCCGGGCATCGGCATCGTCACCCTGCTTGACCGCCCGGGGCAGCGCCCTGACGATCATGCTCACGGCCCGCAGGGCGATACCGTCGGCCAGGGGGTGGTAGCCGGTGGCCATGAAGGCCTCGATGTTGTGGCTCAGGGCATCCATGCCCGTCTCGGCGGTGAGGCGCGGGGGCAGTTCGTAGGTCAGCAGGGGATCGCATACCGCCAGGGCCGGCATCAATCGCGGCGAGAACAGCACCACCTTGCGCCCGGCCGCCGCCACGGTGATCACCGCCGAGCGGGACACCTCGGAACCGGTGCCGGCGGTGGTGGGAATGGCCACCAGCGGCGGCAACTCGCCCAGGATCCTGGCGTCGCCACCCTTCAGGTCGTCGTACTCCTCGAGAGGGTCGGGATGGTTGATGCGGATCTGGATGGCCTTGGCGGCGTCGAGGGGACTGCCGCCGCCGATGGCCACCAGGCCGTCGGCCTCGTGGTTGCGAAAGGTCTCGGTTCCCGCTTCCACCTGCTGGTCGTTGGGATTGGGATCGATCTTGTAAAAGGTGGCCGGTTCGAAGCCGCTCGAGCGCAGCAGGTTGACCAGCTTTTCGGGGATGTCGGTGGTCATCAGGCCGCGGTCGGTGACTACCAGCGGGCGCTTGACGCCCATGGCGGACAGGTGGGGCGGCATGTCCTCGATCACGCCCTCGCCGAAGAGGATACGGGTGGGGAAGTTGAACCTGGTCTTCATGGTGCACCTCCTGGACAGGACCAGCCCCGAGATCATCATTGCCGCGCTTGTTTGGCAAGCCCCAAGGTGGATCGGCGGGCCGTGCCGGGGCGGGGCGTGGTTGGCGGCTCGGGGCCGCACTCTCGTGCTCACTGCGCTCCGCGCGAGAGCACACCCCCTCGCCGCCTGGCATCATGGGCGATGTGGGTGATTCGGGCCGTGCCGGGGCGGGGCGTGGTTGGCGGCTCGGGGCCGCACTCTCGTGCTCACTGCGCTCCGCGCGAGAGCACACCCCCTCGCCGCCTTGCATCATGGGCGATGTGGGTGTTTCGGGCCGTGCCGGTGCGGGGCGTGGTTGGCGGCTCGGGGCCGCACTCTCGTTCCTTGTGCCCGCCGGCACTCTGGGTGATAGTGGAGGCATGAGTACGTCTGCGAGAACGGAAAGCTGCGACGTGGCCGTGGTGGGAGCGGGCAGCAGCGGCAGTTACCTGGCCGGGCTGCTGGCCCGGGCCGGCCTGCGAGTGGTCTTGCTGGAAGCGCGTCGCTTCGAGAAGGCCGGGGCCTGGTGGATAAACGGGGTGGCCCCGGGGATGCTCGAGAGGGCCGGCCTGGGAGCGCCGCCGGCGGGGGAGATCTTTTCGGTACATGCCCCGCTGCTGTTGCTGGGCCCGGGCGGGAGCGGGCGTATCGTACTCGAGGCCTCGCCGCTGCTGGAACTGCGCATGGATCGTTTCTGTGCCCGGCTGCGCCGGCAGGCGCTGGAGGCCGGGGTACAGGTGGTGGAGAGAGTAACGGGGGTAGAGCTGCTCGTGGAAGCAGGGCGCGTGGTGGGATTGCGCCTGAGCGGAGCCCCGCCGGGTGGCCGCCGACGCAGCTGGCGGCTGCGGGCCGGCCTGGTGGTGGATGCCAGCGGCCCGGCCCGCAGCCTGGCCGGGCAGCACCCGCAGGGTGCGCGGTTGTGGCCGGCGCCGCCGCCGCGGCTGGTGTGCCGGGCCGCCCAGCAGGTGCTGGAGATCACCGACCGCCAGGGCGCGCTGGCCTTCTGCGAGCGCTGGCGGGTGGAGCCCGGTACCACGGTGATGTTTTCCTGCCCGCGGGGAGGCTGGTCCATCCTCAACGTGCGCATCGACGCCGGCCTGGAGCGGGCCGACCTGCTGGCCGGCTGCCTGGCGAGCAAGGCCGGCAGCGGGCTGGAGATGATTGCCGACTTCAGACGGCAGAACACCTGGCTGGGGCGGCGTCTTTCCGGTGGGTCCGGCGACATCTCCCTGCGCCGGCCCTACCCCCACCCCTGGGCACCGGGGCTGGCGCTGGTAGGCGAGGCGGCCTGCCAGGTTTTCGGCCTGCATGGTTCGGGCACCGCCAGCGGCCTGCTGGCGGCCCGGAAACTGGCCGGGGCGGTCGTGGGTGGCACCGACCCGGGCTCGCGCCCGGCACTGGCCTCCTACGGGCGGGCGGTGGCGCTGGAGCCCGGCCTGAGATGCGCGGCCGCCGAGCCGCTGGTGCGCTTGCTCGACGACATCGGCGTGCCGGGGGTGGAGCAGCTGTTCGACGCCGGGATTGTTGATGCCGAGACCCTGGCGGCCGGCCTGGAACAGCGCCTGGCCTGGACGGGCTCGGGTGAGCTGGTGCGCCGCTCGCGTAAGCTGGCCGGGCAGGGTCGCCTGGCGCTACGGGTGGCAGCGGCCCTGCTGGCGGCCGGCACGTTGGCGGCACGGCAGTTGCTGCGTTCGTTGCCCGGGACGGGCGCTTGATTACCCACTTCAGAAGCTGGCCCGGACCAGAACCTCGATACGCCGGCCCATCAGTTCGCCTCCATAGTTCGTTCCGTCGGTGCGGATGACACCGCACTTTTCCCGGAAGCGCAGGTTGAAGGGGTTGAACAGCGACAGGCCCACATCCAGTGCACCCGCTGCCAGCTCGAAGCGATAGGCCAGGTAAGCCTGCAGTACCAGTCGCCGCGGCACGTGGATCTCCACCGAGGGTGCCAGGGCGGTGTAGGGATTGCGTAGATTATCCACCATGTTATCGACAAGGATTGCCGCCAGGTTGGCATGCAGGCCCCAGTCGCTGCTCCAGTTGCCCCCGGCGGCGACGAGGTAACGCGGGTAAGGGCGCATCCAGGCGTTGCCGCGTTCCGTCCACCAGGCCAGGCGCAGATCGGCGCGCAGGAAAAACCGCCACTGCCTGCCGGGCAGGTAACTGGCAGAGAGGTAGAGCCCGACGATGTCGTAATCGTCCCGGCCGTCCTCGTAGCCGATCTGGGAGTTGGTCATGTCTATGCGCCCGGTGTTGTCGAGCACGATGTTGGTGGCAAAGCCGATGATGTGCTGGGTGATTCCCAGGTAGGTGTTGGCGGACAGCTTCAAGCGGCGTTCAAGAAGTTCACCCCGGTAGCCCAGCTCCACCGTGCTCAACAGTTCGTTCTTGAGATCCGGGTTGCCCACTCCCTGTTGCTCGAAAAGTTCCTTGACCTCCGGAAAGGCGGGGTTGGCATCGACGCTGAAGCTCATCGAGGTTTCCATCAGGGAGGGCTTGCGGAAGGCCGTGCCTCCGGACAGCCGCAGGTAGTGATCGCCGGCGAAGTTGAAAACCACCGCGGCCCGCGGGCTCAGGGCCCAGTCGGTGCGCGAGTTCCAGTCGAAGCGCAGCCCGGCGTGCAGTAGCCATTGTTGGCCGAGGCGTTGTTCGTCGTGAAAGTAGGCTCCGGCCCGCCATTCCGTTACCGTGTGCGCCCCGGCCTCGGCGGGAACCACCATCTCGGGGGCGTGGTAGCGGGAATAGCGCAGGTCGGCACCCAGCAGCAGCAGGTTGCCGGTCCAGGGTTCGAGCTGGTACTGCGCCTCGCCGTGCATGGTGTCGCCGGTGATGTGCATGGTAGGAATTGTGCCCAGCGACACCCCCAGGTCGGGGTGATACAGGCCCAGCTCCAAGTCTATCGGACCCCGGACACCGGACCACCACAGGCGGACATTCAAGTCACCCAGGTGCAGCTGGGCGTCGGCGTGGTGGATGTACACGTCATCGGCGCCGATGTAGCCGACGATGCCGAAGATCTTGCCGGTGGCCAGCGACATGCCGCCGTCGAGCAGCAGCTCCCCACCGGGCAGGTCGATTTTTACCCGGGCGTTGGCCTTGGCCACGTCCCGGGCCCGTACGTCCTGCTGCATCCAGAAATCGGCCCGGTCGATGCCCCCTGACAGGCGGAAGCTGAGCGGCCCAAATCCTCCCCGCAGCAGCCCCTCGACCTGCAGCGAGCCATGCTCTCCCGCCGACAGCCTGGCCAGCGTCCCGAAGCCGGCGGTCGGCTTGGTGGTAATGAGATTAATCACCGCCGAGACGGCATTGGCCCCGTAGATGGCCGAGCTCGGCCCCAGCACGATCTCGATGCGCTCGATCTCCTCCAGGCCCACCGGCAGCATGGAAAAGAAGGGGGACACGAACATCTCCAGGTTGAATTCACGCCCGTCGACGAGCAGCATCACCCGGTAGTTGTTGCGTGCGTCGACGGCGGGGTAGAGGGGATCGAACTCGTATACGTCGAGAACCGGCCAGCGACGCAGCAGGTCGGTCAGCGAGGTGACGCCCGAATCAATGAGCTCCTGGCGGGTGATCACCACCACCTGGGCCGGGCTGAAGCCCGCCTTCTGCTCGTGGCGGCTGGCCGAGGTGACCGTCTCTTCCTCCAGCAGGGCGAACTCCTCGTCAAGGTCGATGTCTGCCTCGGATTCCTCCTGGGCGCCTGCCGGCCGGGCACACAGCAGTACCAGGAGCATGGACAAAACTACCTTCAGCCTTCCACTCATGCGGCATCCTCGGATCAGGTACGATAGATAGCAGCAAAAGGGGCGACATGACAAGGGGCCAGATGGAATGCCGGCAGCCACGATTATTTGCCTTTTTGAGGGAAACGGGATAGCCATGGAAGGTATCGAGGGGATACGGGAGGACGATATGGCAGACGAGCAGCGTACCCGCTTTGCCCTGGCGGCTGTCGACTTCGCCAACCTTTTCAACGAGGTCTTCCAGTCGGTGAAGCTGGCCGGCTACGGAGTCGAACTCACCGCCCCGGAAGGAATCTCCACCGGCGGCGGGGTGCAGTCGATGCAGCACATCACCCTGAACCCGGCCGGGGGTGGAATGTCCCTGGTGGTGGGTTCCTGCGACAAGGTGGGCAAGCGGGCCGAGTTGCGCAGCTACGAGCAGGTAGCGCAGGTCTATTCCCAGCGCTCCGGTGGCGAGGCCCTGCCCTTGGTTCGACAGGACTACGACCACTTGCTGGGGCGCCTGCGTGATTTTCTCAAGAGCCAGGATTTCCGGGTGGAGATGGCCCCGCTGGCACGTGCGGCCCAGCCCGCTGCGGGGTCTTCTTCGGCCTCGCCGCTGCTGTGGGTGGTGATCGTGGTACTGCTGCTGGCCGCCGGGGCGGCCGCCTGGTACTTCCTGCACTGATGCCCGGGCGCCTGCCGTTTTTCCTGAGCCGACCCCATCCTTGCCAGTACCTGCCCGGGCGCCGGGCCCAGGTGATCTTCGCCGACCCGCAGTTTTCCATGTCCCCGGAGACATACTCCGGCCTGTGCCGGATGGGTTTTCGCCGCAGCGGTGACATGGTCTATCGCCCGGCCTGCCCGGGATGCGATGCCTGCGTACCGGTGCGCGTACCCGCCGCCGGCTTCCGGCCCGACCGCAGCCAGAGCCGCTGCTGGCGCGGTAACGCCGACCTCGAGGTCTTCCTGGCCGCCGCCCGCTATGACGCTGCCGACGACGACCTGCTCAGGCGCTACCTGGCGGCGCGCCATCCCGGCGGCGACATGGCGCGGCTCGACAGCGGGCGCCTGCGCTCGTTCCTGGTGGGCTCGTGGTCGGACACCCGTTTCCTGCGCTT
>Ga0190359_1001262_pt1 | contig 16115 bp, 11 predicted proteins | sample 48721823_MG_FD_161269 | JGI IMG/M metagenome (GOLD analysis project Ga0190359, IMG submission 161269) | Hydrothermal vent microbial mat bacterial communities from Southern Trench, Guaymas Basin, Mexico - 4872-18-2-3_MG | ecosystem: Environmental > Aquatic > Marine > Hydrothermal vents >... | reverse complement strand
AAGAAAAGATTTTCAGTTTGGAGGAACGGCTTTTCAATGAGCTTACCGATCGGGTGGCGGAGTCGATGGCCGACATTCTTCTGACGGCGGACTGCCTGTCCGAAATAGATCTGATCGTGTCGTTGAGTAATCTTGCGGCGGAAAAGTTATACTGTTGCCCGGAGATCGATGAGGGCGGTGAGCTGATGATCGAGGCCGGACGCCATTCGGTCATTGAAAATCTATTGCCGCCGGGGAGCTTTATCGCCAATGATCTCGATCTGTCAGTCGAACGCGACCGTATCATGGTCTTAACAGGTCCAAACATGTCGGGCAAATCGACCTATCTTCGACAAAACGGGTTGATCGTTATCCTGGCGCAGATTGGTTCCTTTGTCCCGGCCGAGAAGGCCCGGATAGGGCTGGTGGATCGGGTGTTCACGCGGGTCGGCGCCATCGACAACCTGGCCCGGGGCCAGTCGACTTTCCTGGTCGAGATGATAGAATCGTCAAATATACTTCACAATGCCACGGAAAAATCATTGATCCTTCTGGATGAGGTCGGGCGGGGCACGTCAACTTTCGACGGTCTATCGATCGCGTGGTCGGTGGTGGAATATATCAACGAGAATATCAGGGCCCGGACCATTTTTGCCACTCATTACCATGAGCTGACCGGCATGGCCGATATTTACGAGCGGATTTTTAACTGCCAGGTTTCTGTCAAAAGGTGGGAAGATCAGATAATCTTTTTGCATAAGATAATCCCGGGCGGGTGTGATGATTCGTATGGAATCGAAGTGGCCCGACTGGCGGGAGTCCCGCGAAAGGCGATCACACGTTCCAAGGAACTTCTCCGGCTTCTGGAGTCAGGGAAATTTTCACAGTCGCAGCTTGCCAAAGGAATACATAAGACGATCAATCAGAGATCGCTTTTCGACGCGGTTCCATCGGCGGTTGAGGAAGAGTTAAAAAAGATCGACCTGGAACGCACTACACCGATAGAGGCGTTGCGTATATTGAATAAACTGAAAGAGATGATGGATGACGAATGATCCCTCCAGAACCGGCAAGAGGTGGATACGACCGCTTCCAGAGAGACTTATAAACAAAATCGCCGCGGGCGAGGTAATCGAACGTCCGGCGGCAGTGCTGAAGGAGCTGGCGGAGAATTCATTCGATGCCGGCGCGACGCGGATCGATGTGATCGTGGAAAAGTCGGGTTCGAAGCTGATCTCGGTCATCGACAACGGGTGCGGTATCAGCGTCGAGCAGGTGGAGGTCGCGTTTTCCCGCCATGCCACCAGCAAGATCTCCGATTTCGATGATCTCGAGAATCTCCGCAGTTTCGGATTTCGCGGCGAGGCTTTACCCTCGATCGGCTCGGTGGCGAAGGTCCGGATGGTGACACGGACGGCCGATGCGGATGCCGGAACGGAGATAGTAATCGAAGGGGGGGTGGTGCAGAATGTCAAGCCGGCGGCGGCCCCGGTCGGGACCAAGATCGAGGTATCCGATCTTTTTTTTAATACCCCGGCACGGCGTAAATTTCTCAGGGCGGAGAGTACCGAATCGAGACATCTGACCCGCAATGCCATGGCATTGGCCCTGAGTGAGCCGAAGGTGGCATTCAGTTACCGCATGAACGGCCGCCGGGTGTTTGCGCTGGATGAAGGTTATTCGGATCTCAGAAGCCGGATCAAAAAACTTCTACTCAGTCATAATGACGATCGCCTGATAAAGATCGAAGCCGACACCGATATAATGAATGTGGCCGGATTTTTAAGTTATCCCGACAGGGCCCGGCAGAATCAGTACGGCCTGTTTATATTTATAAACAATCGTTATATAAAATCGCAGACGATGGTACATGCGGTCACGGCCGGTTACGGCGAGATGCTTCCGCGCGGCAATTATCCGGTCGGCGCAATTTTTTTGAATATCGATCCGGCCAGGGTCGATGTCAACGTGCACCCGACCAAGGCTGAGGTAAGGTTGTCGGAGGAGCGCCAGGTGCATGATGTCCTTTATCATGCGGTCAAACGATCGGTGCACCAGACCTCGGGTGTAAACGCTCCCGGTATCACCATGGAAACGATGGCGCCGCCGCAGACGATATCGAGATCCGAGGCGATACACCGGGCCCGGGAATTCGAACCACCGCACCAGACAGAAGCATCACAGACTATTCTAAAAAAATTGTACGGCCATGAAGATGTTATGCCGGTAACCTCGGATGAGCGCTATGACCCCGAGATCAGTAAAATCTCAGGGGCCGGGGGTTCGGTGCCGGAAGCGCCGCTGACAGCTGATGATATCGAGTTCGGGCGGATTGTCTATCTGGGAAGCCTGGCCGATTTGTATCTTATATTCAAGTCCGGTGATCATGTCTTTATTATTGATCAGCACACCGCTCATGAGAGGGTGCTTTACGAGGAACATCTCAAAGCGATTGACAGCGGCGGAACCGCTTCACAAAATCTATTGTTCCCGATCAATATCGAGTTGTCGCCCGATCGCTTTGTTCTTTATGAGGAATCGAATGATTTCCTGAAAAAGGCCGGTTTTGTTGTCGAACCGTTTGGCAATCTGACGGTTATTCTCTCGGCTGTCCCGGCGGCGCTATCGCGGAAGTCGCCGGAAAAGATGTTCAGTGCCGTACTCGAGGATATCGAGAATCTTCGCAAGGCCGGACAGAATCTAAAAAAAGCGGTGGTGCAATCGGTAGCCTGCCGCGGCGCCGTTATGGCGGGGGATCGTCTCACCGAGCAGGAGGCGCTGACACTTCTAAAGCGATTATTGATGGCCGATAACAGACATTCATGCCCTCACGGCCGTCCGACCATTCTTAAAATCACCAAAGACGAACTCGATGTCAAATTCAAGCGAAAATAGGCCGGTGATTCCGGTGTTGACCGGGCCGACTGCCTCGGGTAAAACCGGTGTTGCAGTCAGGCTTCTCGAGGAAAATCCCCGAATTCCTATCATTTCCGCCGATTCGAGGCAGATCTACCGGTATCTCGATATCGGGACAGACAAGCCGGATAAGGGATTACTGGAAAAGTATGATTTTCACCTGGTCGATTTTGTCGAACCGGGCGACCGTTACACCGCTTTTGATTTTGTCGAGGATGCATCGCGGCTGATCGATAATTCGGTAAAGGCAGGCAGATTGCCGTTGATATGCGGCGGCACCGGTTTATATATCAAATCGCTGGTGGAGGGTATAGTCGAAATACCCGATGATGATTTCAGTATCAGGAACCGGCTTGAGGATGAAGCGATCGAGAAAGGCCCCAAATATTTATTTGAAAAACTTGAAAAGATCGACCCGCTGGAAGCGCGTAAGACTCATCCCCATAATATCAAGAGAATAATCCGTGCCCTGGAGATTTATGAGATGACCGGGCGCCCGAAATCGGAAATAATCGCCTCGGGGAGCAAAAAGACTGATGATTTTCTTTATAAAATTTACTGTCTTTTGCCGCCAAGAGAGGCGTTATACAACAAAATAAACAAGCGTGTTGATGAAATGATTGCCGGTGGATTACTCGAGGAGGTCGAGAATCTTATCAGGGCCGGCCTAAAGGAACGGGTTGAAAAAGTAAATGTTATGGGATACAGCGAGTTATTTAAATATTTAGACGGTGAACTTTCTCTGGATTCATCCGTCAATCTAATTAAACAGAATACACGGCGCTATGCCAAAAGGCAGATTACGTGGTTCAGGGGAATGGACGATATAGAATATATAGACAGCGTTGAGCGGGCCGAGGAGATTATGAGGGAATTCCTGCGAAACCGGCAAAATTAAACTTGACATGGATCCCCCCATTTTCATATATATATCAATAAGTTAGGGGGAATTGAGTTAAGTCGGACGGCTTAGAGGACGATAATTATTGGCAAGGAAAGCCATTAACGCCTGGGGTGTAAAAAACATGAGAAATATCTTTTTTGCTTCAATGACTCTTTTATTTTTGGGATTCCTTTTAGTCTCCTGCACCAATCCTCACCTCAAAAACCCTGACGTAGAAGAAAAAATCGAACCGGTGTCAACCGAACCGGGAATATTGGTCTCTGAAGAGACATCAGAAATCGAGAACGAATTTTATCTCGATCGAGTCGCCGGGGAACCGGTTGTCACAGAAGATTCGAGCGATCTGGCCGCCGCTGATATGTCTATTGCTGTTGATGATTATATCTGGCGCGAGTTATCGATTGCCGGCGAATATTACAGTATGGGAGTGACGGCCAACCAGGAAACAGCGTGGGAGGAAGCCCAGTATTATTTCGAGAAGAGTCTTTCTATCCTGGGGCAGCTTGATATCGACGCCGAAACCGATTCGCTCTCTCCCGAGGCAGTCCAATACAATCGACTGCTGGCCGACATTATCACGAATTATCGGACAACCCTGTTGTCATTGGGGCATTTGCCGGGAGATATTTCGCCTGATGTTTTGATCGAACGATATTCAGAAATCAATAATCTGAAAATAGATTCCTCCGAATTTAAACGTTTCGAGACATATGCGGAGGAAAAGATATCGTACAATGTCCCGATAGTCCTGAATGAGCGTGTAAAGAAGAGTATTCTTTATTATCAGACGGTTGCCCGTGATGCGATCGAGAAATATTTATCGCGTTCCACGAAATATCTTCCCATGATCGACAGTATTTTTACCGAATATGGAATCCCCACCGATCTGAAATATCTGGCGATGGTGGAATCTGGTTACAGCCCGCATGCTTATTCCTGGGCAAGGGCGATGGGCCTCTGGCAGTTTATAGCATCGACCGGAAGATTGTACAATATGAGTCGTAGCTGGTGGTATGATGAGCGCAAGGATCCGGTCAAGGCCACGGTTGCCGCGGCGCGATTTCTCAAGGATCTTTATGATCGTTTCGGGAGCTGGGAGCTGGCTCTGGCGGCCTACAACGGCGGTCCGGGGCGGGTCAACCGGACGATCAAAAAGCAGAAGACAAATGATTTCTGGAAGCTGAAGCTGCGCAAACAGACGATGGATTATGTCCCGTTTTTCATGGCGGCGACAATGATCAGTAAAGATCCGGAGCGATTCGGTTTTACGGATATAAATTATGCTGAAGAGTGGGAGTATGATGTTGTCACGATCAGCCGGTGTCTTGATTTAAAGACGGTCGCGAACGCTATCGGCTGTACTGTTAAAGAATTGAAAGAACTCAACCCGGAGTTGTTACGCCGTTTTACACCGCCGAACAAAAAGAAATACGATCTGCGTGTCCCCAGGGGGATGAAAAATAAATTCATGGCCGCCTATGACAGCATGCCTTCGTCACAGGAGACAAGTTTTGTCAGGCATAAAATCAAGAGGGGCGAAACTGTTTCGACCATCGCCCGGCATTATGGTGTTTCTCAGTATGCAATACTTGAGGCCAATAATCTCAGCCGCCGATCGAAGATATATGCCGGCAAAAGCCTTATTGTCCCGGTTCCCAATGACCGTGAATACGCCCGGCAGAGTAAACAGGATTATACCGCCGACGGGAATATTTATAAAGTCCGTTCAGGGGATACGGTCTGGGATATAGCTCGGGCGTTCGGTACAACTCCCGACAAAATAAGAAGGTTGAATAAGCTGGACCGTCGTTCCCGAATTTATGTAGGGCAGAAGCTCAGGATTTTTGAGGGTGGTAACGCCTATCAGACATATACTCAGAAAGACAATAGTGCCAAGAGTACATATACTGTTAAAAAAGGTGACACGCTGTGGGATATCGCCCGTAAATTCGGTATGACAGCAGCGCAGCTTCGAAGGTTGAATAGCCTGGGGCGAAGCAGCCGAATATATCCCGGGCAGAAACTGATTGTAAACGGCGGAACCTCCTCGACAGGAACTTATCAGCTATATACTGTCAGGAGGGGTGATACGCTGTCGCGGATCGCCGGTATTTTCAATACGACCGTTTCCAGAATAATGGCCTGGAATGATGTTTCCGATCCAAGGAAATTAAGGATCGGGGACAAGCTGAAAATTTATATGAATTAAGGGATTAATCATGGCGCGTAAAAGGGATGTCGTTATAGCTGTCATAATCGTTTTTTCATTTATCCTGACAATCGGTTTTTTCGGTTTGATATTTCTTGGGGCATTTTATGCCGAGGATGATGTCGGGTTTGGCGGTTTTGGTGAAAAAGTAGCTGTAATAGAGATATCCGGTGGTATTTATGAATCGGCTCCTGTCATTCGCCAGCTTAAAAAATGGGGTGAATCCAGCAGTATCAAGGCGCTGGTTCTTCATATCGATTCTCCGGGCGGCGCGGTGGCACCGTCACAGGAGATATATAATGAAATCCTTCGGATCCGTAACGAAGAAGGTAAGCCGGTAGTTGTTTCGATGTCATCGGTGGCCGCCTCGGGCGGTTATTTGATTTCATGTGCGGCTGACAGGATAATGGCCAATCCGGGCACGATGACCGGTTCGATAGGGGTAATTTTGCAATTTCCGACGGTGGGCAGGCTTCTGGATAAGGTCGGAGTCGATTACGAAACGGTTAAATCAGGCGAATTGAAGGATGTCGGCTCGTATAGCCGGCGAATGACCGAAAATGAGCGCAAAATGCTTACGGCGATGGTAACCGATACATATGAGCAGTTTGTCGATGTTGTATGTGAAGGGCGTCAGATGGAACGGGAAGAAGTTTACAGGATCGCGGACGGCTCGATTTTCAGCGGTCGGCAGGCCATGGAGCTGAATCTTGTGGATACTCTTGGGGGCTTTGAGGATGCGGTTCGGCTTGCGGCTGATCTGGCCGGAATCGAGGGAGAACCGCGTCTGGTCAGGGAAATCAAGAAAAAACGCGGGATTTTTGATATTTTGGGTAATCTGGCCGGGGATATTAAGGAATTTGCGACCGGAGAAATTCAGGGCCCGCGTGTAATGTACTTATATTAAATTAATAAAAACTATTGACTTACGAATAATCATTTCGTAATTTCATTAAAATAGCTCTGGTTAGCTTTATATAAAATTATAAATCGGGGACGGGTTTTGAAGTGCTGGGTTGGAGAAAAAATTTGTTAAATATAAACCAGCAAGAGATGAGGGAGGATGAAAGATGACCAAGGCAGATCTGGTGGAAAAAGTGGCCGAACGGACTGGTCTGACCCGGACAGATGTTGCCGTTGTCGTTGACGCTTTCCTGGATACTGTGAAAAAGTCAATGGAATCGGGAAACAATATTGAGATCCGCGGTTTTGGGACTTTCAAGGTAAAACTACGCAAGGAACGGAAGGCGAGAAACCCAAGGACAGGCGAAGTTGTTCCTGTTCCCGGAAGAAAAGTGCCGGTGTTTAAACCGTCAAATGAATTTAAAAGCATGATCACTAAATTACCCGTATAGCTTGTTTGCTGAGCTGTTATGGAGGATTGATGCCAAGCGGTAAAAAGAGAAAACGTCAGAAGATTAAGACACACAAGCGGAAAAAGCGCAGAAGAGCGGACCGTCACAAAAAGAAAAAGAGATAATCAGCTCAGGATTTCAAGTTTATTTTCAAGCAAATCAGGGAAAACAGTTCCTATTAACTCCGGAACTGTTTTCCTTGTTTTTTCCTGAAATTGCATTTTTATCTCTCTAAAATTCCGACCGGAGTTAAATTATATTGCCTTTCAATGGCTTACAGTTGGAATTTTCATTTTTTGCAGGGGGCACATTAAGGCATCGTAATTGCTATTACAGTAATCGATGAATTGCCCTGCTATGTACAAAATTGTATTATTCTTCTGTTTATTGCAATTGTATACTGCCGGAGTATCGTATTCGACGGATACTTATGATATTCCCGTCAGTATCGACAATTCATTATCCGATCAATATAATCCAAGACTGACCTCCGGATCAGGTGGAAACATTGCCGTTACCTGGACCGATAAGAGAAACGGCAATTCAGATATTTATTGCCAGATTATAGATACCTCCGGAGTAAAATCCGGAAGCAACCGCCGATTGAACGATGATTTGAATTCAACGATCCAATTGGAGGCGGCGGTGGTCCCGTTTGGCGAGGGAAATTACATGGCCGTCTGGAGGGATTACCGTAACGGAGATTATCCTTTCGGGCCGGATATTTTTGCCGCAGTGCTGGACAGCACTAACATAGATAATAATATAAATATTACGCCCGACCTTGCCGACGTCATCTGTGAGACACCTGATATTGCAAAGCTGTCTGACGGTTCGGTAGTTGTCGTCTGGGCCGATTATCGTAACAGCAACTGGGATATATACGGCCAGAGATTATCGTCGGTTGCCGCAGCGATTGGTGAAAGTTTTAAAATCAACAGTGGTGATGGAACCGGTCACCAGCATGCGCCGCGGATCGCCGCATCCGAAAGCGGCGGATTTGTGGTGACATGGTACGATAACCGACTGGGTGACGATGATATATTTTTTCAGAGATTTGATTCATCAGCGGCGCCGATAGGCGCCAATGTGAGGGCCAGCGATGATCTCACGGGCGCAAGGCAGGCGTTCCCGGATGTTGCATGCGATGGAAGCGGGCGATTCTTTATCGCCTGGGTCGATTGGAAAAACGGGATCTATCCGGCCAATCCGGATATATATATGCGGAGATTCGATTCTTCGGGTTCGGCTATCGCATCGGCGAAAAAAATAAACCGCAATGATAACAGCCGCGCGCAGCGCGATGTCGCATTATGTTCCGATTATATGGGCAATGTCTGTGTTGTCTGGGCCGATTCGGTTACCGGTCAATATGATGTCATGGCGCAGATAATAGATCGTGACGGGTTGGTGGTCGATAATAATTTCATGGTGCATGAAGAGTATGAGGGCCGGCAGGTGCAGCCGGATGTAGCTACCGACGGCTACAAGTTACTATTCTGCTGGGCCGATTACAGGGCCGGCGATTTTGACATTTATATGACAGTGAAAGATTTTAACAATCCAGGTTTAATTCCCGGGCCCGCGAATTTGAATTTTACCATGGAGCAGGGGGGGAGCCTTCCGGCATCACAAACTGTAAACCTGACCAACAATGGATTGGGGGAACTTAACTGGTCGGCTCTTGCAGAGACCGATTGGCTGAGTGTCTCACCATTATCGGGAGTGACGCCGGCTGATATTCAGATCTCGATCACGACAGATACCCTGCCTTATGGTACATACAGCGGCCATATTAGATTAATCGACCAGGATTATATCGATTCCAGCAGGACAATCCCGGTGACGTTGAGCGTAACGGCTCCGCTTCTGGATTTGTCGCCAGATACGCTTTATTACAGGATATTAAAGAAACTGGGCGACCCCGATCCGATGCCGATTGTCGTGAGCAATTCGGGAAGCGGGATACTGACATGGAATGCGGTTGAAAACGCGGATTGGATATCGCTTGATGTCAGTTCCGGAATTCAGGGTGACTCGATCCGGGTGAGTATCCAGGTCAATAATCTTGAACCGGGTGAGAACCTGGCGCCGGTGGAATTTTCTTCATCCGAGGCGGTCAATTCTCCCGACACGGTCTGGGTAAAAGCCGAAATGCTGGACAGTATGTCGTATATCGACCCGGTTCCGGATTCGCTTGTCTTTTATGCCGTGATGGGTGACACGCTCGAGGGTCAGGTACAGATCGAAAATCCTGGAGACGAAATATTGAGCTGGACCGCCGTAGCCATAGAAAGCTGGCTCGAGATCGACAGGGCATCCGGCACCGATAATGATATAATTAATGTAACGATCGAGACAGCGGCACTCAGTACGGGGTATCATCACTCCGGGATTATGGTTTATGACAGCGCTTCATTTAATATCGAAGTATTTATTCCGATCGATATATATCTTTCTTCGGGCGATACGGTTCAATTTATGAATACCAATGTTATGCCGTATCAGCTTGGTCTCATGCCGGTTTATATTACTCTGATTGATTCTTCCAAAGGCGGATATGTACCGTTTGGATATGACAGCAGTACCGCGACTCTTGACTCGATAGTATTCAACGAAGATAATCTGCCTGATTTTGTCGATTATTATTCGACGATTGTCGGCGGGGGAGCCGCCGAATTCGGCTGGCGGGTCAATGCATCGGATATCGGCGACAGTTCAATACCGGCGGCGACCTATCATATCGCCGATCTTTTTTTCACGGCCGGTGGGGATGAGGTGTTTAATACGGTCGATAGCACTTCTTCGGACAGCTCCGGTATCTATATCCTCGGGAAAACGCTTGCGAATGATGTTCCAAGTGTGATATCGGGTGATTTGATAATCGGCAATCCGACCGGTGTGACAGATAATGAGAGACCGCTTCTGCCGAACAAAATATCTCTTGAACAGAATTACCCGAATCCGTTCAATGCTTCGACCAAAATTCAATTCCGGCTTCCGAAGGCCGCACATGTTACATTGAAGATATTCAATATCCTTGGCCAGGAGATCGGCGATCTTCAGAACGGGTTGTTGGCGGCTGGTGAGCACAGTCTTACCTGGGATGGACGGTTAAATAATTCACTCCCGGCGCCGAGCGGTATATATTTTTACCGTCTTGCCGCCGCGGACTTTGTCGATGTGCGCAAGATGGTATTGATCAAGTAAAATATCGTTTACCATATTCTGATACCAAAGAAATCCAATATAATTCTCTGCGGCGCAACTTTTTTCTCCTGATTTCGTCAGATAGACTAAAGGAAATTCTATATTTTTTTCAGAGGAGATTGGTGGCATGAGAAGCATTGTGATTTCCCTGGGCGTTTTGGCAGGCGTTGTTCTGATGTCAGTGGCCGCTTCGGCCGATGAGGGACAGCTCTATGGCAAAATCTATACTGTGGATGATGAGGTCCTGGAGGGTTTTATCCGCTGGGATAAAAATGAGGCTTCGTGGTGTGATATTCTCGATGGGACCAAGGAGCGCGAAAGCCGAAAATATCGGAAGTATCGCGATCGCCGTGAGAGCAGGAGAGACAAGACGGTCAAGATCTTTGGATTGACCATATACAGTGAGGGCAATGAATTCTGGGATTTCAGCAGTTCCGAAGCCGGTATTCGCATGGGCCATATTGCCAACCTCATTCCGGTTGGGGACAATGAAGTGTTGCTGGAGTTGAAATCGGGCGAGGAAGTGGAACTCAGCGGAGGTTCGGGTGATATCGGCGATGATAACCGTGAAATTTTGATCGATGACAAAACAGAAGGCATAATCGAGCTTTACTGGGATGAGATCGACCGGATTGAATTTATGGAAACCCCCAAGGGTGAATCCTCTTTCGGTAAGCGTCTGTACGGCACACTGACGACTCGCCGCGGTGAGACTTTCACCGGTTATGTCGGATGGGATATGGATGAGACTTTCGGTGACGATATTCTCGATGGTCGAGAGGGTCGGCGTAAACGCAAGCTCGATTTCGGCAGTATTGCATCGATAGAACGGCGCTCGTCAAGTTCGGCGGAAGTCACTCTCAAAACCGGCAAAGAAATGAGTCTCGATGATTCGAATGATATCGACAGCGGTAACCGCGGGATAGTCATTTCAGACCTGAACCTGGGCTGTGTAAAAGTTGATTGGGACGGTTTTGACATGCTGGAATTTGCCGATCCCCCGGGTGACCTTTCATACAATGATTTTGACGGCGGCCGTAAACTTCACGGGACAGTTTTCACAGAAGACGGTGACAAGTACAGCGGTGATATTATCTGGGATTCGGACGAGGAGTATACCTGGGAAATCCTGAACGGAAATATGAGAGATGTCGAATTCGATATTGAATTCGGATTTATCAAATCAATCGAAAGACTGTCGTCGCGGACCAGCTTGGTTACACTCAAGGACGGCCGGAGCTTCAAACTGAGAGGTTCCAACGATGTCGATAGTGATAACAAGGGTATTATCATAATCGACGGTAATGATGAGATAGTGGTTGACTGGGACGAATTCGAAATGATTGAATTTGACCATTAAATCATGAAGGCAAAATTTAGGCGGGAAAAAATTTAAGAGAGCTTTCTTTGGCTGGGTCCAGAGGGGATTAAAATGGATCCAGGGATCACAAAGAAGAACTCTCTTTTTCCGCTTTAATAATAAAAGACATATAGCGTCTTGTCAAGAAAAAGTGAAACATACTGTCGGATTTTTGACGGAATATTCTGAGCCGGGGGCAGGCGTGAATCATGTGACACGGAGAACCAATTTTGAATAGCGCCATAAAAACCTTATGGTAAGAGTTTGTATTACAATATCATAGAGAAAATATATTAACTAATAGTTTATATAATTTAAAATTCAGGGGAGTTGGAAAGAGGGGTGAATAAGGCATCATTGCCTTAACAAAAAAAGCCCGGCTGTAAGCGGGCTTTTTTTATTATTCGATATTTTTTTACGGATTGGAAGCGGCTTCTTCCTCGTAATGGATCTTGAGATCTTTAAGATCTGTGACATGCGACTGGATGCCGTCGACCAGCGATTTGGCTTTCGGGTTTCCCTTGGCGACTTTCAGGAATTTGTTCCAGTAGGCAATTACCTGATCAATTTTCTCCGGATCGTCCTGATATTCAGTCTCATAAGATATTGCCAGGTTGTAATGAGCCCTGTAGTTGTCGGGTTTCAAGGCAACCGCCTTTTTGTACATTTTATATGCCTTTAGGTTTTTCTCCTGATTCTGATAAATCTGACCGAGGCTATTATAGGAATTGAAGTAATCGCTTTTCAGCTCGATTGATTTATTATAGGCATTGATGGCATCAGCGTACTTTTTAAGTTTGTGATAGCCTTTACCAAGGAGATAAAATGCAAGATAATCATCGGCTTTGGCACTGGTGAATTTGCTGATATTCTCGATGAGGGCCGGCCAATTTTGCTGCTGGTGATAGAGTAGTCCCAGATCCTTGTAGACCTCGATATAGTCGCTTTTGACTTCGAGAGCCTTTTTATAGCTCTTTTCGCTTTCCATCCAGTTTCTTTGCTTGTAATAGGAGCGCCCCAGATTAGCCCAGATATCGGGATTATCGGGTGAGATTTCCGATGCTTTCTTGAATAACTTTTGGGCTTCGGCATAATTGCCACCCTTAAAATAAAGGGATCCAAGGTTGATGTAGGCATCGACAAATTCAGGGTCTTCTTTGATGGCCTGCCGGTATTCCTGCACAGCCATGGAATCTTTCCCTTCCTTTGCCAGGGTCAATCCAGAATTAAAGAAACTTTTGGCTTTTTCCGTGTCGCCGGAGAAAGCCGATGAAGCCAGCAAAGTCAGTCCGAAAACAGATATAATAGCCAAAAGCAACGCTCTTTTCCCTGACCGGGCTTGTGATTTCATCAAATAACTCCTTTCCTTTTATATATTCCATTCTACAAATTTTTGTCGAAAAGTTCGCAATGATTTTCAATAGTCTATAACGACCATTCAGAGCCTTTTGTTTATTTCGGGGTATTTTACTCCGAGAATACGCGCGGCGAGAACGGCGGCATTTTTTGCTCCTGCCTTGCCTATTCCCATAGTTGCCACCGGTACTCCTGACGGCATTTGAGCAATCGCCAGCAGGGAATCGATTCCATCGAGTGAGGCCGGTAGAGGTACTCCGATGACCGGCAATCTGGTTCGTGCGGCCACGACACCCGGGAGGGCGGCGGCCATTCCAGCCATACAAATCACGACTTCATAGCCCGATTCGGCGGCACCCCGGGCAAGCTTATCGGTTTTATCCGGTTCACGATGAGCCGATGAGACTTCCAGTGTATTCTCTATGCCGTAGGTGTCCAACAGCTTCTGACACTCTTCGGCATACTGCATATCCGACTTGGAACCGATCAAAATCAATACTTTCGGCATTGGTTAAATCCCCATAGATTTTACATGGGTATTGGCTCTGAAGCCAATATCGCCCCTGTAGTACATTCCGTCAAATTTTATCCGTTCAATCAGGCTATAGGCTTTCGACAATGCCGCCTGAAGATCTTTATCGACCGCTGTCACCCCGATCACACGACCTCCGGCGGTCACCCAGTTTTTGCCCTCGCGTCTTGTTCCGGCGTGGAAAAGGTAACATTTTCTGTCGCTATAATTTCTTAAACCAAAAATTCGTTTATGGGTTTCATATTTCCCGGGATAGCCCTTGGAGGCCAGAACCACGCAGGCGGATGCGCCCGGGAACCATTCCAGATCGTCAATAAGGGATAAATCGCCATCGGCAATGGCGATAAATATATCGGCCAGATCCGATTTGAGAAGCGGCAGGACCACCTGGGTTTCCGGATCGCCGAAACGGCAGTTAAATTCAATAACTTTCGGCCCGGTCTCGGTAAGCATCAGTCCGGCATAGAGAACGCCTTTGTAATTTCTGCCTTCTTTTTCCAGGCCGGATATGGTTCGTTCGATGATATGTTCTTTAATTTGTGTCATGGTGATATCGTCGACAAACGGTACCGGGCAGTAAGCGCCCATTCCTCCGGTATTAGGACCGGTATCGCCCTCGCCGACCTGCTTATGATCCTGCGACGGCATCATCATCTTTATATTTTTTCCGTCGGTGAAAGCCATAACCGACAGTTCCTGCCCCTTCAGAAAGGTCTCGACCACGATCTTATTTCCAGCCTCGCCGAATATTTTTTTGACCATTATCTGGTCGATAGTCTCGGCCGCCTCGTCGCTGTCATGAACGACTATGACGCCTTTACCGGCGGCCAGTCCGCTGGCCTTGATGACGACCGGCATAGCTGCCGAATGGATGAAGGAGATGGCCTCGGAAGCTTCGGTGAAAATCTGAAAAGGTGCGGTGGGAATATGATATTTTCTCATAAATTCTTTGGCAAAGGCCTTGGAGCCTTCGATTTCGGCGGCCAGTTGAGAGGGGCCGAAAATTCGCAGTCCGTGTTTTTTGAATTCATCGACAATGCCCAGTGTCAGGGGGACTTCCGGACCGACCACGGTCAGATCAATGTGGTGTTTTTCCGCAAAATTGGCCAGTCCTTTGATATCGTCGGCTTTTATATTAACCGAATTGGCGAATAAGCTGATTCCTGCATTACCGGGGGCGACGTATATTTTGCTTACCAGTTTGGATTGTTTTAGTTTCCAGACGAGAGTGTGTTCTCGCCCGCCTGAACCAACAACAAGTATCTTCATCATAGTTATTTATTCCTCAAAAATTTATAGATTTATATTATAACAATTTTCATCTTTTTTTCAATACTTTTTATTTTCCGAATCTCGTTATTGGTACCGTCACATCGCTTGGGCTGCTAATATCACATATTTAGAGAATCGGGGGCAAGATATGACAAATCCACTTGACATCTGAACAAATGTGCAGTAGTATTTATTGGAAGAGATAAAACGGAAAAAGAACAGGTTTATTAATACAGGGAGTAAATATGGTCAGGGAGTCACTCACCCGGCGGCAGCGTGAAATTCTCGAGTATATCGAGAACATGATTACCGAGTATGGTAAATCGCCGACCATTCGGGAGATAGGGCTTAAGTTCAATATCAGTTCCACCAACGGTGTCCGGGCGCATCTTCAGGCGCTGATGAAAAAGGGGTATATCCGGAGGCGGGGGATGATTTCGCGCGGGATCGAGCTGGTGCGGTCGCTTTCGGGGGCGGTGAAAAAAGTGCCCCTGGTCGGCGCGGTGCCGGCGGGCAGTCCGATCGATGCGATCGAGAATATCGAGGGAGAGTTTGCTGTCGATGCCAGTTTTCTGCCGTCCGGCGAAACCTTCACGCTTCGCGTGCAGGGTGATTCGATGATCAACGCCGGGATTTTCGACGGTGATTATGTATTGGTCAAGAAGCAGAAAAATGCCGAACCGGGCGATATCGTGGTGGCTGTTATCGGCGAGGAGGCGACGGTCAAGCGGTATCAGCCGAAAAGCGGGAAGATCATTCTTCAACCGGAGAACGAGGCGTATGAACCGATTGTGGTGGATCGCCGCTCGCCGCAGTTTCGGATTGCCGGGAAGGTGGTCGGTCTGATGCGGAGGTTGCCGTGAAGAGGGTCTTGGTCTGGATGTTTTTGATATTATTGATGCCGGTCAGTTTCGACACGGTGGTGATGTTGTTGGGTCGGGTGATGTGAGAAGGGGAAGCCGTGATCTGCGGGTTCAGAGAAAGTTGTAGGTCAGGAGCCTTGCCGCTCCTGACATTATTAA
>Ga0190359_1001261_pt1 | contig 16132 bp, 12 predicted proteins | sample 48721823_MG_FD_161269 | JGI IMG/M metagenome (GOLD analysis project Ga0190359, IMG submission 161269) | Hydrothermal vent microbial mat bacterial communities from Southern Trench, Guaymas Basin, Mexico - 4872-18-2-3_MG | ecosystem: Environmental > Aquatic > Marine > Hydrothermal vents >... | reverse complement strand
GGAAAATCACCTGCTGTAAAACAGATTGGTAGTGTTAAAAAATATGATTCACTGTTGTTTAATCTGGCAGCACCTGAAAACGTTGTCTCTGTTTATCCTGACAGCTCTGATATTATCGGAGATCTCCTTAAAATGAGCAGTCTTGTAAATGTTGGTGTTTGCAGCGGGTATTGGTGTAACCTCTGATGAGAGCCGACGATCCCGAAATTAGGCAGATTGAGAAGCAACAGGCATCACATCAGTCTGCAAAAAACTGGGCACTGTATATCAAAGCACGGGTGCATGATAGCAGAACGACATCACGAACAAAAATTATTGGTAAAATCATGTATTCAACAAATATACTTGAGATAGAAAGAAACGATACGATTTTCCAACCATTTTAAAATACCGGTGAGCAGTATTGTAGTTCAATAAGCGGAAGATAATCAAAAAGAATAGATACTTCTTTCGGACCCTTCAAGCTGCGGGTCCCGGGTTATAAATGACCGCCAAGTACAATATTATCAATAAGGCGAGTATGTGATTGTGTCGTTCGGCAGGCAACCGCTATAAGGGTTGTTCCGGTGAGAACATCAACTGGACGAAGCGTTTCCGCATCGACAATTGCGATATATTCCGTTTTTATTAATTTCGTATCGTTATAGGTAGTCCCAATCAGCTGCAATAATTTTTCCGCATGCCTCTCTCCCCTGTTGTATTCTTCTTGCGCTCGTGACAGCCCTTTATAGATTACCGGGACTGCAATACGTTCCGCATCTGTCAGGTAGCTGTTACGGGAGCTAATCGCAAGCCCGTCCTTTTCACGTATGGTATCCGCAATAATGAGCTCCACGGGTAGATTGAGATCAGTAACCATTCTTCGTATCACGATGGCCTGTTGAGCATCTTTTCGGCCGAATACTGCAATATCCGGCGTGACCATGGTGAATAATTTCAAGACAATAGTGGTAACGCCCCTGAAATGGCCGGGTCTGCTTGCTCCTTCAAGTGTTTCCGTCAAATTCTCTACTGAGACATAAGTCATATGGGTATCCGGATACACCTCTTTCGCATACGGGACGAACAGAATATCACAACCATGCTCTTCGGCCTTTTTACAGTCCTCCTCAAAAGGCCTGGGATACTGATTGAAATCTTCAGAGGGGCCGAATTGCGTCGGATTGACAAAGATACTCATGACTGAAACATCACTGTGTTGTTGAGCTTTATGCAACAGTGAAAGGTGTCCGTCATGCAGTGCACCCATGGTCGGGACAAGACCGATTTTCTTGGTATCATTATGGAGATTACGGCTTACCGTCTGCATCTCAGGTATCGAGCGAATTATTTTCATAGTGGTTTTTCACGCTTTTCATCAAGGATAGCACGGCCCTTGCTTCCCAAAGGCCGGTAATAATTACTTCCCCATTTGGTAAGATATATTTGATTGACAATTTCTTCAAAGTCACTTCGGTTGTTAATGTAATCGATGTCGTCGGTATTCACAATGAGCACAGGTGAATCTTTATAATGAAAGAAAAAATGGTTATAGGCTTCATTCAGCGTTGCGATGTAGCTGCGATCCATATTATGCTCAAACGATCTTCCCCTTTTTTCAATACGTTTCAGCAACACTTCGGTTGAAGCCTGGAGGTATATGACAAAATCAGGCTTGGGCACGTTTCGCTCAATGATGGCGTGAATAGTGTTGTACATCGCCTTTTCATTTTCGTCAAGGGTGATGCTGGCGAAAAGACTGTCCTTGGCAAAAATATAGTCCGTTACCGTTGCCTGATGAAACAGATCCTGCTGGAGAAAATTCTCAGTCATCTGCCTGTACCGGGACAACAGGAACCATAACTGGGTCTGAAATGCCATGGACTGACGATTTTTATAGAAATCAGCCAGAAAAGGATTGTCATCCGCCAACTCCAGAATCGTTCGTAAATTGAATTCCGATGCCAGCATTCGGCAGAGTGAGGTTTTTCCGACACCAATAACCCCTTCAACACATAAATAACTGATAGTCTCCGGTAGCTTTTTATTACTCAATATCTTGATCCTGTTTTATAGATGAGATTGGGTTCATTGCCATCACACACTCGCTAATAATATAAAATGTATCACAGATTCTCCAAATCATAATCTTTATCTTTAATACCATTGCCCGTGCAGCTACCCGATAACGTTAATTTTCTGCTGCGCCACGATACTGTTCATATGCAGTGCTATTTCTCGGAAAGGAATTTCTGCAACAGGATGTATCTGTTCAGGGGCAATTTCGGAAATACCCAGAATGCAAAATCTCCGATTCAATATTTCCGGATGGGGAATGGTAAGGTCCGTCTCATTGACTACACTAGCGTCCGCCAGTAAAATATCAATATCAGCAGTTCGTGCGCGCAGGTGTGAATGTGCTGTCCGTCCAAGTCTTTTCTCAATTTCCTGACACTGTTCCAGGAGTGTATGCATTGTCTTGTTATAGCTGCCGCAGATAATCCTGTTATAATACCATTGCTGCGTATCAGGTACACCTATCGGCTCTGTTTCCATTAATGAGGTAAGCGTAATAGGCGGCTTTAATATGGAACTACAAGCGTGCACCATAGCGGTCATGTTTTCGAAGCGGTTACCGAGATTTGTCCCAAGGCTTAGAAATACTCTTTGTATCATTGTGTTAAAACCGAACACAGTACGGTGTCTCAGGGTGTTACAGCAGTTTTATCACTGTTGCTGCATATTTATGTACTATTTTCTAAACGGATTATCACGTGGTTTAAAATATTTCGGGCTGCCGAATTCTTTTAATTGCGCGGTTATTTCCGTTTCACGGCCTACTGCAACAATGACAAAATGACTAAAGGCAAAATCGCTTTGCAAAACCTGTGATATCAGGTTCGCGTCAATGGGGTTGATTAAAGAACTAAAATTTTCAATATAGGAATTTTCCCGTCCATAGAAGCGGAGCCAGAGCAGTTTTTCAACAACATTATTCAACCCTTCAAGCTCGAATGCCATATTTCCCAGTACAAACTGTTTTGCCTTCTTAATTTCTTCTTCCGTCGGTCCGCTATGGATGAATGTGGTATAAACATCAACTATCGAACGTATTACATCCCCCAGTTGTCCCGTTTGTGTTGAAGTTTCTATAGTAAAGGTGCCGAAATGTTTCAGACTGTTGAGTTGTGAATTGATACCGTATGTTTTTCCGGTCTCGGTACGAATACGGGCCATGAGGCGTGATGAAAAGTTACCGCCGCCGAGAATGTAATTGGCGATTGCCAGAGGAATTCTGTTTTTATGAAGCTCAGGAATACCCTGATGACCGAGAATTACCGTTGCCTGCGAATATTCCGGCTTGTCAATAATTCTGATCCGGTTTTCCGTCAGTACAGAAACAGTATGGTTCTGTTTTGAATCCTTATCTGATGATTTATGCCAATTCTCAAACAGATGTTCCCACCGATTTTTCATGTCCTCAATTGTGCATGCGCCAGCAACAACGAGACAGCAATTTACCGGACCGATTACCTTAGTGTAAAATTCAGTTACCTGTGCCAGCGTGATACGTTTAACGGTTTCCATAGAACGGTTGCGTCCCGCCGGATGCTGGTAACCGAATAACGCTGCATTAAAGTGTCGATTCGCGAGGATCGAGGGGTCAGCAAATTCAGCCTGCAGACCGGTTAGCATCTCTTTTTTCAACCGGTTGAATTCCTTTGCATCCAGTGATGGTTCAGTAACCATTTCCCAAAACAACGGCACAATGGTATCAGCTTCACGAAACAGTATACGAACACCGATAATAGTATACTCTTCCTTTACATCTGCAAACAGTGTTGCCCCGGCATGCTCCAGCTTTTCCGCAAATTCCTCACTGGTGAGCGAGCTCGGCCCTTTTAACATCAAACCGGCTGTTAATTCAGCTGTACCTTCAAAGCCTGCAGAATCAAAAAAACGGCCGGACGGAATCTGAAGAGTCACGGTAAGTACCTGATGCCTGAAATCAGGCAGCCAGACGGTGCGAATACCATTCGATAAGACTTGTTCATCAATTGCCGGAAATGTATAGTGAAAATCCATGCACCCCTCTGCTTATTTTATTCAAATCCGCCCGTTTCAGTTTGTACCGGACGGAAATCGTCCCTTATTTCCTTTTTGGTAAAATTCTCCGAATTAAACCGACTACAAACAGCAGCGGATTAACCTTCTTCGGTTTCAGGAACAGGGTATGCTTTCTGTCATCCCGCCAGTATTTCCTGGCAGCTTCAATGAGTTGATCCCGTGTTAATTTTTCGAGATCTTCCAGTTTTCGAACCCAGTTTCGATAATCACCATCAACAGTCTCGGAATACCCGATACGCTGGCAGAGATGCTCCGCGGAAAAAAGCTCAAAAGTCCGTGAGGTGAGGGTAATATTTTTCACCTTTTCAATCTCTTTATCAGAAATCCCGTCTTTTTTTATGGTTTCTATCTGCGTCTTTATAGCAGCTTCAATCTTTTTATGGCTGGTATCAGGCGTAAAAGCGGCAAAAAATAGTGACATACCCGTATGTTTCATAAAATGGTTCATACCGCCTGCCATGACAGCCAGAGACTGCTTGCGTACAATTTCCTTATGCATTCGGCTCGTTTCACCCTGGGAAATAATTACCTGAAGAATATCAAGCGGCAGAGCGTCCTCACTCGCTGAGGCTGGTGTTGGATAGCCTGTTAATACAATGGGCACATCAAAATCTACTCTTCGTTTCATCCACCTGCTACTGTGCGATTTCAGAGGAATTTCCGTTCTGTTGACAGTGTCTTTACCGGAGTTTATTTTTCCAAATTCTTCCGCTATCAAATTAAACAGCATATCAGGTGAGGAAAAATCACCGACAACCACCAGAATTGCATTATCGGGAGTGTACCACCTCCGGTAATATGACTCCAGTGCATCCCGTGAAACTGATTGTATATCCTGTAATGTACCGAGTGGGCTTACCTGATAAGGATGGTCTTCATAAAAGGTTGTCCGGAACTCGAGAAATGCCTTTGCCACCGGATTATTCATATAGGTGTGGTATTCCTCAATAATTACCTTACGCTCAGTTTCAAAAAGCTCCTTATCAAGAGTAAGATTCTGCATACGATCAGCTTCAAGCTCAAGAACCATAGTAAGATGGTCCTTTGGGACGCTGTTAATGTATGATGTGATATCTTCAGCAGTAAATGCATTACAGTGCCCGCCGACATCATTAATACGGCGTGCATGTTCCTCTGAAGCTACCTTTTCCGAACCGCGGAACATCATATGCTCGAGGATGTGTGATGCACCGCGGATACCGTCATGCTCATTAACACTCCCGGTTTTATACCATACCTGTACCGAGACAACAGGAGTATCATCTTTCTGCAGACAGATTATTTTTAAACCGTTATCAAGTTTCTGTTCTTTTATTTTATCGAGCATAATTTTAGCCGCTAAGTCACAAAGACACCAGGTAAAGATTCAAACAAAGCAGAGTGTAACCTTTACCTCAAAACTTTTAACCTTTTTTTAACCTCTTTCGAGAATAGGTTGGTAATGTAAGTAAATAGTTCTTTTCCAAACGTCGGGTCAATATCATTATCAATTATCGAGGTGCTGCAATCAGGAAAAAGTTTCCGGAATTTATCAGGATCCTGTCCCAGTTTATACCACTTTCTATACACATCATCGGTGCAGAGTGATTTCGCTTTCTTCCTGCCTTTATTTTTGCGAATCATTGATGGATTCAGGTGTGATATCATTGAAAGAATCCCAAATTCGGTGCGCGACAGCTCATTTCCCTTTAACTGTTTCGAAATCAGGTTTCTGACCTTTTCCTCCCGCTGCCAGTTGAATATATGTATATCAACCGCCATTTTTTTATTTTTTGAAACTCTTTTTACCACCTTTTGCAGGGTTGGATAGGAATTACAGGTTCCATCGATAATAAAGATATGTTTAATGCCCCATGAAGCACAATCCTTTACTATTCCGGTAATCAATGACTCGAAAATGTTTTTTTTAACCCCACTACTGCCGCCGAAAGCACGAAAGGATGTCGTGTTTCCATATAAAAGTACCGGTTGAAGTAAGACGCTGCAATTATTTGATATAGTTTCACTTATAGAATGTGTTATTTTGTTGACAGCACCGAGAGCACACCACTCACCTACCGGCTCCATACCACCAACGGGTAAAATAACAGCAGGGATTGTTTCTACCCTTTTTTCAATTTCTGAGAATGTCAGTAATTGTATATTATTTATTTTTTTCATTAAAAAAGCCATTTTTATCTCTGTAAAGCTTCCGATACTGTTAAAAATAGTATAAGGCACGTTATTTCGTCCCCTATATATTCAATCTTATTAACTATTAACTATTTATAGTGCCTTTCTTCAAAAAACGACATTGATGTCGAAGTTTTCTTGTTGACTTTTATATAATTTATTAACAGGTAAAAACAAATCCTATTTTTAACGTTACTGTCTTAACCGGAACTGGTTGAGATTGGTATCCCTCGGGGTATTATAAGAGAAAAGACGCCGGAATCGCCAGATTCCGGCGTCTTTAATTTATAGTTAAGTTTAGTTGCCGGTGAACGATGTCATTTACCTACTCTATAAATCTGTAAAAAAGTAGTGATTTGAACAAAATACAAAAACGGCATAAATCCCGCCTGTGTTTCAGGAGATTTATACCGTTGATTTTATATGCGTACGTTGCCGGCGTTACAGATATTACAATACCATCTCACCAGCGACATACTGCTGTTACGGTACCGCAGCAGGCGGATCAACCGCCAGTCCCGGAACAATATTCAGACGCACCTCACTGCCGTACTCGATTAAAAATTCCGGCAGTATTCTGATTTCATGTCCCGCTTTCACCGTTATCTCCGCATTATTAATGATGTCTCCGTCTTCAAACGTCGCATCATTTTTAATGTATTCGGTCTTTACCGTACCGTCGGCAAGGTAGCCGGAAGGTGCAAAATCCACATGTTCATAATAAGGATAATACGGTGCTGCTTTAAGCGTACCCGCACCGAATAATACAAATGCTTCATTATATTCGGTAAACCCACTTTGGGCATTATCTCCTTCGGCAAACCTGCGAAACGCTTCACCGAAAGTCTCTCCCGCACCCAGGCTCCGGGTATATACCGGAAAATCTTCACTATTATTATAGGCGTTACCCATCATGATAAGACCTTCGTGCCCCATGCCGTAGAGAAGACCGAGATTGTCTAGCCAGTTATAGGCGCATATTTGACATGCTGCTTCAAGAAAGAAATGACATTTTGAAGGACCGCCATCATCTCTCATGGATAAAAAAGATCTTTCTACCCAATTATTACACCGAAAACCGTCGTCAGTATCATCAACTACGAAAGGAGCTGTTGGTACACTGCTGCTGCCATCATCAAACCAGACAGCATCTGCTATTGACAGGTCCTGTATATTTGCATCAGGGTCATGTTTGTATCCAGCCACAAGGAGAACTACAACAGTATCGCCTACGGATAAGTTTAACATGCTTTTTGTATTAAGTAGTTCCCAGTTTTGCTCGGTCGGGTGTGTAATCACATGTATATCTTGACGAAAATCTCTTGTAACCGGTTTACTACCCAAACCGGTCAATGGCTGCACAAGAACATTTATATATGATGCTTTATCATTTACTGCAGGATTCGCTTCATAGTACATATAAACATTATAGTTTCCCGGATTAGACACTACATATTCCCATCGTGCAGTATTACACTTTTCTTCTAAATGATAGTATGAATAACCCGGAATTTCCAGATCATCTATCATATCATTTCGACGTCGGTAGGTATTACAGCTTCCATTATACCCATATCTTTGTCTAACCCATTTATCTCCTATTGTAATGTTAGCGTATTCACCGTTTCGATGTAGCACACCACCGTAATTATGGGTGTGACAGTTAGGTGTAGAGTGCTCAAAAATTCCTGCCCACTCATACCCTCTGGTATCGTCAAGGTACTGGGAATAATAGTTTTGTTTTTCTGTTCTCGGATCATCATCATGTCTATCACCTTTAAACGCACCGAAATTTGAATTACCGTAAGGTCCGGCCTGCAACTGAGATTGCCATTTAGAAGGTGTTGAGGCAGCAGGGTCCGCTGCCGTCCTTTCAAAATAAAGTACTGATTCAAGGTCCAGGTTTTGAAATTTGAGATAATCTTCCAGTCCTGAAAAATGTACGGGATACCCCATACAAAAACCTCTCGGAGGTACCTTTGCATTCCGGGTCATACGTTCAAGAACCCGATCGAGATATTCATTTATTATCTCATTCTCCTCCAGGAAGTTATCCCATACGCCGGGAACAGCGTTCTTGCCGCGAAGGTGTTTCAGTGTCTTTCCATAAATACGTGACACCCAGATTTCCAATTGTCCATCGCCCAATCCGCCACTGGAAGGGGTCTTATATGTTCTCCTATCGATGCATTGTATACCACCAGATGTTACCGCGGTCCAGACGTTGTTTGGATGCCCATAATCGTGAAATGTCCCTCCTCCATCTATATATCCCAAATCCATAAAAAATGCGTCAACAGGATGAATATACCCGTTGCCGGGATATACCGCGAGCGGTACCGGCAAATCACCTACAAATACAACACCTTCTATTACATCTCCGCCGATTGAATTATTATATTCATCGACTATTACATTCCATAATTCAGTGCATTGCTGTAAATTGGGACCACCTGGAATAGGATTGACGAATTTTATTACTTCCACATCCTTATGTTCGATATTTTCCACGGCATCGGCGTAATCATTTACTTTCGAGATCACACCGTTGTAATTATGTTCCCCGACGACAATTAAAACTTTCGCGGACACAAAATTTGCTATAAGGCATAGCGCTACGAGAAATGTACATTTCATAGTGTTACTCATGAGCAACCTCCCTCTCGTTAATAGCGCCGATAACCACGGTAAGTGCAGAAGCAATATTTTCGTACTTACTGCGAATTTGCCGGTTGTCATCTTCCTCGCTTATTGATGATACGCGATTTTCAGCATATACCTTGAAATTCTGCAGAGAATCTATTATGGTCTCGTCTCCATATTTCTGTGCCATCCGCAGCACCGTGCCAAATTCGGGTTGTGAAACACCTTCCCGTGATACGGCACCTAAAATCTCCGGCACCGCAGCCCGAGCATAATCACCCCCTATTTTCATTATCGCCCCGACAGAAAAAGTGCGTAGAATTGAGGAGTATGCTGAAAATTTCTGTGGCGCCTTTTTAAATATGTCAATTATCTTACCGGTAAATTCAGCCAACTCTAACTTTCCGGCTGCAATAACCGCCTCTTCAACAAGTGCGTCATAATCGGAATCAAGAGATTCGTTTATTGCGTCACTCACCCACCGCGGTACCGAGGTTACACCCGACTCTTCAAGAAACTTCGGTGTATATTTCAGGATATATCTTTTCTTATATAGATCACCACGATTTTGATAGTAATACTGTTCCAACGAATCAACCGTTGGAATTCCTGCCATCTCCTCCCGGATACTGCCCGCATGCCCCGGTGATAATACCGAAAGCAGCAGCAACCAGAGAAATAAACAGCAGACCGTCGAATAGTTCCTGTACTGTTTTTTCATAGGTTTTCCTTTATTTTATAACGTGTACTGCACAAATACTGCAGGTACTCAATTCATGTTTGAGTACCTGCTGAAGTAGTTATTTACCTCACTGTAATGAGGCATCAATCTTTAAATGCATTTCACAACCGTATTCCGCATGAAATTCCGGGAAAATACGGATTTGATTGCCTGCGGCCAGATTAAGCTCAGGATCACCGGTTTGCGGTGAACTACCTAACACATTCATATTCCGGAGTATTGCGATATTGGCAACCCAGTAATCACACTTGGTGTTAATGTTTTCATTAAAAACATGGTTAGACAGATAATCGACATACGGTTTATATGCCTTTTCTCTGAGTGTTCCCACACCAAGCAGTGAAAACACCTTGTCGTGTGCGAAATTATTATACTCTTTCACTTCTTCGAGGTATGCTTCACCAAAACTTTTACCCTGGCTGAGCACAGTCATGAAGGGTTCATTACGATTAGAATTTGTATTCCATGTAGAAGTACCCATAGATATGAGTCCGTTGTCACACATGGCGTACAGTAGTCCGACTTTATCAGTTACTATATAGTCATTATGACTGCAGGTGTTTGTAATGAAAAACCTGGTTTTTGAAGGGCCGCCGTCATCACGCATGGAATAAAAGAATCGGTGCCACCATGATGCACAATGAAATGCAGGTTCAGGATCCTCATTATCAATAGTCCATTCTCTCGGTGGTGTCGCATCAATATCAACAATCTTTACAGCATCTGCAATTACCCGATCGTTTGACGTTTCAGTACCGGAAGCTGCAAGCTGGATCCGTAATACGTCATTTGCACTAAGGTAATACGTTCTTCCAATTTTATTCCACCCATTCGTTCCGGCACTCTGATCAATTCCGAATGCATCGAGCTTGTTTGAACTATCAAATCCATGTAATATATTGATCCAGGAATTTGATGAATTGGATGAACTCACCGTATAGTAGATATAAATTTCATATCTGGAGGTTGCGGGTACATCAAAACGCCATTCGACCGAATTTATTCCGGCATAATTGGGCTTATCGAGATAAGGATACGTAAACCATTTATCGCGGTTATAGACTTCATAATAACTGCCGTTATAACCGCCGGTGGTTACTTTCTGCCAGGTGGGCACATTGCATATCGCATTAAACTCACCGTTTCCGCCGGAGATATCAATAAAATGGTTGCCCTCGAACTGACCATGCTCCTTTAATCCCGCCCATTTATAACCCCTCGTATCGTTTTCGTATTCAGGATTGCGGCAATCACGGTAGCTTTCCTCCCCATCAGGTGGATCATATTGCTCACCGGCAAAGGCCCCTTTGTTGATGTTACCATAGGGCCCGGCCTGAAGCTGAGACTGCCACATAAAGGGATTGTTGTCCGGATAGGCAAAGTAGTTTACCATTCTGAGATCGAGCCTTTCCAGGTCAAGATATCTGCGAAGATTGGCAATAGCATTTGCAGGATTCGGACCATCATACGCAGCTCCGAATATGTGTCCCATGGCAAAACCGAAATCAGGGACATCGGCACGACCGGTCATCCAGTCATGTACCCTGTCAAAATACTGATGAATGATCTCATTTTCAGTAAGAAAAACATGGCTCCCCCAGTCGCCACCTTCGTCCCGGTAGTGTAGTATGGTCCTGGCATAAACACGGGACACCCAGATTTCCGGAATATTATCTCCCGCGTAGTGCTCTTTATCGAAGTTATCAATTATACTTCCGCCTACATTTGTCGGAAAGGGCCACACATTGCGACCGTCATTCGGGTAGCGACTGGGTGGTGTTGTCCTCGAGTCCGCAAGGTCCATATAATAGTAATCAATGGGTTTATCTTCCCGTTGTTGACCTGCGGCATAGTATGTCATCAACGGCTCTGGAATATTACCAACCAGAACGGCACCTTCAACAACATCACCACCTAACGAATTCATATACCAATTTACCATTCTGATATACAGTGGCAGGCATTGGTCCTGCGTGTTGCCTGAACCGGGATGTGTATGCTCATATAAATCAACCGTTTCTCCTTCAGCCTCCAGATCATCTATGTATTGCTGTAAATGATTATAGCCTTCAGGATCATCGTGATAATCAGTTTCAGCAATGATGAGTATTTTTGCCGAAGCTATGGCATATACACTTAAAAGACACATTATTAAAACGTATATATTTCTACTCATCTTCACCTCCCCTTCTCTGTAAATCTTCCTTGACTCTGTTCAACTGGTGAAGAACGCTCTTATACTTAATAATAAGGTCTCCCGGTTGTTCCTGTTTATCGAGTGCAGCCAGTCTGCCTTCAACGAAAAGCGATATTTCGTCAAGTTTCGGGATAAACGTTTCATCACCATACCGGGCAACTCCGTGCAACAGGGACGGATAGAAGGGCTTTAATACGTCATTCGGTGTATGATTTATACATACGGTAATACACTCTTTTGCCAGTGTTTCTTCGAACTGCATAACCGTTCCTAAAACGGCGCTGCGTATCCGGTTGGCATCCGCGGGGAACAACTGGTATACATTTTTATACAGCTCAATGAGACGGGTGTACGTATCTTCATAGCGATACCTTCCCGCAAGAATGACCGCTTCCATGACAAGCATTGCATTTTTCGCCTTTAACTCTTCGGTTACCGATGCATGCAGCCAGTCAGGTTCACGTGCATAATCGTTTTCCTCCGACCATTGCGGTATATATTTGAGAATATACCGCCGGTCATAGGAGCTGCCTTTTTTATACAGGGTATACAAAGAATCCATTGACGTCGTCGTAGTAATTTTCTTCATGATACCCGCATCGACTTGCACGGCGACACATAGAAGCACCCACAGGAAAAGGTATACATATTTTAGATACCTGTCTGTGATAGTTTTCATAGTAGTTCTCCAACTGTCGGTTATCGGTTATCGTGCTTCCAGTTCGTCAATGCGTTTCTGCATTTGAATCATCTGAAGAGTCATCTCTTCGATTTTCTCAAGAAGCTTAACCTGCATTTCGCCCATGTTCAGACCTTTTTCCTGTACTTCATCTGCTGTTGGCATGCCGGGAAGGTGCTTGTTTACTTTGATATAATCTTCCAGTTCTTTTAGTGTCGGAAGTTCATAGTTATTCCGGAAGACGTAATCTGGAAAGGTTGGCGTTTCAGTGACGATAAGTTCTGTTGTTGTAACTGTTCCGTTAGTAGTTATATCTCCGCCTCTTATAACAGTCATATCCGCGGAATTTGTTTTTTGAATCGTAATCTCGCCGTCTTCATAGGTGAATTCACTTTTGTATCCCATCCCATCTGAATAATATGAAGAAAATAAATTCGGCTGTAAAATAAATTCCTTTGCGGCAGGACCGCCATCCCATCTGTACATGCGTAACTGATAGAGAGGGTCCGCAAGCATGCTTTCTATGTTTATGTTGCCTTTAAGATTAAAATCACCTTCCAATTTCATATTTTCACCGCTTTGATCCACCTGACTCGGCCACAGATCGGTCTGTTGACATGCGGGATCAGAAATGAAATCCGCAGTAACATTTTTATTACTGGTCATGGTGATGGTAGCAGGGCTTGTTGAACCGCTCAGATCGCCGCCCCACTGGGAAAAAAGCCAACAATGATCAGGATTTGCAGTAACTGTTACAACTGTGCCTTCATTGTAAGTACCGCCGGGCGGATTCAGAGTAACATCACCCTGGCCAGAAGAAACGGTAACGTTCAAGGTATACTGGGGAACCTGCTGCTGCACATATACCGGTTCAACATAGTAATCCTGGTCCATGGTAAAGGTTAACGGATCGGTGTTATTACCGGCGAAATCTGCACCCCAGTCATCCAGGTTGTAGCCGGCGTCCGGTTGCGCGTCGAGTGTTACCTGCTCACCTTCCTCAAATGTGAATTCATGCGAACTTGTGTAGGTAACGCCGTTTACCTCTACCGAACCGTTAGTTGCGCCGTCCATATTAAGATACAGATTATACTCCGGAGGTGGTGTACCGCCGCAATCACACTCGTCAGTGGTTAACCAGAAATGGCTGAAAGGGCCGTCAGGACTGTAGGTAGTACCACTAATTCCATATACACCGGGTGCAACTTCATATCCCTGATCATTGTAACAGACTTTATCTCCCGCACTGTATGAAGTTGAAGATGACCAATCCGGGCAGCTTGCCGCCATGACAGTCTGAACAAAGAAAAAGAATGTAAGCGAGACTGATATGTATAAAGATTTTTTCACAATATGCTCCTTAAAGATGTTAAAAGATGTTGTTGGTTATAAAGAAAAACGGAAGTATCTATAAGAGAAATGATTTTTACGTGTAAGTGACAAAGGTATCATACATTGCGCTACATAACATCCCCCTTTCCTGACAGTTAAATAGCAAATAAAAATCATTGCATCAGATTTATTTTCCGCTACTTAAATACTTTGTGTTGCGGGAAATGCTCAATCGGTATACGTTCTCAATTTTGTAGCACACATAACAATTCAGATTGCTGTATATTAAGGCGGAACAAACACATTTGCATGTTTTTGGTAAATAATAAAATCGGAAGGGGAAGCACGTAATCATACTTCCCCTTTGTATTAGTGAATGTTGACTGATTGGATTTATTTACAGCGTACCACAAATAATATTCACTGTGAAGATATAAAACCAACATGGGAAATGTTGTTACTATCAAATGCAATAGGCGTTGGATAATACGAACCACTCAAAGAAACAGACTTCAAAAATGTATCTCCAACCTTTGACTAAATGCCTTCGATAAAGCACATGACGGTAAAGTTCCGTTTGTTTACCATCGCAATATAAGTAGTTCTGGTGTTATCAAAAGCAAAAGAAAGGGATAATCAATTTCGTTTTGATTAAATTCTCTCTTGCCGACTGAGATCCGTCCATTGCCGTTCCACCGCATCACCGTTCCCCGTTCCTGTTGCGGAACAGCATTGGTGCTGAAAAAGACTGTCTACGCTTCCGGAATATTATCTATACCTTTTCAAAGTATAACCGTTATCAATATCTTTGTATGCTATAAAAAGTGCATTGACCGAATTAATAGCAAGGGAATATTCACAGGTTTCAGAATTTAAAGAATTATTATCTATATAACGCCATTCTCCATAGTGATAGTGTAGTACTTTTATTGCCGAATCGGTTCCGAATGAAACGCATTCCACACCATTATTTCCTATTTCAAACCGGTGATTATAGCCGGTCCCTGAAAATCCCTTTTTACCAACAGGTTTCCATACATCATTGTGGAATTTCATAACTGTCATTCTTCCATCTTGACTCCAATCAGGATAAATGACATATGGTGTATTGGCAGGACTTACATACATATCCGGATAAGCTTCTTCCTCTGAAAAACCGGGATTTCCGACTATTTTCCATGTAGTTCCATTAAATTTTCTAACGGTGGCCTTTCCGCTGTATTCCGAATCACTGTAGCTTATATAGGGTACTCCACTTCCTGCTACTGCAAAGGTAAAATGTTCGGAGTTTATTTTTATCCCGGCAAGTGACGCTGAATCCAGATAGCCCCAATTGCCTTCCGAAAATTTACGGACAACAACTATAAAACTGTCAAACGTTAAAGCATAACGGTAAGCACAATAATAACTATTGTTATCATCGATACCCAGAAAAAACCAGCTTCGCATTGCAGATAAAATATCTATTGATGAACCGATTTGATCCCACGAATTTCCGTTCCATTTAAGAACAGTCGCCTGATGCATTATTGGATTATTATATACCGCAAATAAAAGGAGAATAATATCGTTATTCTGGTCAATTAAAAAGCGAAAATAGGTTAAATTTTCAACATTTTCAAGGGCGCAATATACTTCCCAATGTTTATCAATCAACTTTTTAACTACTATATTGCGATATTCATGGGTAGCTATAACAGGAATATTATTTTTATCAAAAGAAAAGTGAATTATATTCGGATTGGCTGTAGTAAACGGTTCTATATCCATTGATACCCACAAGTGTTGTAATGTTATATATGCCGTATCATACGCAATTTGATTATCATCGTCGGTCACCCGCAGCACGATTACATACGTATCATTCTCCTCTTCTTTTGAGGCCACTGTCGTATCACCCGTTTTTGTTTCAACGAAATTATTATACGCGCCAATGCTCCATTCATATTTAACCACACTTCCACCATAGTTACCCGGTAAACTGGAAGTAACATTTATATCAAATTCATCGCCACAAGGAACGGAATCGGGTACTGTTATATTGGGAATTGGCGGATCCAATTCTGTCCGAATGTTTTTGGTATCACATGCGACATTGCCTTCATCATCAGCTACCCGTATCACACATTTATAGGCTAAATTCTCGGAATCGGGTGCAACAATAACCGTATCAAAATTATCCAGCGATACAAATCCTTCACCATTTATATTGCATTCAGCACTTACCACCTCTCCAAAACTATCAACAGCGGAATACGTT
>Ga0190359_1001260_pt1 | contig 16137 bp, 12 predicted proteins | sample 48721823_MG_FD_161269 | JGI IMG/M metagenome (GOLD analysis project Ga0190359, IMG submission 161269) | Hydrothermal vent microbial mat bacterial communities from Southern Trench, Guaymas Basin, Mexico - 4872-18-2-3_MG | ecosystem: Environmental > Aquatic > Marine > Hydrothermal vents >... | reverse complement strand
CGCTTCTAACATGCCGATTTTGCGAACATATGGAATTACCGGCATGCCGTGTTCAGAACGCATGCCATCTACTTCCTGTTTGGTTTCGGCAAGGTGAATTTGCAAAGGGATATCATATTCTAAAGCCAGTTCGGTAGCTTCCTGCATAATTTCAGCCGTGCAGGTGTAGGGAGCATGTGGCGCAATGGATGGTGTAATCAAAGGATGATTTCGCCATTTTTTGATGAAATCACGTGTGTATTCCAGCGATTCGTCATAAGACTGGGCATCGGGAGAAGGGAATTTAATGATTGTTTCGCCGCAAATGGCTCTTAAACCTGCTTCAGAGGCAGCCTCAGCAACCTGGTCTTCATAGTAATACATGTCGGCAAAGGTGGTTACGCCAGAGCGGATTAATTCTGCAGCAGCCAGCAGGGTGCCCAGTTTAACAAATTCCGGAGAAACAAATTCCCTCTCGACCGGCATCATGTGGCCCAGTAACCAGACATCCAGACGCAAGTCATCAGCCACACCACGAAGCAGAGTCATAGGCACGTGCGTATGGCCATTGATCAGGCCAGGCATTAATACCCTGTTCTGACAATCAATCACCTCTGTAGCCGAATACTTTTTTAAAATTTTTTCCTGCGCACCAACATCGATAATTTGATCACCAGTAACTACCACAGCTCCGGGTTCAAATTGCTCTTTTTGTGCATTCATGGTCAAAACACGGGCATTTTTGAAAATGAAATCAACCTTTTGCATTCATCCTCCGGAAAATTTTGTAAAGTTAAATCAATTTAACAATTTCGCCATTCAATTTCAAACCAGATGAAAGCTGTTTCTGAAAGCGCCCAAAATTACTCACAAATCTCTAACCAGACTAAATTTGGTTATTTTCATGAGGGCTCAATTTTTATGAATTATTACGAAACAAATTTATCAAGCCACGTAACCCGCAATCAAAATTTGAAGCGAAAGTTTCCGATGGAAATTCAAATCCTAAAATTCTGCGAATAATCTGGGAGAAACGACTCTAAATTTAACCTTTGCTTCTAAATTAAAAATCCAATTTACTCATTAACCGAAACCTTTGAAAAAATCATTAAGAATGTCATCCCCGCGCAGGCGGGGATCTCTAAGTTATTGAAAATATTAAAATCCGCATCAAGTGCGGAATGACAGGATTGGAGAATTCCCGATTTTTTCAAAGGTTTCTAACCATGATTTTTTATTATTCTGGCTATTTCACTAAAGGTGCTTTACGCACCTGCGCTGGAAATGTAAAATATTGTCAGAATAGCGAATAACTTTGTCAATATTATCAAGGAAAAGCGCTTCTTTTAATGGCAATTATTGATGGGATTTTTTAGATCATTCCGTGCCATATAAACGATCTCCGGCATCCCCAAGCCCGGGCAGGATGTATCCATGATCATTTAACTGACGGTCAAGGGCGGCAGTAAAAATTTTTACATCTGGAAAACGGTCATGAACCGCTTTAACACCTTCAGGTGCGGCAACCAGGCACAAAAAGTTTAATTCTTCTATGCCACGTTTTTTTAAAATTTCAATAGCCGCTAATGCTGAGCCCCCGGTTGCCAGCATGGGGTCTACCAAAATTACAAACGTTTCGTTTACATTATCTGGCAGCTTTAAATAATATTCAACAGGTAATAGCGTCTTTTTATCACGGTAAACACCAATGTGGCCGACACGTGCATCGGGCAAAAGTTCCAGAATACCATCGATCATTCCCAAACCAGCTCTTAAAATAGGCACCAAAGTAACATCCTTATTCAATTTAAAACCGTGGGTCATTTCCAATGGGGTTTCAACCTCAATTTCAGAAACCGGAATATTGCTCGTAATGTCATAAGTCATCAACATGGCCACTTCAGAAAGGGTTTGGCGAAATTCCTGTCGGTTGGTTCTTTTGTCGCGTAGAACTGTTAATTTGGCCTGCAAAAGAGGATGCTCAATGATGTGCAAATTATTGATTACTTTTTCACGTTTCACTTGATTTACTCCATTTATTTCAATATTAGGGCAAAAAAAAAGCGACCCTAAAGTCGCTTTTGATTTATTTACTTTTCAATACTTCTGCCATATCTGTTTTTTCCCAAGTGAATTCATCTAATTCACGTCCAAAATGGCCATAAGCAGCAGTTTTGCGGTAAATAGGCCGACGTAAATCCAGCGTTTCAATGATGCCACCAGGTGTAAAATCAAAATGTTTCTGAACCAATTTGGTTAGTTCTTCATCGGGCATTTTTCCAGTGCCAAAGGTTTGCACCATCAGCGACACTGGCTCAGCCACACCAATAGCATAAGCAACCTGCACGCCGCATTTTTCGGCCAATCCTGCGGCCACAATATTTTTAGCCACATATCTTGCAAAATACGAAGCAGAGCGATCGACTTTCGTAGGATCTTTACCACTAAAAGCACCACCGCCGTGACTAAACACACCGCCATAAGTATCAACGACGATCTTCCTTCCGGTTAATCCAGCATCACCCTGTGGCCCACCAATAACAAAACGGCCAGTGGGATTGATAAAATAGGTAATGTTATGCCCTTTTACCATCTCAGGCGGAAGCACTGGTTTTACCACTTCTTCGACAATGGATTCTTTTAATTTTTCGTAAGTAACGTCGGGTTCATGTTGTGCCGAAACCACAATCTTCTCTACCGCAACTGGACGATCATTTTCATACCGAATGGTTACCTGCGCTTTACCATCAGGACGTAAAAAGGGCAGTTTACCACTTTTACGAACATCCGCCAAACGATGGGTGATTTTATGCGCCAGCAAAATAGGCATTGGCATTAACTCAGGTGTTTCGGTAGTAGCATAGCCAAACATCATTCCCTGGTCACCGGCACCTGCCCGGTCTACGCCCATGGCAATATCAGGGGATTGTTGATCAATTGAGGTCATTACGGCACAGGTTAAATAATCAAACCCGTATTCCGCATTAGTATAACCAATTTCTTTAACCACAGCTCTTACCGTTTTTGGAATATCTACATAGGTGTCTGTCGTAATTTCACCGCCAACCAGCACCAGCCCGGTGGTTAAAAATGTTTCGCAGGCTACACGCCCGAAGACATCATCTTTCAAAACTTCGTCCAGAATCGCATCGGAAATCTGATCAGCCATTTTATCTGGATGGCCTTCTGTAACCGATTCTGATGAGAATAGATAGTTAGGCATTCCTTTTTCTCCTTGAATAATCTTTTTTAAAGAATTTTTAATTTAATATAATTTTCTACTGTCTCCAAATTCAACGCAACTCGCCCATTTTTTGTCTGATATAGTCTACATTTTCTATCTCAGTCGGATCTTTTTTATAGAGCAATGCTAAATAATAACTTACCCAGTCACCAAGCAGGATCAGCGAAAAAACTTTTTCCAGACGGGTTTGCCCATCAGCATAAACTTCAACAACTTCTACACCTCTTTTTTTAATAATCTCTTTCGAAATTTCTATGCGCTTTAATACTCGTGGATCCACATCTTTATTTTCCAGGAAAATGGTTACAAAATTTTTAACCAGATCGGAATTCCATTCCCACCCCACAATTTCGTTATGATTCATTTCAGGAATTACGCCAGCTATAGCCAGCGCTTTGGCTTTTTGCTCGATCTCGTTTTTCCAGCTTTTGGATACGGATCTTAAATAAGGTGCCGTGGAATAAATTACCGGGACTTTATCCTCTATGGTGTAAGCCAAAGAACGACTTAATATAGGCCCGTTAAAGGTTGGATAATCATTACGCTGATTAAATTCTTTTACAAATTTGATTAAATTGGTCAGGCCTGCGTCATAATTTGAAATAAATTGATTTCTTCCTAAAAAGTGGTAAAGCGGAAAAAACAACAATCCAAGCACATGGCGCGAACGAAATTTTTCAGGCAACTGAATAAGAGATAAGTTGTTCTCTTTTGCCAGGCGCAATAATTCACCGCCACTGGTTACCACTAAAAGCTGAGCTCCGCTTTCAATGGCCTTTTTAGTCGCTGCTATGGTCTCTTCTGTTTGCCCAGAATAGCTGGATGCAATGACTAATGTTTCTTTGGTGCAATAACCAGGAACAAAGTAGCCCCCCACAACATTCATTGGAACCTTTAAACAATCAAATAAAACATCGTGTAACAGATCACCGGCCAACCCAGAAGCTCCCAACCCTAAATACACAATGTTCCGAATTTTGGAAGTATCAATACTAATTTGTGCCTGATCTAATAGTTGCGAACTTTGTTCAATTTGTAAATAAAATTTTAATAAAATACTTTTATAATCAGATTTGTCTAAGGTGTACATGGATGTCTCCTATTTTAAATATTCTAAATCTTCAATTTTTTCTTTTACAAAATTATGACATTCCTGTTCAATTTGTTGTGTAGTATGTAAATTTTTAACCTTTTGATATAGGGCTTTACATTCGGCTAAACTCAAAGAGCGAATAATTTTCTTTGCACCGGCAATGGAAAAAGGATTCATACTAAAGTATCTTAATCCCATACCTAACAACAGAGGAATAGCTTCCGGAATAGCAGCAAATTCTCCACATAAAGTAACTTCTAAGTTTTTCTTTTGAGCCGCTTTAATACTCATTACAACAAAACTTAAAACAGCCGGATTAAAGGTATTAAAATTTTTTGAGACCATTTCATTGGTTCGATCCATAGCTAAAACATATTGAGTCAGGTCATTGGTACCAATACTAAAAAAATCGACATATTTGGTGAATGTTTCAGCCAATATGGCTGCGGCCGGAGTTTCAATCATAATTCCCAGTTGAACATCAGGATCAAATTCAATTTTTTGCTGCCGTAAATCATTCTGAACTTCAGCAAGAATTTCCTTTACTTTAATTATTTCATCAACCGATGAAACCATCGGTACCAAAATTTTGACCTTGCCAAAGGCGCTGGCCCTCAAAATGGCTCTTAATTGTGTTTTAAAAATATTGGGTCGGTCTAACAAAAAGCGAATAGCCCTCCATCCCAAAAACGGATTTGTCTCGGCCTTATATTCACTGGTAGGTAAAAGTTTATCACCACCTAAATCAAGAACGCGAATGGTTACTACGCGTCCTTCCATTTGTTCAACAATCTGTTTATAATAAGCAAATTGTTGTTCCTCTGAAGGCATGGATTGTTTTTCAATAAAAAGACTTTCCGTGCGGAACAAACCAATACCTTCGGCCTGATTGATCCGTGCATCATTCACTTCATGAGCAAATTCAATATTGGCCAATAGGTGTACCTGACAATTATCTTTGGTTACTGCAGGGGCCTCAATTTCTTTAAAAAGTCTTTTTTCAAAAGCTTCAAAGTCTTTCTTTTTTTCATTGTATTTTTTTATCGTTTCATCTGTTGGATTAATTATTATGGCTCCGGTAAACCCGTCGAGGATTAAATAATCTTTGTCATGCAAAATTTGGGACAAATTGTATCGATTAACCACTGCCGGAATTCGTAAACCACGGGCCATAATGGCCGCGTGGGAGGTTCGCCCGCCTTTGTCGGTTAAGAATCCTAGAATTAAATTTCGGTTGAAATTTACAGTATCTGCTGGTGAAAGCATTTCGGCCACCACAATCGCCGGAGCGCCTAACTGATAATCTACGTCAATTCCCAATAAGGCATTGACCAGTTTTTGCTTCAGGTCAATAATGTCATAAGCGCGTTCACGAAAATATCGGTTTTCAAGATTGATAAAGTATTCGCTTTTTTCAGAGAGTACTTTGGAAACAGCCTGAGCCGCTGAACAGTGAGAACGATCGATCTCCTGTTTAATTTCATTGATTAACACAGGATCGGATAAAAAGGCCTTCTGACTTTCGAATATCTCGGAAAACTGATCCTGATAGTAAATTTCGCTACTACGCTGGGCATTTTCTAATTGCTTATGAACCTTTTGCACCGCACTTTCAAATAAGTGCCATTCTTTCTCCACATCTTCAACGGTAACCTCTAACTCCGAAATATTAATCTGAAAGGGGCGGAAAATATAGGCAGGCCCAATGCCAATTCCCGGAGACGTGGGTAGTCCTTTTAAAACAATTTCCCGTCTTATTTTTTTAGAATTATTGTTCTTCATCGAAATTACTTTGAATTAAGTTCAACAATGCCTCGTAAGCTTCTTTTTCATCATTACCACTAATTTCAAGAATTATTTCACTGCCTGGCTCCGCAGCCAACATCATTACGCCCATAATACTTTTACCATTCACTTCTAAACCGTCCTTAATTACTTTAATATCTGAGTCAAATTTACCAGCAACCTGCACAAATCTTGCCGCGGGCCGGGCATGTAAACCATGTTTATTCGTTATTACTACTTTTTCTCGTATCATATCACTCCACAAACAATTGCTAATACCAAACTAACCATAACCGGCGTATAAAACATCTGTTTCTTTAACCTCATCCAGAATGAACTTATTAAAGTCACAATGAATAACAGAAACATTAACCAGTGATGAGTCAATGCTTCTCTAATATCCCAGGAAATCAACATTCCTAATCCAATTATTGCTAAAATTTTAAAAAAGTTCAATAATTTTTCGAAATTTTCAATTTTTATTTTCTTGTAAATTTCAAAACCTGAACTATATCCATCAATTATTCCCTTTAATCGAATATAGATATGGGGAATATTGTATAATACAAAAGTTAAGAACAAGTATAGAATTTTCAAATTCTGATTTTCAATATAGGCTAAGCCCACAAGTCCAAAGATTAATGAAGCTGGCCTGATGACAGCCCAGCAACAGCGATCCCCAATGGCACCCAAAGGGCTAATTAGAGCGTTTTTGAATTTCTCGATAGTTGTCGGGTCCGTAGGACCATCCTTTTCATGAAGTTCCTGCTCGAGCCGTGCAATAGCTCCAATGGCATACGAAGCAAAGTAAGGATGAGCGTTGAAAAAGGCCAGATGCCTTTTCACAAAAGCAACATAGTCCTCTCTGTTTTTACAAACTTTGCGGCCGATAGAGGAAAGGGCAAAACAAAATCCTATAGACACCATGCTTTTAAAGTTCCATACAGACTGAATAAAAAAGGAACGCCAAAGCAGATTAAGGACATCAAGAGTTCCAAGTTTAAATATGTTTTTAAAGGATTTCATAAAATACCGTCACTCCTCCAATCAGTAATCCTACCACATACCATGCTTGCCATTTTTTTTCTTTAAAAAGAGTAGCTGTCATTCCTATTCCACTACCTAAGATGGCAATCCGGCTGTAAACACCGATTTTATTCAAATCGGCTATCAGCACGCCCTGAAATAATTCAAAAAATTTAGCCATTAATATAGTTAATACTATAAAAAATATAAACACAACCAGAGCGTTAAACAACAAAGAGAAAAAGATCACCCGCCCTAAACTAATGATCACTCCCTGGTTCAATTTATTATTTAACCAGGTTAAATAAATTTCATTGCCTTTACGAATTAAGTGAATTGCCCTGGTTCCAATAAAACTGCTCAGTATTCCATAAACAATCATTAAAAACACAATAAATTCCGAATATTGCGGATGCATCCGGGTTAAAAAAATACCCAGAATAGTTGCAGCCATAGAACCAAAATTACCCTCCGGAACTATCGCTGCTCCAACCGGCATAGAACTTAACCAAATCAGTTGTAACAAAAAGCCCAGCTCAAAACCTAATTCTAAATTGCCGCCCAAATAACCTAAAATCGGTCCGGCAAAAATCGGTTGCGCGAGTAACATCTGGAAAGCAGCGGCATTATCCAGCATTAAAATGGCAGCAACGGCGCATAATAGAATAACCGATTCCATTAAAGAAAAACGACTCCTCTACCTTAACTCTGCATCTAATTCTACAGGCACAATTACTTTAAACCGGTAGCGGTCTAAAGAATTAAGATTAACATTTCCAAATAATCTAAATCCGGATGGCGGAACGGGTAAAGTACCATCCACATAAAAAGAAGTTTGCTTGCGCGTTTTGGGATAAAAATATTCGCGGCTTCCAATGATATTGGCTTTAGAGAAAAGATAATAATTTTCATCAATAGTAGCCGTCCAGTACTGGGCATCCCTGCTGGCAAAGGCCGGAATTAATTCCAAATAATAATCACCCGAAGCGGGTGGAATGAATACAATTTTCTTTTTCCGGTAAGTCAGCCCATCTGCCTTTAGAATTTTGCCTTCATAATTTTTAATATTAATAGCAAAATCAGTCATTAAATTGAAAACATCAGCAGGCAACTCGATCTGAAATTCTACCTTCTCTACCTCACTACCAACTGTAAAATCCTGTTGATAAATTTCTGATTCATCTTCAACGTGAGTTTTTTTGCTCCAGCCCGAAATTTCTCCGCTAATTTGACAAAGTACAGGTTGATCAAAGTAATTAAAGACCGAAAGCGTTCCCCTAGGATTTTCTCCATTTTTCATCCGCAACCAATTAATTGGATTGGGAGAAACTTCTAACCCGCTAAAACTAATCAGATAGGTACAGTAAGATGCTTCTTCAGAACGAAAGTCTGCATAAAGATCTAGTTCATAAATTCCGTATTCTAATTGAGAACCCGTTAGCTGAATTGTTTCCTGAGTTTCATATTCTGAGCTCAGCCGTGAAAACTGTTCAATTTCTCTGCCCTGGGGATCAAAAACATAAGCCCTGATGTTGGCGTATTTGTTCCCTTCGGTAAATAAGTGAATCGTAGCAGATGTGGCGCGAACAGGAACGTCAAAAAACACACGATGTACATTACCCGGTTTAATTTTTATCAAATCGGATTTAAGCGTGTAGTGATTTTGTTCATTGGCGAACAAAGGATGAACATAGGTACACCACAACTCAAATTCCTTATTCATTTTTTTGTTAGACCATTCTTTGCGGTAAGCAGTAATTTTACCCGTGTACAATCCGGGTTCATCTAATTGCTTCTGATCAAAATAAACATCTACGGTAGCTGGTTTTTCGCCTTTAATGTAAGTGCTTTTTTTATTCAGTTTAATCCATGATTTATCAGCTACCAGATCAAATGCCCGGTAAAAATTGTTCCGCTGATCCGCATTCCAACTATCTCTGAATTCAGGTTTAATTTTAAAGGCTTGTTTGTGATGTTTATCCGGAAGATAGTTTCCCAATCGCCAATAAGCCGCACGTGCAGGATTATCTTCATTCATGGGACTTAGTGTTTCTATTCGATAATAAACAAAATCTTTATGTTCGTTGCGCTGGATATATTTTTTGTAGTATTGATAGGCATCGGGAACGAAAACAACGCCCGCCCCCTGATCAAGTATGGTATAACCTTTTAAAGGCCTGGCGGAATTAATAATAGCCTTTTTAAATAAAGCCCCAATAAGCGGAAGGCCATCATGATAAGCGGCTGACATCAACAGAGCCACTGCCCCCGTGGCCTGTGGAGAGGCCATGCTGGTTCCCCATTTATTTTCTCTCGTGGAAAAAGGCGGGACAGTTGAGCTGGCACTACCAGGAGTTAGAATGTCCGGTTTATTTAACTCGCCCCCACGAGAGCTAAAAACAAACACTTTATCCTGATCAATGTTCGCTCCATAAACATCTCTTGCCGATTCCTTGCTATTCAATGCTCCTACGGACAGTACATAATTAGCTGCCGCCGGTAAACCAACGGATGAAATTCCCGGCCCTTCATTGCCAGCACTTACACAAAACAAAACCTTTTCATTTTCTAATAACATTTCATCAAGAGTAAATTCCATGGAAGCCTGCCCTTCAATCTCCGAACCGATTCCAAAACTCATGTTAAAAACCACAGGCCCGTCATATTTTTTTGCAAATTCTATTCCGTACTCATAAGCTTCTAACATGCTTCCTGTGGTAGTAGCGCCCCCGGCCAGGGTACAATCGCCAATTTTCAGACTGATGATCTTAGCTCCGGGCGCAATACCGTTCAATCCTTTTTGCCCATTTAATTGATAACCTGCAGCAATACCAGCCACATGGGTACCATGGCTGGAACCGTCATAGTGGAAATTGATGCGCTTTTCATCCGGGAAAATGTTAATGGCAAAAGTAGCCAAATTTTTATTTAGTTTTTTATCACGCCCTCTGAATTGGATGGCCTGATGTTTTATCTTGTAATTCCAGACAGGTTGTTCGTCATCAAGGTTACCGTCTCCATCCAAATCGATATAGGCAACCCACCCTTCTTTACTCTTAAAGACAATAAACCCGAAATCGTCATCTTCTTTGCCGTTGTTGTTAATATCAGGGATCACAGAATTTTTAAACTTATCTTCGTGTAAAACCCCAATGTAAAAAATGCTGTCAACCGGCTGGAGTGTAAGTTTATCATAATGATAAAGTTTAAGGTTGCCGGGAGCGCTAACAAATTTCTCATTGTTTTCTTCACCAAATTCGGCTTTATCGAAATAGACATCGCCTTCACCGGAAAAATCCTGTGCGTCTATTACTTTAACTTCGCCGTCTGGCAATTTTTGTAAACCTGGAACGCCCATGTCCACGCCAGTATCTAAAATAATAATCACTACATCTTTACCATTGTTTTGAGGATTTTTTTCAATAAATTGGCCGGCGCCAATACGGCTGACATCCAAAAAACTCCAGTCGCTGGCAATTAGCAAGCCATTAAAAAGCAAAACCAGAATAAAGAGTTTGATCTTCATCTTAACCTTTCATTAAATAGTTATTTTTCAATGTTAATAGGAATTTAAGTGAATGAATAGATTCATGCAAACAATCATTTATAAACTTACAAAAATCAGGTTTATTTTAACGTTAAAAGCACCTAAAATACACAGGGCCATTGATACCTGGCGGGAAAGTACCAATGGCCCTAAATGGTAGGAAAGAAGCAATAAACCCTTAAAATATGAAATATACTTTAAGCTTGGTTATTACTAATTATGGAGGCCCTCAAACTTTACTTCTTATATTTTTCTTTTTATCGACAATTTCGACCATACCAAAGCCCATTGAGTTCATTTGACCTATCCCTGTATCGTAAATCATCTGTAATATTTCCGGTTCAGCCTTTATTTTAAACGGCGCCAATACACAGCGCACCTGTTGCTGAAATCTGGAATCGCCTTCCAGGGTAATTACCTTGGTTATTCGGTTATTCTTCCTTTTAACATAGGCCTGGTCGAACTCAATGTTAAAATCGAAATTATCAATCTCTTTTTTATTGATAAGCTTGAACTTGCTTTTTAAATCGTTTTCCAGGATTTGATAAAAATCTTCCTGATCAGGAAAAATGAATTTTTTGTAGGAATGGCCATTATTACCCTCTTTTTTTAGAACGGTCATTGGCGATAAACAGGTAAACTGTGCTTCATTTTCAGAAAATTCAGGAACAGGAACGAAGTTAACGGCTGCAACTTCGAAAAAGGTATTGTAGATTTTAACTCGCTTTTGCGTTCGCAATTCTTTGGCCAGCACGCCTAAAAACTGATAGTAAGGTGAAGAAACGTACCAATAAAACTCCGGTGATAAAATACTAATCATAAAATCTTCTATTTTACGATCCGGAATAATTAATTGCGAAAAAGTAAACACATCAAATTCCTTGCCCTCCCGGCTGGCAGGCAACAATGAAGCCAAATAGCGGCGGTATTCAAAGGTTAAATATTTTATTAACTTTACTAAATAGTAATTGGTATTAATTGGTAGGATGGTTTTGCGTTTTGGATTTTTAAAAGCAACTTTAATGCGCATGATTTGACTCCCCTGATTAAACTCAGGTAGGATAAATGCAACAATAATGCCAAATTTTAATTTGTTGCGCTAATTTTCTAATTTTTCAACAAGTTACTATTAAAATCCAAAACTAAACCAAAACCATAATTGGTAATAATTACCAAAAAATCTTAAAATAGGTAGGGAATATTTCCCTACCTGTGTTTATTCTTCTAACTTTTTGTAGATATTTTCAGCTATCTCCAGAAAGACTTTTGCCTGAGGGCTATCAGGATCTAATTCCACAATAGGCTTCCCGGCATCGCCGCCTTCTCTTATTTTAGCATCAATCGGCACTTCACCCAACAAATCGGTATCAACCTGCGCACAGGCTCTGGCCACACCACCATGATCAAAAATATCCGTTCGCTCACCGCAATGGGGACAAACAAAATAGCTCATATTTTCGATAATACCCATGATTGGTACATTTACCTTGCGAAACATTTGAACACCTTTAATGGCATCAATAAGGGCTACATCCTGCGGAGTAGAAACAATCACAGCGCCATCAAGAGCTACGGATTGCGACAGGGTCAGCTGAGCATCGCCCGTTCCCGGCGGCATATCAAACAAGATGATATCCAGTTCCGGCCAGGCCACATCACTCATTAGTTGCTGCAAAGCCCGGTGTACCAAAGCGCCGCGCCAAATGACTGCTTCAGAATTGTCAATCAGAAACCCCAAAGACATCAGATGGACACCATATTTTTGAATAGTCTGAATTTTTTTACCATCATACAAAGGCTTTTCATCAACGCCAAGCATTAAAGGAATACTGGGACCATAAATATCGGCATCCAGTAATCCGACCCGTTTACCTAATTTAGCCAGCGCTACAGCAAGATTTACGGCAACTGTTGATTTACCTACCCCACCCTTACCACTGGCAACAGCCACTTTGTGTTTAATGTTAGGCAAAAATTTCTCTTTGCCTGCTGTTTCCGTTGCCGTTGTTTTGAATTGGGGCGGTTCCTGTATTTCGGCAATAACTTCTTTTTTTACCTGTGGGTACTCTTCCTGCAGCTTAGTTTCTACATCTTCCTTTATTTTCTGCACCACATTTTTATCTGTACTGCGGACAACAATATGTACCCGTATCAAATCATCCGTAACATCTAATTTTTGAATTAAGCCGAATGCGACAATATCTCTGCTATAACCAGGGTAATTCACCTGGCGCAATGTTTCTATTACTTGTTCTTTAATTAATGGCATTGTAACTCTCCTTATTATAGTTAAATCAAAAATATTTATTTTATTCTTTATGAAGCGGGAATATAATAATTTTTTTTAACCAAAATCCAAAAAATATGAAAAAAGTTAAAAATAAGGAAAGGATTGATTTAAAAAACGACCTCGATATCGAGAACCTTGTCTTTTTCCAGATTTAATTTTACGATTTTAGGTTTATCCAGTTCGATTTCATTAATAATTAAGAATTCAACTTCAAAATCTTTATTTTCAATATCTTTTGAAATTAATCTTCCACGTCCATTTATGACCCCACCTTTTTCTTCATCATAATAGCTAATCAAAATCTCTTCATTTACATCCAGGGCATCCAATATTTCGACCAACTCGTCAATATTTCTTTGTTCGATTATAACTTCATCCACATCTTCTTCAACGCTCATGATGTCGCCATCATCATAGTAAAAATCGATGGTTCCACCGCCGCCTTTGATGTACACCACTTTATCATTCAATTCCTGCTTAATCGAGCGCTCAACATTAATTACCATGCCGGTGAAATAATCATCCTTAATATCGATGATTCGGACAGAGACGGGTCTTTCTTCAGGCGCACCATCAAATTCCACGCGACGGATATTAACCTTTTTGTTTTTACCTATTCTCTGGATAATTTCTTTCACTTTTTCCGGAGGGAGTGCACCTGGCCTGAGCTCAACTTTTTTCTTTTTCTTAAAAAGGCCTAAAAAATAGCGTTTACGATCTTGATCAAACCACAAGTTTTTGATCATATTCTTTTCAGCCTTAACCATTTTAGCCTCCCATAAATTTCGGCATCTTTAACAAATTAAGGATAAGTCCGAGATTTTGCAAAATTTATCGCTTTAATTGATTTTTAAATCTTCCGCTTCCTCAATCAAATGCCGGGCATTCTCAATGGTTTGTTGAGCAATTTTTTGTCCGCCAAGCAAACTAGCAATTTCATGAATTCTTTCTTTACTATCCAAAGGTTTTATATCGACGGATGTACGATTATCTTCAATATTTTTTGTAACTTTAAAGTGCTGGGTAGCAAAAGCGGCTATTTGTGGTAAATGAGTGACACACAAAACCTGATGTGTTTTACTTAATTGTGACATTCGAAGTCCGACTATTTGAGCAACTTTGCCTGAGATGCCAGAATCAATTTCATCAAAAATCATACTGGGTACTTCATCAATATCGGCCAACAAAGACTTTAAACTCAACATGATGCGTGAAATTTCGCCACCGGAAGCCACTTTGTGCAATGGTTTAAAATCTTCACCGGCGTTGGAATTAAATTCAAAGGTTACCTGATCAAAACCGCGATCATTGGCAGCAACAGTAAAACCATCAAATAGAAACGCTCCCTCTTTTTTTTGATTCAGGCCAACACTTATCCTGAACCGGGCGTTAGGCATTCCTAACTTTTGCAATAATTCGCTGATTTGTTTTTCAAATTTTCGAGCGATGGCTTTTCTTAATTCAGAAAGTTGCTTTCCATGCTCTTCAAGCTGTTTTTTTAAATGGGCGATTTGTTCTTCCAATTGTTCAATTCTTTCGGCAAAAGCATCAATGTCTGCTGTGTAGTTCTTAATTTCATCTAAATAATCAATTAAATCCTGGACACTAACTTTCTGGTATTTTTTGAGTAAAAACTCCAGATGATGAATGCGTTCCTGAATTTGTTCCAGTCGTTGTGGGTCAAACTCCAGATCAGCAACATATTCCAACAGGAAACGTCCCAATTCTTCCACTGCAATACGTGCATTATTCAATGAGTCTTGAAAGTCAGCAAATTGTTCGTCAAAGCTTATTAATTTTTCGAGCTTGTTTTCAGACTCAACAATCAATCCTGCCGCATTAACTTCGCCATCATAAAGCAAATCGGCAATGGAAGCGGCCAACTGATGGATTATTTCAACATTGTTTAGTTTTTTAAATTCTGCTTTCAGGTCATCCAACTCTTCAGGATACAGTTCCGCTTTGGTCAACTCTTCTATCTGAAAGCGGTACATGTCCTGAAGCTGAGTACTTTTTAACTGTTGTTCTTTTAACTCATCACGCTCTTTAATTTTTGCTTTAAACTGATTTAACAGGTTTTTAAATTGTTCCACCTGCCTGTCAAGTTTTCCAAAAGCATCAAGATAGATAATATGGTTTTCGGGATGGAGTAAACGTTGATGCTGATGCTGACCATGAATATCGATTAAAAATAAACTGATTTCGCTTAAAGTGCTTAAAGAAACCGGAGTGTCATTGATAAATGTACGCGAAGTGCCCCGCGCGGTAATTTCTTTTCTGATGATCAGTGTATTACCATCAAACAGATCAATATCGGATTGTTTTAGCTTGTTTAATAATTCCGGTTGATTATTAAATTCAATTTCAGCTTCGATAATGGCTTTTGAGGCGCCTTTGCGCACAAAATCAGCGCTGCTTCTTTCACCGCACAATTGAGCCAGAGCCGTGACAATAATGGTTTTACCTGCCCCGGTTTCACCTGTAATGATATTGAGCCCGGGCGCAAAACGAATGGATATTTCTTCAACCAATGCAAAATTTTTTACGTACAAAGACTTAATCATGATTACTTTCGAATTACAGCAATTTTACCTGAAATTGACTTGCCCTCTTCTGAAATTGCCAAATACAAATATACGCCGGAAGCGACTTTATTTCCAGTTTGGTCGAATCCATCCCAGTAAGCACGACCGCCGTCTACAGCCAGGGTTCCATCGTTAAGCACTGTTTTTGGTGTTAATTCGCGGACTAATTGTCCATTGATGTTCAAAATTTTTACGGTTGAATTAAACATTAAATTCTTAATTACAAATTTTTGAGAATGGCTTTCCAGTACAAAAGGATTTGGCCCTGCTTCAGTCTTTTCAAATTTTTTCTCAATTTCGGCAAAAGGACCACGGTAAATAGACAAGCCCCCTTCAGTGGCCACCAGGGCTTCGTTGTTGTCATAATCAACGTACACGCATTGAACGTTGTCATCAACCAGGTAACTATTCGAACGGTTGTAACCTAACCAGCCGCGGGCATCCCAGGGACTATGATCACCGCGCAAAATGCTCAATCCGCCTTTAGTAGAAAACCATTTATTGTTGAATTGATCCACAAAAATATGGTGAATTTCATTTTCCAATGGCCCGCTCAAGCCCTGATCGTCGCCTACATGTTTGTACACA
>Ga0190359_1001258_pt1 | contig 16155 bp, 14 predicted proteins | sample 48721823_MG_FD_161269 | JGI IMG/M metagenome (GOLD analysis project Ga0190359, IMG submission 161269) | Hydrothermal vent microbial mat bacterial communities from Southern Trench, Guaymas Basin, Mexico - 4872-18-2-3_MG | ecosystem: Environmental > Aquatic > Marine > Hydrothermal vents >... | reverse complement strand
TATTATATCTCTAATTGCGATAGGCTTATCTATATTTGCCCTTTACAAAGTTGGTGGGATCAAGGAATTAAAAGAAAGAACCGCTGATGCACTCGACAAGATTCAGAAAACTTTAAGAATTGAGGAATCTGATAAGAAGGAAGAGAAAAAGTAAATCGCTACAGATTTATATATATGAAAGGGAGATTGCCGCGTCGGTCTTAGGACCTCCTAGCAATGACAGACATTATTTGACATTTACATATCAGGTAATTATATAACCCTTACTCTTATAATACCATCTATACTTCTGATCTTCTCTATATCTTTTTCATCTATATCGTTATCAATATCTATAATATTGTATGCCAGATCACCTCTCGATTTGTTTATCATATCGGAGATATTAACACCAGCATCAGCTAAAACAGAGGTTATCTGACCCACCATTGCTGGAACATTCCTGTTGATTATAAGTATTCTCTTTTTGCCATTAAAATCCATCTCACAGGATGGGAAGTTTACAGAGTTTCTAACAATGCCTTTTTCAAGGTAATCCTTAATTTGATTGACAGCCATTACAGCACAGTTATCCTCTGCTTCAGGAGTTGAAGCACCTAGATGTGGTATGGCTATTACATTATCCATTTTTAGCAATCTTTCTGTTACGAAATCTGTTACGTAACAGGCTAAAGTTCCATCATTAATTGCTTGTTCCAAATCTTCCTCATTTACAAGCCCCCCCCTTGCAAAGTTCAAGAGCCTTGTTCCTTTCTTCATCCGTTTAAAAGCTTCTCTATTTATCATATTCCTTGTGCTATCGGCAAGGGGAACGTGAAGGGTGATGTAATCAGAGTTTGAATATATCTCTTCAGGGCCTTTAGCACGTGCTATATCACTTGAGAGATGCCACGCAGATTCAACGGAGATAAACGGGTCATAACCTGTAACTTTCATTCCTAATGCACGTGCATCGTTTGCCACCATTACTCCTATAGCTCCAAGACCAATGACCCCCAGGTGTTTTCCTTTTATTTCTGGACCGGCAAATTGTGATTTTCCTTTTTCAATAAGTTTAGGTACTTCGTTGCCTTTTCCAATTAGTGTTTTAGCCCAGTTAATTCCCTGAACAATCTTTCTTGATGATAGTAAAAGCCCTGCTATTACCAATTCTTTAACACTATTAGCATTTGCTCCAGGTGTATTAAAAACGGCAATTCCTAATCGTGAACATTTATCTACGGGGATGTTATTAACTCCTGCACCTGCTCTTGCAATTGCCAATAAATTTTCTGAAAATTCCATTTCGTGCATATTGTAGCTTCTCACAATAATAGCATCAGGATTGGGTATTTCTGAAGCTATTTCGTATGAATCTCTCGGAAAAAGATTCAATCCTACTGTGGAAATCTTATTTAGGTTTTTTATCTTGTACATAATCACTCCTTAAAACTTTTTTTGAAATATATATAATTGTACTGGTTGTGTAAATTCTTTTATAATAAAAAATTAGAAAAATCTTGAAAGAATTATGATTTTGTACTTAATGGTGGATTTTATAACTAAGGCTCATTATTTTAAATAATTAGTATTATCCGTAAAGATATTTTACGAAATTAGCAAACCATTTTGGTTTAAAAAGAAGGATTGCGATTGCAATAATAGCTACTATTGGGACAAATACTGAGAAAGCATCCAGCACTGCTAAGGCTATTAGAATTAGAATTGCAATAATCTGGTACTTTATTGATCTTTTCATATGCAACTCCTTATGTTTTTAACTTTATCAATCTTTTTTGGAACAGTCAATATAAAGAAAAAATCCTTGACGGAAAATGTTTGCAGTGATACTTTTTTCAAACTTAGATGTAAAAATTAATTTAAATAATGAAGGGGAGTAAATTATGTTTAATATTTTGTATGCGGCTTATGGTCCTCAGGGAGGGGCACAAGCACAGTCATCCAGCGGAGGAAGCTCGATATCTCTTATTATAATGATAGTTGCAATTTTTGCTGTTATGTACTTTTTAATGATAAGACCCCAGCAAAAACAGAAGAAACAGCATCAGGAGATGTTAAGCAAAATTTCAAAAGGTGATAAGGTTGTTACAATAGGCGGTATACATGGTACGGTTGCAGGTGTTAAAGATAATACTGTAATCCTGAAAGTGGCTGATAATGTTAAGGTCGAGGTAAATCGATCGGCAATAAGCCAGATTGTAATGTCTAAAGCCGGTAAAGCTCAGCAGGAAACAAAACCCAACAAACCAAAAGAAGAAAAAGAAATAAAAGAGGATAAGGAAGCATAATCGGCAAATCTATTTTTTTATGTCTTGATTTTATATCCATTTTCGATATTAAAAATGAGTTTGGTGTGAAAACTGGGTTTTATGCTATCGAACGAGATAACGAAATCTTTAGCATATAAGCAAGTACAAGTAAGGGTTTTTTACCTTGATGAAACAAGGCTCGAAATAGCAATGCTATACCTTTTTAAAGTAGAACTAAAATATAATGAATAATATTTTAAATGTATATATGCATAATTGAATAGGCATATCGCATGCAGCTTGTTACTGTAAAGAAAAGTATGTCTGCCTATCATTCTAACAAAATATTTCAAGAGAAAGAGAAAAGATGAATAAGCTCTTCAGAATATTTATAGTTCTTTTAGTGATAGCAATCGCGACATGGGGATTTTCATACACATACATTTGGTACTTTAAATACACAAAGAAGGATCGCGATCTAACCAATCTCACTGCAGCTCAGCTTACAAACCTTCCTGAAAAGGAAAGAAACAAGATTAGAGAGATGAAAAAGCTCCGCTCCAGAATTATTAACTTGGGTCTAGATCTTCAGGGCGGGCTATATATGGTCCTACAACCCGATTATGAAGAGCTTAAGAAGAGAAGGGGAGGACAGGAGCTGTCCCAAGCTGATGTTAAAGATGCCATGCGCAGGGTTATGGAAATCCTACGAAACAGAATAGATAAGTTCGGGGTATCAGAACCCTCAATTACCACCCAGGGAGAAGACAGAATAGTAATCGAGTTGCCCGGCTCAAAAGACCCTGATAGGGCAAAGAATATTGTTATGGGTAGAGGGCTTTTAGAGTTTAAGCTTGTCGATGAGGATACTACAGCTAAACTTAGAAAAGATATGTTTGATGAAGATGGTAATCTTATTGATAAATCGGTTATACCAGAAACATCAGAATTGAGGTACTACTGGGAGAAGAATAAGTACGGCATCCTTGAAAAGAAGAGGGCCATTGTTCTCTATAAGAAGACCCTGCTTGATGGTAGCTATATAAAAAGGGCCCAGGTTCAAACCGATCAATTTGGGAAACCAGAGGTTGTTTTTTCGCTTTCTTCAGAAGGGGCTAAAAAGTTTGCAGAAATAACGGGAAATAATGTAGGTAAGATGCTCGCTATTGTCTTAGACGGGAAAATACTCTCAATGCCGGTGATAAGAGAGCGTATTGCAGGTGGTAATGTAAGCATAACCGGTGATTTTACCATGAATGAAGCTAAGGACCTAGCTTTAATATTGAGAGCTGGGGCCTTTCCTGTACCTCTTGAAATAGTAGAAGAACGTTCTGTAGGTCCTACCCTGGGAGAAGATTCAATAAAGGCGGGTATAAAAGCGGCGATAATCGGTTCTATCCTTGTTTTAGGGTTTATGCTATTGTACTATAAATTCTCAGGGTTTATTGCAGATATAGCGGTAATCCTTAATATGTATATACTACTCGGCATACTTGCATGGTTAAACTTTACGCTAACTCTCTCAGGTATAGCTGGTATGATTCTTACAGTAGGCATGGCTGTTGATGCAAATGTTATTATTTTTGAAAGAATTAAAGAGGAGCTAAGAAGCGGCAAAACAATAGCTGCGTCAATTCAGGCAGGTTATGATAAAGCTTTCAGAACAATCCTTGATGCAAACATGACAACATTGATAGCCACTTTTGTATTATCGCAATTTGGATCGGGTCCTATAAAAGGATTTGCAGTAACACTTAGTATAGGTATTGTTATAAATATGTTTACCTCAATTTTTGTAACCAGGTTGCTGTACGATATTGGAATAGATTTGTTCAAAGTGAAAAAGCTATCAATATAGTTTAAGTTGATTACAAAAGATTGTTATTTTAAAACTAATAGGCTCAGAAAGAGGATTCGATGTTTCATGATCTTAAACTAAAGATTATACAGTACAGGAAGTTTGCCTATATTTTGTCTCTTGCAATTATCATATCCGGGTTGGTTAATATTGCTGTGCATAGAGGCTTAAAGATGGGGATAGATTTTGCTGGTGGTAACATGCTGCAGGTGGAAGTGAAGGATAAAAATATAGGCATTAAGGATATAAGGGAAATATTAGTGTCCACTGGTTATGGTAATAATGTTCAAAAAGTGGATGACCCGAAGAGAAACATTTTTATACTTAAAACAAAAGCTTTACCGAAGAATAATGAAAATGTTATAAATACAATAAAGAAAGCTCTGTTTGATAAATTAGGTGCCCAAAATGTTGAAATAATGAGTGTGAATGTTGTCGGGCCCAGGATAAGTAAATACCTGTTGAGAACATCCTATATAATTGGAATTGTTGCGATAGGATTAATACTGCTCTACACTACATTCCGGTTTAAGTTCAGGTTTGGTGTTGCAGCTATTATAGCACTGGTACATGATGTACTGGTTGTTTTAAGCTTTATCTCCTTTTTCGGAAAAGAGATGAACACCTTTATACTTGCAGCAATACTTACGATTATCGGATATTCATTAAACGATACAATTGTTGTATTCGATAGGGCACGTGAGAATTTAAAATCAAGCAAAGCCTATGAGGAGTATGAATTAACGTTTAACAAGAGTATAAATCAATCGCTTTCAAGAACGATAATTACATCATTTACCACCTTGCTTTCTTTGTTTGCACTGTACTTTTTTGGTGGGTTGATTTTGAGGGATTTTGCTTTTGCCATTATAGTTGGAGTTATAGTTGGAACTTATTCTTCAATATTTGTAGCGTCAGCCATAGTAGTCGATTGGCATAGGATAAAACCAGAAAAGATGAAGAAAATATAAATAAATATTTTAAATCTTTTAAATTTGTGATATCTTCTTATATGATAAAAATACCTACAGGATGAGGAGTTTAGAATGGTCAAGAATAATGAGAGCAAAATGATTGAAGAAAAAGATGTCGATACCGTATTAGCTGAAGATATTGATTTTTCAGGAACAATGAAATTTAAAAATTCCCTAATGATAAAGGGGAAGTTTGATGGGAAAATTGATGCAGAAGGGCATCTCATACTTGGACCAAACTCTGAAGTTAAAGCAACTATTAGAGCGGGAATAGTAACCAACTATGGAAAAATAATCGGGAATGTAGAAGCTATAAAAAAACTGGAGCTTTTAAAAGGGGCTGAACTAAACGGTGATATTAAAACCCCAGATTTGATAATTGAAAGTGGATGTATTTTTAATGGTAACTGTACAATGACATCTCCTCAGAGTCAACCATCATATCATTCAAATAAAAACGAACCTAATGTGCAAGGTTTTAATAAAGGGAAGTAGAGGGATAATTAGCCGTTAAGAGACCATTGCCCTTTGTTACTTCTAATTGTTTATTATGGTTTTATTCATAAAAATTATTGCATTTTGTAACAGAATTTGATGTTTACTTAGAATTATAAAATATTTATGGATACTTAAATCTAATTTATTATAGGTATAAAACGAATAGGCAAAGTAAGGTTTTATCACAATTGAAAGTTTACTTGCCTATTATTTAGTTTCCTTGATGTTAAATTTTAAAATTATTATTTTTGCATAAAGAATGGTAAAAGTGAGTAGGTAAACCTGTAGATGAAAAGAAATATCAAAAAAGATTCAAATTTTGAGGCACGCTTGGTAAAATTTGCTATAGCTTTATTCGCCTTTTCTCTAATAGCAGGGTCTGTATTTTCAAGCTTTCAGGAGGGCTATGATCTTTATAAAAAGGGAAAATACTACGAAGCTGAAACCGTTCTTTTAAAAGAAAAGGAAATTAGCCCAAAGAACCTTGATATATATGCTGTTCTAGGGTGGTGCTACCTGTATACAGGACGTTATAGGATGGCTATAGATATTTCGAATGAAGGTCTGAAGCTTAACCCAAATGATACAAGGTTTTTATCCACTATTGGGCGCTCGTATATGGAGCTGAAGAAATACAAGGAATCTATAGATTATTTTCAAAAAGCTATAACCCTAAACCCCAAAAATCCGTATTATTATTACTATCTTGGAAAAATATATCTTGATCAAAATAAGCTATACTATGCAGAGACAGCATTTTCAGCGAGTATAATGATTAAAGGCGATAAATATTCATTTTACAGTTATAGGGGAGCTGTGTATGAAAAGATGAATCGTCTTAAGGAGGCAGAGCAGGACTATAAGAAAGCTCTTTCTTTAAAACCGAGTGACCCACGTTTAAAGCAGGCCCTAATTGATGTTATTAGTAAAGAGGCTGAACAGGAAAGCAAGTTTTAGTGATTTATACCTTCTCTATTCTATCTTTTTAGAGCAGACTCATAATTAAAATTCTAAAAATAAAAAAAATTATGAAAGCACAGATTGTCAATTTTGGATGTAAGCTTAACCAGTACGAGGGGGAATCTTTAAAAGAGGCCCTCATTGAAAATGGTGTAGATGCAAAAATCGTGCATCCATCAAAGCTATATCATTTGGATGGTGAAAAGATAATATACATTATTAATACTTGTACCGTTACTTCAAAGAGCGATAGAAAGGCAAGGAACGCAATATACAAAGCAGCTACTATTAAAGAAGACAAAGATCTACTTATTATAACAGGTTGCTACGCCCAGACGGATAGGGAAGAACTTGCTAAAATAAAAGGAGTAGATTTGGTAATCGGTAATTTTGAAAAATCTTTAATACCGCAAATAGTTATTGGAAATGATGAAGTTTATAATGATGTGAAAGAAAAAAGCAAGCTAGTATTTAAATATAGGGATCCAATAAGGATTGATAGATCAAGGACGTATGTTAAAGTACAGGATGGCTGCAATATGAATTGTAGCTATTGTAAGATACCCCTTGCTAGAGGAAGATCTATAAGCAGGCCGGCTGAGGATGTGATCAGCTATATAAAGAAAATTGAGGAATATGGATATCATGAAGCTGTTTTAACAGGAATAAATTTGGGTAGTTACAAATACAATGGTATAACCCTTACAAAGCTTTTAGAGATGATTATAGATAATACACATAGTATTGGAATCCGTCTATCCTCAATTGAACCGATGTATTTTAAATCTGGCCTGTTTGATATACTATCAAGCGATAGAATAATGCCGCATTTTCATGTTCCTATGCAGAGCGGGTCGGACAAAATACTTAAGCTTATGAGGAGACCTTATAATATTCAAAGTTTTATTGATATAGTTGATAAACTTCGCAAGATAAGGGAAACACCTCATATTGCAACGGATGTTATTGTTGGCTTCCCTTCTGAGAAAAGAGAAGATTTTGAATGTAGCTTTATGGTTATTAAAAATTTAAAATTTTCATCTATACATGTTTTTACATATTCTCCAAGAAGAGGTACTGAAGCTGTAAAAATTAAAGATGATGTTTCTTTCGAAGAGAAGGCAGAGAGGAGCCACAGGCTTATTGAATTGGGAAGAAGTTTAAACTATCAGTTTAGATTGAAGTTTTTAAACAAATGTAGAGAAGCAATTTTTGAAAAACATGGTGATAAATGGATTGGTGTAACTGATAATTACATAAAAGTAACTCTTGTGAACGGGAAAGAGCAAAGTTTGAGCAGGAAAAAAGCTCCCATTCTTATAACAAGAGTTACCCCTACCGAAACATCAGGCAAATTGGTAGGTTTAGAATAGAGCCCTTTCTATTTTCAGTATCTTGTACCTCTTTTTAGTGTTTTGAGAAACCAAATCCACAACATCACCCACAGATTTGTTCATCAAGGTTTCACCTAATGGAGAGGTATATGAAATAATTTTCTTAACAGGGTCGGATTCCCAAGGCCCCAGTATAGTAAACTTTTCAGTTTTGTCATTATCAATGCTGTTAAGAGTTATCATAGTACCAATAGAAACTACATTTGTTCTAATATCCTCGGGCTTTAAGATCTTGGCTTTATTCAGGCTTTCCCTCAGAGTTTTAACCTGTTGCTTTAAGAATTCCTGTTTTTCGAGAGCATATTTATACTCAGCATTTTCCCTTAGGTCGCCTTTCTCCATCGCAACGCCAATTTCTTTACTATTCTTTGGTATTTCTACTTCAAGTAGATACTTCAATTCATTTTGCTTAAGTTCGTATGATCTCTGAGTTACAACCAACTGACCGGGTACATTTACACTCTCAACTTCATCATCAAATACTATTGAAGGATGAGATGTTTTTATCGCGAATCTCATCTTTATAATATACTCATCTTTTAGCTCTTCAATGTTCAGGATTGTAGGTATAAGACGTTTAACCGTCGCTTCATCTGATTTTTTAATATAATCTATCAACAGATTATCTTTAAAAAGTATATCTACAATTGTATTGAATATCTTTCTGTTAGTAATAACATTTCTATCGTAGTTTAGCTCCCTGCTAGAGATTTCCAGTAAATGGGTTAGACCCATAATTGCATGATCAAAGTCAATTTCAATCTGCGGGTAGAGACCTTTGGCTATAATGTTTTTTCCTATCCAGATGAAAATCTCGTTGTAATCCCTGTAATGTGATAATATTTCATCAAATGTGTTTTTTATTAACTCTTGATAGCCCTCCGATATAAGTTCATCTATAATAGTTTTCATCGGATATGTATAGAAACACTTTATAAAGACACTCGGCCAGTCTTCAATATTTCTCTTAATATGTAGAAGGAGGCTCTTCTTTAAATCATTGTCCTGGATTAACGGCAGATAGCTATAAATATCTTTAAGTGATTCATAAATCTCCTTAAAGCCAAAAGGTAGATCAATGGGAAGGTAAGGATATGTTCTTTTTAAGTTGCTAAGTAGCAAAAAACTCTTCAATGAGTTCTCATTTATATTAGTTGATGATGTCACGAATCCCTGAAAATATTCCAGCATTTCGCCAAAGTATTCTGAATCTATATCCCCGTGTTCCATAAACTCCATAAACAGATCGAATCTCTTGTCAAACTTCTTCTCTGTTTTAAAAGTGTTAAAAATATCCTCTGCATAAGAGATTGGCTTTTTTCTTATAAAGTATACATCCTTTCTCTCGGGTACTAACCCAAAATACGGATTCTTCTTCAAAATTGATTTAGCTTTATTCCACCATTTTGTCCACTCTTTTTTATCAAAAATATCTCCTAATAACTCGTCCTTAAAATCTTTTAAAGATGCCTCATTGTTTTTACTTTTAATTATTATCTTAAGTCCTTCTTCTACATCATTTAAGATTAGCTCCTTTAATTTAGCCTTGTCTTTGTTTTTTAAGAGCCAGATGTGATCCTCAGGGAGGATCTGAAGGCTTGTTAAAGCCATTTGTAGCTTCATCTTGTGATTGGATTTACCATTAAAATCAACTACGATATAATCCTCTTTTACCTCTTTGCATAAACCTATACCCCAACTCCTATGGTACACATATGAACCAGCATCAAATATAATGTGCTTTTCAAATGTATCAATTGCGGTATTAATATCTTCAGAGTAGTCTTCAAGGTTTGAAAGTTTTATATAGTCTTCAAGACGAGAATGTTTCTTATACTTTTCCCTGTAGCAAGCTACTAATTCATCCCTTGCTTCTCTATCTTTTGGTGTATAACTCAGGATCTTTTTTATTATATCTATAGCAATATCATATTCACCCTTATCCTTATAGTAAGGAAATATAAAGGATAATAGAAAGGCAGCTTTATCTTCACCAATTTCGGAAGCAATTCTTTTTTCGATTGCCTGAAAAAAGTTCAAGTCATCAGGAGTAAGTTCAACGAGTTTAAGCCAGATCTCTTCTACAGGATTGTATAAACCTTTTTTTAAATTTCTCAAAAGGGCTTTTTTATAATAATCTACTGCTTCTTCAATATTACCCTCTTTTTCCTTAATTGTAGCAAGACGCTTTACAATATCTGTGTCTTCATAATCTATCTTGACCAGTCTTTCCCAGAGGGCAATTACCTCATCCTCTTTATTTTCGTTTGTAGCACATTGTATTAATGCTTCTATTGCATATTTATTTTCACCATACTTTAAAGTTTCTTTCGCAAGGAATTCAACGATATTAAAGCGCTTGTTATCAATAAATAGTGTGATAAGTTTTTGAATATGCCCTTCATCTAGGGCCTCTTCCTCGAAGTTAAGTTTTCCTATAACATATAGAGCAATAATGCTGTTTGGGGTATGTTTCAGATGATCATTACATACTTTTCTAATTTCTGACAGTGTTCCATTTTTTTTTGCTTCATTAATCAGTTTATCAAGATCTGTAAAGTTTTTGATAATATAGTTGTTCAGTGTTGCTCTGGTCCATTTCTCCTCATTGAGAAGATTGGAGATTGTTTGTACTTCACTCATACTCATCAGTTACCTCGAATTTAAATTTTTTTGTGTAATTTATTTGATTTTTAAACAGGAATGTGATTTAGCAATGTTAATTTAATGTTAATTTAGAGCAATTCTTTCATCCCTGCTTACGACTAATTTGAACAAAAGATAAAATTGTTTTAGTTATTGAAAGTATAACCATTTTGTATCTATATATATAGTAAAAAATCTGTTTGTTAAAATCAACAATAAAATATTTTAGGGAAAAATATGCGGTTATTCTAGATATTTGGCGAATACTTCACTATTTATCTCATTTATTCTTTGTAGCGCATTCTCTATCTCTTTTTTACTACCTCCCAAAATTTTGAGGGTGTCTATAAGCCAAAAGTAGTAATTAAGGAGCCTTGGTTCTAGATATTCTCTCTTCTTTCTATTGTTTCTGTACTCTTCCTCAAGCTGATCTATTTCTTTTCGAATTTTTTCAAGTTCACCTTTTTTGGGTTCTCTTTTTACATTGAAAGCATTGTGAAGCTCGGCTATTACTGGTAACCAGAAGATAGCAAGTTCTTCTCTGCTAATAAGCTCATGAGTCTTTTTGTATAACATATGGATAAAAGGAGAGTCTAAGTGAGAGAGCTCTATTTGACCGGGGTCTATAAAAAAAGCTTCGCGGAAAAGTACTTTAGCTTTTGAAGCTTCATCAATACTAAAATAACAATCTGCAAGTTTTGCAAGTAAAAAAGGATCTTCAGGATTGAACGTTCTGGCATATTCATAGATATCAATTGCCTTTTCGTAATTACCAAGTTTTTTGAAACAGTCTCCTATCTGTATTAAAATATCCGTATCGGGTACTATCCCCTCATTATAGGCCTTTGAAAAAGATTCTATTATATCGTTGAAAATATACTTTTGAATTGCAACCGTAGCCCTTCCGTGTTTTATGTTATTTTTACTCATGTATTTCTCGAAATCCTTCCATTCCTTGAGAAGAAGCTTTCCCCTGTCATACGAAGTATTGTATTTTTTTAATTTATTTTTTCTTGAAGCCCAGAATTTCGTGGCTTTAATACCATCCATAATTCCAGGATAATTTGGGTTTTCTTTTGCAATGTTCTCAAAAAGCTCAATAGCTTTGTCGAATAACCCCTGCTCAAGCAATTTATGGGCTTTACTTTGTTTAACAAAGAGAGGGTCATCTTCAAATGTTAATTGTCCGTCTTTTTCCATAAAGCTCTATATCCAAATCAGGTTCAAAATTAGCATGATTAAGGAAGGATGTACGTAGATCCCTTACCAAATTATAATGTAATTATATATACTTGTAATTATTGTGTCAATCGTTTTAAAGGGCTAATAATAAACGATATTATGTCGAATCTATATATAAGCAATTATCCGTAATTAAGGCTTTATTCATTAAAATTAGGCCGATTTTTGGCTCTTTAAACAAAATACATACTTAATTGCTGTATATTTTAAATTGTAATATCCGTTTTAAAATTATAAATATAAAATTGCATATTTTGAAAAAGTTTTGCAAATAGAAGCTGAAAAGAAAGAGATTTTTGGAAGAATCCAATATTATTTTTTGCGAGGTGTTGGATGTCAAAGAGAATATTAGCATTCATTACAATAATCATTCTTATGGTTTTAATACCAGTTTTCCTTTTTCCAAAAAGTCCATCTCTCGAAGATGCCCAATATCAATTGGCATTGGAGTTATTTAAGAAAAGTAGATATTATGATTCAATAACTGAGTTTAAAAGGCTTTTATATCAGTATAAAACCAGAAAGTATCGTGATAAGGCATATTTTTTTATAGGTGAAGCATACTACAACCTTGGTCATTACAAGGATTCAATAAAATACCTGAAGTTTATATACACTAAATATCCATCCAACAGTTTCCGTCATACTGCTCTATACCATATTGGAAGATCTTACTTCATGCTCGGTGACTATAAAAATGCAATAAAATATTTTGATTTGTATTTGAAATACTACCCATCAAGAGAGTATGCAGATAATAGTTTGTACTGGAAAGCTGAATCTTTACTTAATCTTGGCAAAAGTGAAGAAGGTACTGCAGTTTTAAGAGAATTGTTAAAAAGATATCCTTATGGAAATAAGGCGGATGCTGCAAGATTCAAGTTGAGGATTCTCAGCATGGAAAAAAAGATGAAAGGTAGTAAAAAAAAGGAGGAAAAAGCTGTCAAAAAGGAAAGCACTAGAAAAGAATATGAGGGGACCTCTAAAGTAATAATTCCTGAAGATTACAATAAGCTAAAGGATGAACTGCGGAAATGCTGGGAAAGGGAGTATCAAAAAGAGTTAGCAATATCCGATTACAAGGAAGAGATCTTAAAGTATAAAAAAGAAATTTCAAGGCTAAATAATACTATAGATAATTTAAGAGCTGAAAATGAGAATTTAAAAGAAATAGGGAAAGGGAGCAGTGAGGAGATTAAAAAGCAGATTGAAGAAAAGGTAAAGGCATTTATGGCCTGGGAGAATATGCTGAAAATCAAAGAAAAAGTTCTTGATGAAAAAGAAAAGAAGCTCAATGAGGGATTTGAAAGGATCTACAGAATAAACCAGATGATTGAGGAAGAGAATAAATGATCAAAATTGCGAAACTTCCATATATATTACCCGCCATTTTTCTCTTTGTTTTTTTTATAACCTTAAATAATATTTATGCATCGTCAATTCAGAACAGGTATCTCCTTGTTTCAGTTGACGATGAAACCGGACGTTTATTTTTATCAACTATCGATGGAAAACCGGAAGTAAAGGGTGATGAAAAGAAGAATTTGCTTTTTTATGATAAACCACCTTCGAGTTACACCCTGGTGTATTTAGATGATGATATTTTGACCTTTGGAAATAATTCTGGGAAGTTCAACCCCCCAATTGCTGATAGTCATTCAATAAAATTAAAATGGATTTATCAGTATGTAACAATTACTCAGGAGGTTATGTTTGTAAAAAGAAAGGATAGTGGAATTGAAGATGGTGTTTTGATAAAGTATAGTGCAAAGAATAGAGATGTACATCCTCATAAGATTGGTTTTAGGATCCTTTTTGATACTTATCTTGGCGAAAATAGCAGGTATCATTTTGAGCTTTCCAATGAAGAAAGGCTAAGAGGGGAGAAGATTTTTGATGGAAAGAATATTCCAGATTATTGGATTTCAAAGGATGTTAAAGGGGTAGTCTGTCTAAGAGAAGTTTTAAAAGGGAGAGCAGTAACTACCCCAAACAAGGTAATATTTGCAAATTATAAAGCTCTCTCTGAAAACTTAAAAAATTATTATGTAAGGCGGAGTAGGGATTTTGATTATCCTCCGTATTCAAGAGATGACAGTGCCGTTGCACTATATTATAATCCTTTAGTTGTTGAATCAGGAAAGGAAAGGTCTGTAAAGACTATTTTAGGACTGTGTGGTAAGGAAGAATATGAAGGGGAAAAACCATTAATTGTTGTAGCTCCCCCTCCTCAAGAGAAGGAGACTTTACCTAAGGAGCAGAAAAAACAAAAAAAGATAGTTTATCATATTAAGGATCACAAGGAATTTAAATCTGAGATGAGCAATATAACAAATCTTAAGGAAGAAATAAAATCCATAGATGATCTGTTGAAACAAATTAACACCATTCTGGAAAAAAGGGATTCCGGTCAAGAAGTTGATGTGGAACAGCTAAAGAAGATAGAGAAGATGATTTCTACCAATGGAAATGATTAAGAAATTTTTAGCCTATTTAAGCTTCCCGGAAACAGTAGAGAGTTTAAAACCTCTTTTGAGCTCCTGTAGTTGATCCTTCTTTTTAATATCTTCTCTCTTATTGTAGAGCCTTTTCCCTTTACATACCCCCAGTTCTATTTTAATGAGTCCGTTTTTTATATAAGCCCTTAACGGGACAATGGTGTATCCTTTTTCTTTAATCTTTGATTGAAGTTTTAAAATCTCGTGTTTATGAAGAAGCAACTTTCTTGTACGCAGAGGGTCATGGTTAGTTGAATGTCCATAGGGATACTGACTTATATGAACATTTTTTAGATAGACCTCTCCATTTTTGATGAATGCATAACCGTCCTTGAGATTTATGTTCCCAGCTTTGGCAGATTTAACTTCTGTTCCTTTTAATTCGATCCCTGATTCTATTCTCTCTATAATTTCAAAATCATGAAACGCTTTTTTATTTCTAGCTATCTCTTTTATTTCATTTTTATCCTTAGCCATAGTATAACAATATTAACAACTTAGTGTATATATGGTCAATATAAGTTATTGCATTTACAGGATTGATAATAAAGATTTTCTCTTAACATGAATTGCATTAGTTCAATAGAATCGGAGTAAATAGGATCTGGGGGTATTATAAATGTTGTGTTTATAGGGGACGATAATAGTAAGACAAATAATAATAAATAGGAGGATCTTCAAACTTTGCCTTCACTTCTCCCCATACTTCAGTAAATAGATCCTACCTCGTCCGCCACAGTTATGCTCCTCTTTAACTTTACTAGGAAACTTCCCTAATCGTTCATACTTACGGGCCCTTTGTTCATCCATTAAATTCTTATTCTAAATAGAAAAACTTTAAGATAAAATTATTGACAATGTTAAGACAGTATATTATTAATATAATTTGAACATTAGACTATTTTGGTCAAATATTTTAATGAAAAATAGAAAAAAACGAATATGGTCAAATAGACTAATAATTTAAGTAATCTATATATGTAATAAATTAGTTAACAATTTGGAGTGAAGAATGAGAAATGGAAAAACAATATCAGCAATTATACCAGTTTATAATGAGGAAAAAACAATCGAGTCAATACTATTAACTCTTATTTCAATCGACTATATTGATGAAATAATCGTTATAAATGATGGTTCAAATGATCATACTATAGATGTTTTAAATAAGTTTAGTAAATATGAAAATGTAAAAATTATTAACCATAATCAGAATATGGGCAAAGGATATGCTCTATATAATGGTATTATAAATACTAAGGGAGAAATACTAATTTTTTTAGATGCTGATTTAATAGGTCTCACGAAATTTCATATTCTTAAATTAGTAAATCCCCTTATTTACGATGAAGCTGATATGGTAATGGGATATGCACCAAAAAACAAAGAATTAATTAACTTGTTAAATCCATTTAAGTTTCTTACCGGAGAAAGAGTCTTATATAAAAAAGACTTATTTCCTATCATTAACATCATCAAGGATTCAGGATATGGGGTTGAAACGATTATCAACAGAAGTTATAAAAATAAAAAGGTTAAGCTTATTAATCTAGAAGGGCTTATACATCCTATTAAAACACAAAAAGTTTCTAATAAAAAGCTATGTTTTATACAATTTTCAAAAGAAGCAAAGGAAATATTTTTAACTAATGTAAAATTTTCAGTTATAAAAACATTGAAAAACAGTAAGATGAATATTGGATTGAAAAGGTAAAACACGTTAACCAGCTATCTTGGTAAATAATTAAAATTTATATTAATTGGTTATATAAAATATAATCTTCAAATTTTGGATAAATGTCTAATGAGCACAAAAGTTGCGTTGCTGGAATGTAA
>Ga0190359_1001255_pt1 | contig 16171 bp, 29 predicted proteins | sample 48721823_MG_FD_161269 | JGI IMG/M metagenome (GOLD analysis project Ga0190359, IMG submission 161269) | Hydrothermal vent microbial mat bacterial communities from Southern Trench, Guaymas Basin, Mexico - 4872-18-2-3_MG | ecosystem: Environmental > Aquatic > Marine > Hydrothermal vents >... | reverse complement strand
CATATATATTAATGACAATAAACTATATAAACCCGTATTGTATATATAGAATAGGAATAATCTCTGTAGATGGGTTTGACAACTACATATGGGAGGTTTGTAAAATGCCGTCCTTGACAATATATGTTAGAAAAAACATCTATAAAAAACTGCTTTTAGAATGCGAAAAACTTCAGATCGGCGAAAGCGAACTGATAAACAAGATTTTGGAGGTGTATTTCAATGCAAAGGAAGAAAAGGACTTATCGGCAGGTTCACGACAGCTATCTGATTGAGTGGCTTGGGATCACATACCCTCCAGGAACGTGGAGGACAAACGTCGCTTTGGGACAGCTAAGGCCCGAGCTCGCGGAGAAGGCAAAAACAGCTGAGGAATTAAAACTGCTTAGGCCTTTTCTCGCCTCAGCCGACGCTGTAGTGATTCTCCCCAACGAGGTTCACATCATCGAGTGCATGGTGAGGCACGAGCCCGGGGCCCTTGAAGATCTCATTAAGTACAAAAAGTTATTTAAGGAGACCCCCGAGTTTGCCAAGCACTGGAACAAGCCCATAAAGCTGATACTCCTTACACCGTTGGACGCTCCCTTTTACGAGGAACTAGCGAAGGACTTCGGCGTGGAGGTAAAGAAATACAGGCCCGTTTGGATTTTGGAGTATTTGGGCACATACGCGAGGAAGGAGTGGAGGGGAAAGCTCTCCAGCGTGAAATATTAAGCTCCGCAAAAATTCAGGTGTGGGAGTGTGGGGCACTCTTGGATTTGTGCCGCCCCGCACGACGCCGCACAACAAAAATCCAAGTGTGTGGAGTTGGGCCCTAGATCTAACCCCACTATGCTCTCCTTTCTATTTTAGCGAACTAGACTTGAATTTTTAAGAAACTCATCTAAATTCATAAAAAGTATAGAATTTTCATTGAAATCGCTAAAAAACTAGGCTTCAATTGTAGAATGATTTAAGCAAAACTGATTCTAACCCGCCGCTTCTCGGCAGGAGGTGCTTCATCACTGAGAAGAGCCACGCGTTGGACCTCAGAAACCCCTTTTCATCACTGAAGCAGCGGGTAGTAGGGTAGTATTATTTGGAAAGAACCCATCTGACTTGGAAGTGGGCCCTAGGGCCGGGTATGTCTCTAGTGACTTCCAAGGCCATTCCCTCGGGGATCCCTTGTGTCAGCATTGAGGCGAGCTGGTAGACAAGCCTTGAAGGAGTTACATCCCAATATGGAGGAAAAGTTTCTTTTCCACCCGGCGCAGCGTAGAGCCTAATCGCCGCTATTGTCTTTGTCGGAGGCGCTCCCGGGTAGCGTGGTACGATTGTCATTCTTCCCATCTTCCAGTCCACGATTTTGAAAATGTAGGGCCTTCCAGGCTCAAAATCAACTATCTCGTACGGAGGATCGAGCGGTTCAAGCTGATCCACAGGCGGAACGTAAGGGTTAACAAAGACCATCTCTTCAAATCACCCCCGCGTCTTTTAATGCCTTTATCAACTTGATTAACTTCTCATCTTCATTACTCAAACCAGGATTTGCCGTTTGTGCTTGCTGTGCAGGCTGTGGTTGTACTTGCGTTTGCTGGTTCATTTGCTTCATTTTCTTCTCTTGCTCTCTTAAGAACTGGTTATACATCATTACCGCGTTGTAAATTGTTTGCATGGCTTCTCTGGGCTCTCCAATCTGGTCGATGACCCATTCTAGCAGCATGTAACAGTTATCGCACATTACAGGCATTCTGAGCTGGTCACGTGGAACCATGTGGTGGCAGAACATGCACTCGCCGTAGCGAACTATTTCATCCGCTTCCTCAGGTGTGGGCGGCCTCTCGAGGATGGAAGTGTCACCCTCTGCGCGGGCCTGTCTTATCGCCTGCAGTCTCTGTTCAACGTAATACTTCATCACGGAAACGCTCCACCCGTGTACCAATGCACTCTGCAGGGCCGCGTCTATCTCCACAGGGTCGTTAAGCTTCATAGCTTCCTGAATGTGGCCAACCTTAAGCCTTCCATCCCGCAGGGCCTGTTTATAATAATCCGGTAGCTCCGTGAGCGTTAGGTAGAGCCTAACCCAGTTCTTAGTGTGACCAGTTGCCGCGGCCAATTCTTCAACCGTTGCTCCCGCGTCATGTGCCTTTTTTAGGGCCTCTGCAACATCCATTGGATTCTGAGTGCCACGCGCTGTATTTGCGAGGACATTAAGGAGCGTGGCTTTCTTTTCATCTGTATCTGTGATCACCGCTGGAACTTTCTCCCATCCCAAGTCCTTGACGATCTGTATTCTGTGCTCCCCGTCTATAAGCTCATACTTTCCGTTCTCCAAGGGCCTTACCAGAATCGGCACTGTAAAGCCGTGCGTTTGGATTGAAGCTTTAAGCTCCTGGTACTGCTCATCCGTAAATGTTGCACGGGCCCTCTCTTCAGGTATAATAATATCATCTATTCTAATTTCTTCAACTTTCGTCATGCTTCACCTCCTCCTTCAAACAGCAAACCCTTCTTAAGCTTCAACAGCTGAAGCTCGAGCATAATCTTATCGTCAGTAAACCCAAAGTCGCGAAGAATCTGAATAAACATTTCATCTCCAATCTTGCCGTCATCCCAAGCGCTTTTGACAGCACTCAGCACCGACATCGCAAAGTCGTAATCTCTTTCGAGCATAGCGACGATCTTAAGCCGCTGTATCCATTGCTCTGAATATCCCAAGATCCTTAGCTCTTGCTCGAGCTGTGATGGAGTAGTAAGGCCTTCTCTAAAGCGTTTTATCGCCGTGCCCCTTCCGTATTCCCTCACTTCCTCCTCTTGGGTCGTTCCTACCTCCTCACCGGCCCTAATGCGCTCGATTGTCATGTATTCCTGTATTTTATCGGCCCTGAGGCCCAACGTTCCGAGGTACGCCCTGAATTCATCCAAAGTTATCTTTCCGCGCCTGTAGGCATACTGCAGAGCGCTTATAACGTCTTTAACATACTCGTAGTCATCTCTGAGCATTGCTCCCATTTTTATCTGCTTTATCTGTGCGCCGTAGTAGCCTAGCATGGCCGCCTCAGCTTCCAGTTCATCAATTCCAGTAATTCCCACGATGTACCTATTTATTATATATGAACTGTAGATCCCTCTCGTGGGCTCGGTGACCATGCGCTTAAACGTCTCAAACAAGAAGTCCTGCGTCTCTTTAGCATATCCAAGCCTTGATATTTCTTCCCTAAAGATCTTCTCGTCAAAGAAGCCCGTTTGAGCCATCATTCTGAGCATGAAGTAGCCGGCTGGGGTATTTGCCAATTCATCAAAATAGGGCTTGTAGATGTCGTCATATCCGTAGTAGTGCATAAACCTAACAAATGCAGCGTCGTCAATCTTTCCCCTGCTTCTAAGCTCCATTATGTCACTCCACGTCGGAATATAGGACCTAAAAGTCGCGTTGTAGTAGTATTTCATCGGCTGAGCTATCGAGACGGCAAACAAGGCCCCGGTAAAGGCCCCAAGGATTTTGTTAAAGTTCGTGACGTCGTATATCATCGCTTTGACCTCGCCAGGGATCACATCCTTGAACGGATGAAGCGCGTCCCAAACCCCAGTCATTGCCAGAAGGCCCGCCGCTGCAAGGCCCGAGACCTTTAGGGCCGTCAGTGCGAGGTTAGGGGCCCTTTCCGGCGTGAGAGGTACAACGCTTCTAAAAATGTTCTCTAAGCTCTCGAGGACAGTATAAAACACATCCTGCAGCCTCTGAGCGATCCACTCAAGAGCGTCTTTAACTTTAGTCCCGACAGGAACAATCACCTTATCCCAAATACTTTTTAGAATATCATAGAGGTAGCTCACCGCAGATTTGAAACCCGCCACTATGCTCTGCGGTAAAGCGGATAGGGCCCTCGTGATCGTCTCGAGCTTCCCGCTTATGAACTCGGTCAAAGAATGCCACGCGCTTTCAGTTGCAGAATGAAGCTTTTCGATCAGGCCGGCCAAGAAGTCGCGCACCGCTTCAACTACCGTCCGATAAAGGCCAAAATATGTTTTCATGCTCTCGAGCATTTTTTCAACGACAAGCGACGCCGCTTTTTGAACCCACTCCCAGACAACGTTTAAAGCCTCTCGTACTTTACTATAAACCGTGCTCCCGATGTTCTTAAGCCAATTCCAGACCGCTTTTAGGTAATACATGACCGTTTGAGTGACAGCGAAGTAAATGTTTTTAGCCGTGTTGTAGACAGATCTCACCCACTCCAATATTGAGTTTACCACGCTCTTAATCGACTTCCAGATCCAAGAAGCCGCGTCAATGATTTTCTCAAAACCAGGCCTTATAACATTCTCCCAGAACCAGTTGAAAGTGCTCCTAACCTCATTAACTACCCATTCCGCGACTTGGCCGATCGGGTTAGTCCAGCCGTGGATCTCTGTGATGTGGCCGGCCCAGTAGGCCTGGAGCTCGTTTCTAAGGTAGTACTCTGGCCGCGGGTCTTTGACAAAGAAGTTCTCTTTATATTGCTCGTACCAGATTTTGAACTGAACATAAGCGACCTTCTGATGGGCCTCCGCAGGTGAAAGGTGGCTTAAATCAGTCATCTGTATCGGCGTGACGGATCACCCCTCATCACATATATACTTAACAACAGCGCCCTTAAGGGTTTTAGCGGCGAAGTCCTCAGTTTTATCGTTAACTTCGCCTTCATAAAGCCTATTTATGCACTTTTCTATTTCCTCCTTAGAGTTTTGTAATTTCATAAAGTGCGAGCAGAGATGACCGATCAAGTAATAATAAGCGTCCTCATCGCTACAAGGATGTTCTGCTTGACATAATACTACGCCATCTTCATCAACGAGCCTCGTTAGCTCGTCGTCTATCTCAATCACGAGCCTGAACATCACACCACCCCGATAAAAATTTTTTAGAAAAATGAAAGCTTTAAATCGTTACTTCCTTTCCGATCATCGCCTTTCTAAAGCCCTCTTCTTTTCTGATGTACTCTGTTATGATTGCGAACTGCTCGTCCTCAGTTTTGCCCTCCAAAAACTCCCATGGGATCGTCACGACTCTGGTTCGGCCGTTTTCATCCCTATATGTGACTACTGTATCATACTTGCCAATTCTGCCCTCCTCTGCAGAAGGTATTTTTACAACATCAGCAATTTTAAACCTCATAGTTGGAACCTCAGCCATGCTATCACCTCCATTTTCACTATATATTTGCACTTTTGATATATATAGTTTATGTTTCTTCATATATATATCGTTGCGGGTAATTGTGAGGGTAGGGGGTAAGCGTGCTACTGGTTTAATGTCACAAAAGTCCTATAGTCACATATGTCCCATTTTAGTGTCACATAGATATATATGACAATGAATGACATATAGGACATTATGTGACATAGGACACTTAACTCCCCTGAGAGAGCTCCGTTGATGTATTGTCATATACATTCTATGTGACGCTATATGACGCTATGTGACAATTGTGACACTACCGCAAATCGTGTCACCGAACCCCACCACAAACTTTATATACCTTTATGATGTATATTATATTGACAAAACTATGTGAGGGAGGTGGTCAAAAGATGAAGTTAGACAAGGAGAGGTATGGCACCGTCGAAGCGGCCCGAATCTTGGGGGTAAGCGCTTTTACTGTGTGGCGTTGGTGCAAAGAGGGTAAAATAAAGGCCGGGAAAACCCCCGGCGGACAGTACCGCATACCTAAAGAGGAAGTGGAGCGCCTGCTTAAAGAGATGGATGGGGAGTGAACTCAATGTACACACTCGAGAAAGCGATCACAGAGTATCTAAGACTCTCGAGGCTTCAATTTTGTAAAAATAATCCAAATGTTCCTGTCGTTTTCAGCGCTGCAGCGGTTGCTTTGGCCTCAAAGATGTGGATTGACGGCTCGGATGAATGGCCAGGCACTTTCTATATTGCCTTGATCGGCGATCCTGGAACTGGAAAGACCACCTTTGTTGAAAAGTTTCTCCTGTTGTTTCACAGGACGGGGATCCGTGGGATCCCTGCCGGATCTCCAGAGGCTATGATTATGGACTTAGATGCGGCCAGACACGCTTATATCTTCTTTGATGAGCTTTCAAGGCTGTCAAGGAATATAGACGGCTACATGGCCCCCCTTCTCCCAAACCTGAACATAGCGTATTATCTTGGGGAGATTGGGCAGTCAAGGACAGATAAAAAGAAGAGCGTCGTTGTTCCGGCGGGTGAGTATTTTCTACATGTGTATTTTACGGGCCTTAAAGACGATTGGGCAACAATAGAGAGAAAAGCGCCCGGTGGTTTTGTAAGGCGCACGTTAGTCATCCCTGTTACAGGAGAGATCCCTTTTTTCAGGAGAGACTACAAAGATCCACATTTGAAGAACTATATCTCACAGCTTAGGGTGCGCATAAGGCATATTCTTAAGTTGCTAACTAAGTTAGATCTCGAGGTGATCCTTCCAGATTTCCCACACCTGGGCGAAGAGCTGTCCAAGGCCAGTCTTGACCCTGAAAAGAAAATTATGGTTCATGAGTACACACAAAAGATCCTAGCAGGGCGCATTATAGCGAACTTGATCACGTTCGACATCGGCGAGGACTTCTCGCAACTTGATTTAAACGAGCTCTTGCACAGAATGGAGGAGAACGGCAAGAAGATGAACATCGATGTTAAAGTAGTAGAATCAACGCAGGAGTTCGTTGTGGTTAGGGTGTACGTTCCAGAGGTTGTGAATTCAGGCGAAAGTGATCAGAAGGACATGTCACTTGACGGCTTTCTCCCGCCGCACTATGAAGTCGCCACATTTAAGCAGCTCATGGAGGCCGTAAAGCCTCGCTTATCCGCGCCTGATCAGATCACGCTTAAGAACATTGAGCGCATAGATAACTGGCTCAAAGGTGGCGGAGACGTTGTAATCTCGATTAGGAAATTTGGGCGTGAAATACTTCACACAGGTAACCCAACATACTATCAGGCCGTTTTGGACGTTTTGGAGCGCACCGGGTACATCCGCATAGTTGACTACGTTTACAAGGGTCGTCAGGCCCAGTACGTGGTTTTAGATCCAAAGGCCCGGATCTGCGGCAACTGCGCCCACTACCGCGACCCGAAGGAGTGCCCGCTGATTAAAGACATTTTCGATTTTAAAGTGGCGGCTGCAAAAGTGCCGCCCTGGAATGAGCCTTGTGAAAAGTTTGAGGAGGTGGAAGAATGATAAATATATCTGAGTTAAAGGAACAACTTGAAGAAGCTGCTAGGTTGATGGATGAAGGAGATGTAATACATAGGCGTATGGGTGAAAACTTGTGGTTTGCGGTTTGTAGGGATATGTTGAAGAAAATAGAAGAACTTGAACAACAAATTAAAAATCTTGTTGAGGTGAAAAAATGGGAAAGAAGAAAGTATACGTGTTTGAAGCGTGCGGCTCGTACGAGGGGGGGATTATATTCGTAAAAGCAGCAACACAAGAAGAAGCTAACTGTAAAGCAGAAAAAGCGTACTTTAACGACTGGAGGTATATAGGAACACTTAATGAGTTCGTGAAAAAGATCAAAGAATCAGATGAGGATGTTATTTGGTGGGGTTATGGTGAGTGAGGTGGATCAAATGAGAATCGCCGACCTTCCGAAATACGTTGAAACGGCCCATTTCAGCGCGTGGCGCAACACATGGGCCTACAGAAAGCTAGGCTACCCCTACATCGGTTACTACGTCAGAAAAGGAGACGATACGGTGGAGCTGTGGGCAAAGCCTGACACTGATTTGGATCCATTTTTTGGTGCACTGGAAGCTTTGAATCTTGAAACGGCCGAGGCCTTGGCGTATTTTGTGGTTAGCAGGGGGGTGCACGGCTATCTAAGAGGTACGTACGTGCTCAAGCTCGAGGATCTGCTGATAACTCTTGATAACGTCGAGGGTAGCATCTTGCACTTTGTGCTTTACAAGGACTACAAGGAGCTTATGCTTTCCCTACCCCGCGACACCTCTCTCGTGTGGTTGATCGCCCTGCTGAGGTCTTTGGCGAAAAAGAAGGAGGAGCGTGGTAGCCGTGAATACACATAAATGGAAGTGCCCGTACTGCGGTAAAGAGTTTAAAGACCGCGTTGACTACTGCATACATGTAGAGGAGTGTGAAATTAAGTTCTATTTGAAGAAAATAAAAGGACAAAAAGAGGAGAAAAGCAAAAAGGAGCGTGATGAGCGTGGCTGAGTATGTTGAAAAAATAAAAGTCTATAACAATGTTTGGAGGCTTGTTGAGGTTAAGGAAGTTAAGGGCGAGAAGGTGGCAATTTACGAAAACCAAAACGGAGCAGTTAGGGCATTTTTTGCGAATGAAGCAAGGGATAGGGCATTGCTAAGAAGGCGCATTATTCAAGGCGTTGGGCCTGTTTTCCTTCTATATGCCGCAAGGCAATACAAAAAAGAAAAAGGAGCGTGATACTCGTGGCTGAGCGGAGTGTTGAAGAGATCCTTGAAATCTTCAGAGAGCACGGCATTGGCCTTGTAGACATCTGCCGTGTCATTGAGTACTGGTACGACATGAGGACTTTCGACAACACGGCAGTTGGGCGATTGAGGGATGCGGCGAAAGAAATACTTGAGGAGCGTGAGGGCGATGATTGATCCTTTACAGCGCTCTATGAGGACTAATGTTGTAATAACACTATGGAAAGCCTTGGAGAAGGTTAGGGACTATAGAGAGATTTGGGAAGATAGCTTGTGTAAAGAAGAGAAGGAATGGCTTGATAAAGCAGAGCAATACTTGGTCGAATTATTGAGGCCCTTTGGATGGATTAGAGAAAAGGAGCGTGATGTCTAAATGCCCCAAACTTCCATTTTATCTTTTGTGAAGGTCAAGAAGAGGAAAAAAGCGGTCGCCTACCTCTTCAAGAGGGACATTCCAGAGATCATGGGCCCGGACTTGGAGTGCTACGGGCCCTTTAGGAAGGGAGACCTTGTTTCAGAGGGTGCGCTTCCAAACGAGCTGTGGAACGTGCTCATGAAGCGCGGAGCGGTGAGGCCCTATTTCATGGAGCTCTGATTCTTTGCATATTTTTACAAAATACCCTGGGTATACGGTGCAAAAAGTGAACGGATGTTCACCCCGAACACCGAAAACCTTATATACTTTAGAAACTTAATATATATTGAGGAAGTTGATGGAGGTGTAAAAGATGATGAAGATGGAGTTTGAAAGGTTGGTCGGATTTGAGGTCTCAGATGAACACTATGAGATTGTGGAACTTGTTTATGAATACCATCCACGGGAATTTAGCAAGGAAGATGTAGCGACACTTTACAGGATTGGAGGTATTGAGGCTTTTGAGGGTTTGGCTAAGGTGGCAAGAAAAATGAAGGCATTACTAGATGAAAGGGACGATCTTGAGAGGAAGCTTAAAAAGATTTACAAAGAGATTGACGACCTTTGTCATTCTTACTCTAAATAATTTTTTATTTCCCCAAAGCTCCAAGCGGCCCAGTAGAGCCCAGCCCGAAAGGCCGCTGGGGCGGGAGGTTGATCGCTATGTGCAAAAGCTTTGTTGGGTTTGTAAGGGACTTGAGAGAGATGAGCTTTATCAAGGACTACAGAGTATACGACGACGGCCGGGCTAAGATCGTTTTCCACGTGCCGCTTTTCAAGCTTTCAGCGTACGAAGAGTTTTTCGCGAGCTTGGGAATGAGAGTTGTAGACGTTGAAGTTGTAGTTGGAGAAGACGACAACATAACGCTTTGGCTCGAGGAGGTGTGAAGGGAGGGGTCAAAAGTGGCAAGCATTGAAATCTCTGAGATTTGCCCTGAAAAACTTGAGAAGCTCAACAATCTTGCAGTAGAAACGCTGAAAACGATTCATGAGATTAGTAGAGATGTGTCTATTAAGCAGCAGTTCACTTTGATTGAGAACATACGCCTTGAACATGAGATCCTCATGAAGTACATCGCTTATTTGCTGAATACCCACGTCGATGTAACAAATAAAGCAATCGACGCTATAGATAAATTAGCAAGCGATGACACTGATTTGGATTGGGGGGATGTCTGATGAGGGCCCGCATTGTTCTTGAAATCGATGAAAACGCACCGCTGGAATATATAAACGAGTTCACGTCTTGGCTTAGGAAGTTTAGATTTGTGAAGGAGGCCCACTTTGAGGTGGTGCATGATGTGGAAGCTGAGCGGGAAGAGCATGAAGCAGCTTGCCCGTGAACTCGGGGTTACCCCGCAGAGGGTGAACAGGGCCTTCCGCGCGTGGTGCGAGGCCAGAAAAGTTAAGCCGGACAGGTTCATGGTCTCGAGGGGCCCGAGGAAGTTCCGCTATGATCTCCCACAGAAATTTGTAAGCGATTTCAGCGAAGCTGTCAGGCGAGAAAAGCGCATCGTCTTAAAGGCCGGCCCTAACGGCGAGCCCATAAGAGTAGCCCAATAAGAACTCGATAAAATCACCGAGCTTGTTTAAATCATTCTCCTCTTCTTTTATTTGGTAAAAAACGAAAATTAAGATGAAGAAGATCGAAAATACCCCTGTCACCGCTGTGATCACTCCCGCGGCAAAGTGGAGGAAGCTCTTCTTATCGTCGAAGACGGCCATTCTCACGACCCTTTTCTTCTCTTACCGATCTCGTATCCTACAATTCCACCAATTATTGAACTCAAAGTCAGCAAAACCGTTCCATCTTGCCGTATGAGGTAGAAATAACTGATTCCTAGAGCTGTGAGGCACACGATCGCTGTAATTTTCACCAGCGTGTTGTCGTCCACTCCACATCCCTCCTTCACGGCTGTTATCACGATTTTCTATACACTACACTACCTGCGAAGTACGCTGCACTTGATCCGCTGTTACCAACTGTGAGCCTGACATACCCGCCTGGAGGTAGCGGGATTGCTGGATCTAGGTTTTTAACATCCGTCTGTGCGTTTACGTAAATCCTCGCGAACCTTACACCACCTGAGTCGTAGAAATCAAACGTGCCGTAGAAGTCTGCTAGATTCGGCGTTGTGCCTCCTGTGAGAGGCGCGTAGACTATGAGGGTTAGCAGTTCAACATAAACAGTCTCTCCAAGCGTGTTGTTAAACAGGGTTATTGTTTCACTAGTTCCAGGGTCAACGGATGCAAAGTTATCTCCATAACCGAGTTTGTTCTCTTCTGAAGCTTTTTCCCTCACCGTCGCGACGTCTACAGTTATTTCTGCGTTCTTAATGTTGATGTCAGCTGTTCCTTGCACCGTTGCGTTCACGTCTCCGGTTATGTTAAAAGTTACGCCTGCGGCCGGTTTGATGGTCACCGGGACGTCTTGGCCTGTTATGCGGATTGTCAGCTCGCTTATGCTCTGCGAGGCTATATCAACGCTCAGGTTCTCAATTTCTTGGGCCCGAATCGAGACGGGGAGAGTCCAGTCTGGATTATCTCCCATGTGCATCACCCCTAATACGATTATTGCGCCCACTAGGAGCGCCAAGATAGCGTATTTTTTCCTTTCCATTTCTACCACCCCACTAAAATCCTTCTTAAGAGCGAGGAGAGTTTATCCAGAGTTGTGAAAGGTGCGGCGAGCTTCTTGGGAAGGGCCTCGATGTCGACCATCAAAGTGTGGTCGTAGCTCGTCGAGGGCGCCCAGGCCTTTATTGTGAGCTTTGTTTCTTTTTCTGGACATTCGTAGTGCATTCTTGCCTCTACTCGCTTACCTGAGTCATGCAGGGCCTCGCCGTCGGGCCGCGGAAAGAGCTGATAAGGGCCGTAGAAAATTGCGATGTAGACCAGGCCGTTGCAGCCCCACGGGAAGGTCACGGCTATTTTGGTGATCACCTCATCCTTGATGGTTAGGTCCTTCGTAACTGGGTTTTCCTTTGAAGTTCCCGCCGGAACCGTGATGTTTGCATGGTAGAGAGTCATTTTCTCACCTCTTCGAATAAATCGGCATGGCTCAAATCACACCCCGTCAACGTTGTAGAGGGTCATTGCTTAAATCACACCCTTGCGTACCATCCCAGCACAACGTTATCAGTTCCGTTCGGCGGTGCTGAGACAAAGTTCACATAAATGTACGTGTCATCTGCAGTTACGTAGTCAATATCTGGAAGTCCTGACACTTCTTTCCACACTATCTTGATTCTTGGTGTTGAAACTAAGCCGTGCTCAATTGCAAACTGTGTTGTTGTGCCGTCTCCACTGAAGGTTGCAGTGCCTGACCCAGCTAGTCCAACATTGACGCAGTTAGTGAACTCCTTTTCGAATGCACCCCAGTTTGGTGCATAGTTCTCTACACTTACCTCTGAGTAAACGTTGTTCATTATGATTGCTTTTGGTGGATTACTTGCGTCCCATGCACTAATTAAAGTTGTAGCATTTTTTATGTGCATATTCTCCACGTACAAATATGCATTTTTAATCCAGTTGAAGACCTTAGTGTCAGAATGCTGTAAATCAATGAATGCATTTGATATTTTTACTACTGGATTAATATTATCCCCAGAAATCCTGAATGCTTGTGGTCTTAGCTCACCAGCGTAACGCTCAATTATTTTTATATTGCTTATTGCAACAGATGAACTCTCATAAATCCGGACAAGTGGTGCACTACCGTCCGTTGGGTTAATCGCATCTGGCAAGTCTTCAATGTACAATATTACATTGTCAAGCTCAACGTGTGGAACTTTGAATATATATATAGTTCGTGCAAAAACATTGCTTAGTGTCATTCTTCCTTTATCACCAGTCCCTGGACCACATAGATAAATATCATAATAGCCATTTCCCCAGCTCCATACTCCTTCTGCTGACCCATCCTGAATATTGTCCATGTAAAGTCCATGGTAGGCGTTGTCATGGACAAAAATATTCTGGAATTTCGCTTTTGCTGGTGGACCTGAGGTTCCCGAGCCTGCGAATGTCACACCCAGTCCGGCTAGCATCGGTGAATTTTTAACTTCAACGTTACTTATTAGTGTACTTAAAACACCATAGCATAAGTTTACCAATGACATATCAAAGTCGTATGGTTGGTTGTTGTCCTTGTTACCATCAAAAGTTACGTCCTGTATTAGTATGTTTGATGCGTACTCCTCGTTTAGAAATATTGGCGTTACGTGGTCCTGTGAGTAAACACCATCTGCAAGCTTTATAATAGTACTTCCCATTCCACTGCCAATGATTCTTGTGTTACTTTTTAATACCACTGCCGGATAAATATCATGCAGTTGTCCTGCTATTGTAATTTGATAAGGGATAAAAGACTTAACTTCATAAGTACCTTCTCGTATGTATATGCTGTTTCCGTTAACACTCCTCAGAACTTCTGCTATGTCATCACTTTTATACTCAATTTTCCCCGTTCTCCCGTTCTTTGCCTTCACCACGTTGCCGTCCTTGAAGATGATGTAGTCGTAAGCGTCTGGTACTCTTTGCCAATCCTTCGTGGCCCCTAAGCTCCGCCCGTGAGCGTCGTAGAGGTTAACGTACTCTTTTGTCATGCAATCACCTCATCTCAAACTTCTTTGTACCGTATCACGTAGAAGATCTTCGCTCCCGTGTCGAGCCCGCTCCACTCGATGACGATTGATTCATTAGCATCGCCAACGATCCTCACATCCCTAAGCGTCACCATCGCGAACTTGTTACAGTAGATTTTTCCAAGCAGTTTTCCGCTGTTCTTGAACTTCGCTGCTATTTCTCCACTCGCGCTGTCAGTTGCAAGGTAAACGCTCCTCGTGTCAATCTTCTTTCCAGCTGAGGGGGTTAGAACTGTAACTGGGGAAGTGGCTGTAGAAGTGTCTATCTCGTCGGTTTTGGTCTGTTCTGTAGCCAGCGTATCGACGTTGACTGTTGCCTCGCTTGACGCTATGTGAACCTTTCTCACGTGCTCGCTCATTCTAACTCACCCTCGATAATCACTACAACAGTATAATCATTTGCTGTGTCCTCGTTTATGTAGTACAGCGAAACCGGTTCCCCGCTCACAAATTTTGTATTGTCCTCGAGTTCAATCGCTTTACCATCGCTGTACACAAGGCCCTTATCAGGGCAAACGTTTTTAATGCCCTTTCTTATTGCCAGGCCCACATTGAACTCCGCTCCCACCGGGAAGTCAAAGATGACACGCTTAAGTGTGAAAACTTGCGCAGAAGGCACCTTGTAGAGATCCTTCGTCTTCTCCGCACCTGCGGAAATCGTTAACCTCTCAGCTATGTTTATCACTCTCATATTCATTCCCTCCTTTTCTCTTTAAGATCTAAAAAAAGAGAGCTTAAGAAAATTACTCGTACTCAAATACTATGTCGATGTTGACCGCTGAGCTTCCCGCGTTCTCCGCCTTCACGTAGATCTCAGTACCTTTCGCTACTGGTTGATTTGGCTTCCAGCAGTACTCCAAATTGCTCCCTATCGCGCTTGCAGGCACGAAAGGCTTTGTGTAAGTCTGCCCGGCAAGAGATATGTAGATTTTCACAGCGTTAACCGCAGCTCCCGATCTCTCGTTGATCATGATCTTCTTGATCGTGATGTCTCTTTCGGGAGTCCATGTGTCCTCTTTGTCTGCTCCGGCCGCTATGCTTCCCAATTCGATGGTTTTAAACGTTGTTGGCATTTTTCACCACCCCGCGGTCACTTTTGCATGTACTCAGCAATTGCATAGAGTGTAAACGTTGTGTCAGCTGAGAAGGTGTAAGTGCTCCCTGTGTTGTTTATCAGCTTGATTGTAAAGGTGTGGTCACCCAATACGTTAATTGGAAGATCCTTGAGGCTGAAAGGCACCTCGTTGGTCGCTACATCGTCGTATGCGGGGAAGCTCAACAGATCAAGGCCCTTGTGCCCCGGATCGGCGGTGAGCATGTCGAGAGGTGTACCGTCGATGAAGAACCTCACTCCGATGTCGCCGGCGCTGAAAGTGTCACCGCTGACGTCAATTCCCACGTAGTTGTTGAATATGTAGGTTTCCACGGTCTTAGGGGTCAATGAGTACAATTCTTGCTCGATCCCTGCGGCCCAAGTGCCGGAGGCGCTGAAGCTCAGGCTGTCTGAGACGTAAGCTAAGTAGTGCTTGCCTTGTGTGTTGAACCTCGCAAGGTGCTGGCCGGGCATGGCTTCTCCGGGAGCTAGCTTTCCGATCTGCCCGATTATCCTCATGTGCTTGCTTGCTGTACCTTCGATCTCAAAGGTCTTGTCGGGTGGGACAACATAGTAGAGGTCTCCGAGGTCAACAGGCCCGAAGAGGTTGCTTGAAGTCTTATGGAGGGGCGCAACGGCCTGTGTGATTTCTCCAGTCTCAACGCCGTCGATAACTAGTTTTATCGCGCTTGTGTCGTCGGTTCCGATCTTCCTTATCACGTAAAATCTGTCGGGTGGCATCTGGTAGGTTGTTCCCACAGTTAGGATCTTATCTAACTTATAATATTCAACCATTCTCCCTCACCTCTTGAAAATTAATTAAAAAGTAAAAAATCAGCTCCTCCACTTTCCTTTGAGAGCTTTAAGGCCTCTGAGGTTCTCAAGAACTCTGGTCTCCATATCGGCGTCAGTGACGGCTGGAAGCTGGTCAATCTTGCTAAGGTGGTCTTGCAACATTGGGGCCCAGGCGCTAACGAATTTTTGAACCTTGGCCTCTCTCTTGGTTACACCTTCAACCAATCTATTAGCACCGATCTCAGCCGCGTATTTATACCACTCCTGCATTGAAACAGATTGTAAAGCTTTTGCCCTTCTCTTTTCCTCAATAGCCGCTCTGATACGAGCAGCCCACTTGTCCTCAGCCGCAATAGCAGCGGCGATTGGGTCTTTCTTTGGCATAGAAATACCTTGGGCGTAGTTTGACTGCCCAACTGCCTTTAGGTTGTTTATTTGCCTTTTCCTCCACTCATCGGGTGGTAACACCCTTACAGTTCTAACCTCAGCCATTTCCACAACACCTCCAACAAAGCTTTTTCATATATATTAATGACAATAAACTATATAAACCCGTATTGTATATATAGAATAGGAATAATCTCTGTAGATGGGTTTGACAACTACATATGGGAGGTTTGTAAAATGCCGTCCTTGACAATATATGTGAGAAAAAACATCTATAAAAAACTGCTTTTAGAATGCGAAAAACTTCAAATCGGCGAAAGCGAGTTAATAAATAAGATTCTGGAGGTGTATTTCAATGCAAAGGAAGAAAAGGACTTATCGGCAAGTGCACGACAGCTACCTGATTGAGTGGCTTGGG
>Ga0190359_1001253_pt1 | contig 16173 bp, 14 predicted proteins | sample 48721823_MG_FD_161269 | JGI IMG/M metagenome (GOLD analysis project Ga0190359, IMG submission 161269) | Hydrothermal vent microbial mat bacterial communities from Southern Trench, Guaymas Basin, Mexico - 4872-18-2-3_MG | ecosystem: Environmental > Aquatic > Marine > Hydrothermal vents >... | reverse complement strand
TAGTTGGTGGTGGGCACGCAGGTGTTGAAGCGGTGAACAGTGCTGCGAAGTCGGGATTGTCAGTTCTGCTTATAACTGCCCATGCGGATCTGATTGGACAGATGTCCTGTAACCCTGCTATTGGCGGTATTGCAAAGGGGAATATTGTTCGTGAAATTGATGCCCTTGGTGGATTAATGGGGAAAATTACCGACATGGCAGGTATTCAGTTTCGAATGTTGAATAAAAGTAAAGGGGTTGCTGTATGGGGGCCTCGTGCACAAGTGGATAAGACACGTTACAGGATTCTGTGTCGTCAGTATCTTGAGAGACTGGAGAATGTTGCAATTTTTCAGGATATGGTCCAAAAAATTATTGTTAAAAATAAAAGGGTGCAGGGGGTCGTAACAGAATCAGGTCAACATATTGAAGCTGCTGCAGTAATACTGGCAATGGGTACATTTTTAAACGGGCTTGCACATATTGGTATGCACTCTTTTTCATGCGGAAGATTAGGTGAATCACCATCACTGCTACTCAGTGAATCTGTGCAGGAACAGGGAATTACCGCAGGAAGAATGAAAACAGGAACACCGGCACGAATTGATGGGCGTACAGTGAATTTCTCTAATATGACCAGACAGGAAGGCGATGAACACCCGTGGCCGTTTTCTTTCAGCACAACAGAACTGCCTGAAAATAAGGCTGTCTGCTGGGAGTTAAAAACAACAAAAAAAACACATGAAATCATAAGAAACAATCTCGATAAGTCTCCCTTGTTCGGGGGAAGAATTGTCGGAGTTGGTCCACGATACTGCCCGTCGATTGAAGATAAGGTCGTAAGGTTTGGGGACCGGAACGGGCATACATTATTTTTAGAACCTGAAGGGTTGTGTACTCATGAAATGTACCTCAATGGTTTTTCCACATCACTACCCTTTGAAGTTCAGATCGAGATGATAAAAAGCCTGAACGGTTTTGGCCGGGCGAGGATGATAAAACCCGCGTATGCAATAGAATATGACTATTTTCACCCTGTGCAGCTCTTTGCATCACTGGAATCGAGAAAAGTGGAGCGCCTCTTTTTTACCGGTCAGATAAACGGCACATCAGGATATGAAGAGGCTGCGTGCCAGGGGTTGATTGCAGGGTTGAATGCGGCGAAAAGGGTTCGTGGTGAAGAATGTATCGTATTAGGTAGAGATACATCGTATACAGGAGTACTGATTGATGACCTTGTTACCAAGGGTACGGAAGAACCGTACCGGATGTTTACATCCCGGGCGGAATACCGGTTGCTTCTGAGACAGGATAATGCAGACGAGCGGCTCATGCCGTTTGCAAAAAGACACGGGTTAATAGATGATACTTTATTTAGAGATCGTGAAAAAGCGTGGCAGGAGAGAGAATCGATTAAAAAGAGACTGTTTTCAACCGGGATTAGTCCGGAGCGTTGGAATGCAGCACGAAAAAATATAAAAACCGAACTTAAGCGGAAGATACCGGCTGCGGAGCTTCTGAAAAGACCGCAGGTTGGTCTTGAAGACATTTTTGATGTCATTGACGAAGAAAAACCGTCAAGAGAACAGAAAGTAACTATTGAAGCGGATATTAAATATGAGGGTTTTATAACAAAGCAAAAAAGGGAGATAGAGCGACAGAAAAGGATAGAAGAGACACCAATACCTGCGGATATCGATTATCAATCGATTGAAGGTCTGTTAACGGAATCAAGAGTGAAATTGAACAATATACGACCGTTGACCATTGGTCAGGCATCAAGAATTTCTGGAGTTACACCGGCGGATGTGTCTGTACTTATAATGAATATAGTAAAAAAATTATAGATGTTTCACGTGAAACTTATGGATAGTGCCTATGAATGAGAAGTTAAAACCGTTTCTAGCAAAAGCAAAAGAGTGTTACGAATTAAAGGAACTGGAGCGTCTTGGATTAAGTCCTGATTTGGATCAGAGGGAAATGATATTAACCTATCTTTCTCTTATTATTAAATGGAATCCTGCAGTAGGTCTTGTTTCGCCAAAAGATGAGGACAGACTGTTTCTCCGCCATTTCTGCGATTCTATACAACCGCTTCTTCTTTTCGGATTTAAAAAGAATGCCACCGTTTTTGATATCGGTGCAGGAGGCGGTTTCCCGTCGATCCCCATACGGATATTCAGGCCGGATTTAACATTTGAACTCGCAGAGTCAAACAAAAAGAAGTCTTCATTTTTGAGAGAAGTTATTTCAGAACTGGGATTTGAAAATGTACGTATCCACAATAAAAGAACGGAGCGAATTGATATTCCGGAAAGTGGATTTGATTATATTATCAGCAGAGGTATCGGTTCACTCACTAAAATAGCACAACTGGCGAAACCATTCGTTGCAAAAGATGGAAGGATATATACGTTTAAGACAAAGCAATTTGAGAAGGAGCTTGCGGAAATTACCATGAATAAAGAGAAAAATGGTATTGGTATCAGTGAGATTGCAGAATATGATCTTGGCAATCAGATCCTTGGACTTAATCTTGTTTCACTTGCCCTTGTGTGACGGCGTACGATAAACTAATTTCTTATTTCAAAAATATCAGGAACGGGTTTACACAGTTTTCAGTATATGAGGCTCGTGGATGAAGATTATTGCGGTATGTAACCAGAAGGGTGGGGTTGGAAAGACAACAACAGCAATTAATCTTGCTGCCTGCCTTGCTGCCACAGAAAAGAAAACGCTCCTTGTTGATATGGATGCACAGTGCAATGCAACCACGGGTATCGGTCTGGAAAAGGATTCCAGAGATGTTTCTGTTTATGACGTTTTGACAAATCAGAAAAAAAACGGTGCTCAGGCCTCAATCAAAGAGGTTATCATACCGAGTGAACAGATTACCTATCTTGATATTATCCCTTCAACCGTTGATCTTGCGGGAGCAGAAATAGAACTGGTTAATGTGATTGCCCGTGAGAGACAGCTTGCCAATGCACTTGATGATATCAGGGGTGCATACGACTATGTTATCATTGATTCACCGCCTTCGCTCGGTCTCATTACCATAAATGTTCTTACTGCAACCGATTCGGTTCTCATTCCCATTCAGTGTGAGTATTATGCCTTGGAAGGGCTGGCTGAGCTGCTTAATACCATAAGGCTGGTTCAAAAGAACCTTAACAGGAATTTGGTTATTGAAGGGGTGTTGTTGACCATGTATGACAGCAGGCTTAACTTATCGAAGCAGGTTGCCGAGGATGTTCGTAACTGTTTTTCAGGAAAAGTTTTTGACTCCATAGTGCCAAGAAATGTAAAATTATCAGAGTCACCATCATTTGGAAAGCCGATTATACTTTATGATATTATGTCATCCGGAGCGGAAAGTTATCTATCATTAGCAAAGGAAATCATGCAGAATGACGTCTAAGAAGAGTCGCCGGGCGCTTGGTCGGGGGCTATCCAATCTCATTCCGGTTGCAGATCCGGAGAACGAGGTGGAGAATGAGGTTGTTGATATTTCAGTTTCCCGGATACAGGCAAACCCTTTTCAGCCAAGAAGAACCTTCCATGATGATGATATTAAGAATCTGGCGGACAGTATTAAGAGCCAGGGGCTTTTACAGCCGATAGTGGTGCGCAGGAAGGGCGATGGGTTTGAGATTGTTTCCGGTGAACGCCGGTTACGGGCGCTTAAATATCTCGGTTCACCGAAGGTACCGTGTGTAATAAAGGAGCGTGTTTCCGATACCAAGATGCTTGAGATGGCTCTGGTTGAGAATATTCAGCGGGAGAATCTTAACGATGTTGAAATAGCCGAGTCATATCAGAAATTGCTGCTGCAGTGTGGATTATCACATCAGCAGCTGTCTGATCAGGTGGGTAAAAGCCGGAGTGTGATTACCAATACGTTGCGTTTACTGAAGCTGCCGGAACAAATACAGGTAATGGTCCGGGAGGGAGCGATCAGCACGGGCCACGCGCGCGCCCTTTTGTCAATTGATAATGCAAAAGAGCAATGTGCCCTTGCCGAGAAGGTTGTTGTACAGGGCTTGACTGTACGGGATGTTGAGCGGCTGGTACAGCCGAATGTGAACAGAAAGAAAAAAAGAAACCAGGGTGCCGTGAAGCAGCATTCCGCCCATCCGGATATTCTTCACCAGGAAGAGCGGTTGCGGTATCACTATGGTACTGAGGTGAAAATTGTCACGAAAAATAATGAAAAAGGAAAAGTGGAAATATTTTATTACAGTAAAGAGGATCTGAATCGGGTCCTGAATATCCTCATACCCTGAACACACTATGAAAAAAAAGAAAAAGAAAAAGAAATCCTACACCGTCATGTTTGTACCTGATGATAATGGACGGACCTTTTATATCCGTATAAACCGCTCCATACTGTATGCCCTTATCTTTTTCTGTATTATTTTTGTTTTCGGTATTAGTGCCCTTTTACTGAGATCCGGCGAAATAGGGGCGAAACTGCAGTTAACCTATTCCTTGCTCAATGAGAATAAACGTCTTGCAGAGGAAAATAAAAAACTGCGGAATATCTCACAAAAAATAGTGTCTATTGAGCAAACCAGCAGTTATCTGAAACGGTTGGCAACCTCTGTTGGTGAAAGCGATATCATTACCTCGGTCTCAGCGTTATCGAAAAAGAACGAGGATCTTTTCACTGAGGACAGCCTTGATGCTTTTATCGGTGATCTGAGAACAGAGGGGGCAGAGGTATATAAAGAAGTAAAAGCTTCATCCGCCACAGGGGTAGAGCTTTCCCTCTCTATACCAAATATCAGTCCGGTTGACGGTTGGATAACCAAAAGGTTTAATAAGGACACAAAAACACCGGGTGATAATCATCTCGGGCTGGATGTTGCAGCGACAACCGGAACACCCATTCGTGCAACCGCACCCGGAGTTGTGCATGATGTTTCGCACGATACCTATTTCGGACTTATTGTGACGATTAAACATAAGTTTGGTTTTATAACCAGATACGGTCATTGTATGCAGGCACTCGTGGCTAAAGGTGACCGTGTGCAAAGAGGTCAGACAATCGCGCTTTTAGGGAATACCGGGAGATCATCAGCACCCCATGTACACTATGAGATACTAAGAGACGGCAAGAATGTTGACCCGGAGAAATACATATATAAGCGGCTTTAAGTGAGATAACATATTGATATTTAACGATATAAGGAGCATGTTATGGAGAAAGGTCACGGCAAGGGATCTTATACAATTCTTGGTGAAGGTACTGTTTTTGAGGGTTCCATGGTTGTACCGCATAATCTGCGTATTGAAGGATCTATTAAAGGAAGAATCGAGACATCAGAAGAAATAACAATAAGCGGTTCTGGAATAGTTAATGCGGATATCAAGGCAAAAAGTGCTATTATCGGCGGGCAGATTGTCGGGAACCTGATGGTTGAAGACCGTGTTGAACTGGAGCAGAATGCTTCACTCATAGGTGATCTTCGGACAAAGGATCTTGTTATCAATGAAGGAGCTATATTCCACGGTAACTGTTCTATGACCAATGGTGATGCGGAAAAGGTGTGAGAAAAGTTAACAAAATGTTGATATCATTGTGTTGATATTATATAATACCATGATATTATGTGAGTTGTTATATTGCTAACATTGTGAATAAATGTTGGCAAACAGTGTTGATAACAATATAATAAAAGAAAAAAAATAAAAATGACAATATACTATTCCACATACGCGTATATATGAATGAAGTGTGTCTCATTTATTTTTAATCCCTCCTTTTTATGGTTAAGTGTGTGGTAGAAGAGGAGCAAACAAGAGTTTGCTCCTCTTTATATCTATACCTGATAACATTCCCACTATTTACTTATATTTAACCATAAAAATCCCTTGAATCCGAATACGAGGGGAATGAAACCATATCTTAAAAAACTTTCCGTTGCCACTCGGTTTTACTATCCAGCCATAGTGATTGATTTCCTGTTGCCGATAATATATACTTGCTAGATAATTGTATATGTGAAGGGACAATACCATGGAAACAGAACAAAAAAATACTCTTCAGCCTGATACGATATGGGGGGACCGTAACTGGTCAACGCACTTCAAGGGTATGGATACGGAGAGTATCCGCCGAAATTTTATGGCAAACCTTAGTTATTATATTGCAAAAGACAGATTTACCTTTACTCCATATGACGGGTACTTAAGTCTTGCCTATACAGTCCGCAGCCGCCTTATCGAACGATGGATTCTCACCCAGCAGAAGTATTACGCGGTTGACACAAAAAGGATTTATTATCTTTCCCTTGAGTTTCTCATGGGTCGGCTGCTGGGGAACAATGTGATGAATCTGGGGATGAACGATTCCTGCAAGGAAGCCATGCGAGAGCTTGGCCTTGACTATGGGGAAATTGAGGATCGGGAGGTTGATGCCGGTCTCGGCAACGGCGGCCTGGGACGCCTGGCAGCCTGTTTTCTTGACTCAATGGCGACGATGGAGCTGCCGGCTATCGGGTATGGTATCCGGTATGAATTTGGCATTTTCACCCAGAAAATTATTAACGGCTATCAGAAGGAGCTGCCGGAGCACTGGCTCGAGAATGTGAATCCGTGGGAGATAGAGCGACCCGAGTATAAATGCAGGGTCAAGTTTTATGGTCATGTTGAGTATGAAACGCATGACGACGGTACGGAAACTGCCCATTGGATTGATACCGACGATGTTATTGCCGTACCGTTTGACACACCGATTCCCGGATTTAAAACGAATACCGTCAACACCCTCAGGTTGTGGTCCGCGCGGTCAGCGACAGAGCTTGATCTGGAGCGATTTCAGGAGGGAGATTATATTGCCGCCTGTGAGGATAAATTGACCAGTGAGAATATATCCAAAGTACTATATCCCAACGATCAGAACCACAGCGGCAGGGAGCTGCGGCTGAAGCAGCAGTATTTCTTTACTTCTGCATCACTGCAGGATATTATTCGCCGGTATCTGAAGCACCATACCGGTTTTTCCGATTTCCCCAGGAAAAATGCCATTCAGTTGAATGACACCCATCCGTCAATAGCGATTGCCGAGTTGATGCGTTTACTGGTTGATGAACACCTGGTACCGTGGGATAAAGCATGGAATATCGTGGTAAAGACCTTTGCCTATACCAACCACACCCTGATGCCGGAGGCATTGGAGAAATGGCCGGTCAGTATGATAAAATCGCTCCTTCCTCGCCATTTAGATATCATATATACCATTAACAGTCGCTTTCTTCGGCAGGTTTCCTATAAATACCCGGGAGATACAGAGCGCCGCCGAAGGATGTCTCTTATCGAAGAAGGTGCTGAGCCCATGGTACGGATGGCTTTTCTGGCAATTGTGGGCAGCCATTCGGTAAATGGTGTTGCTGATCTGCATACCAGGCTCCTGAAGAGCGGGATTGTCCGTGATTTTTATGAGCTCTGGCCGGAGAAGTTCAACAATAAAACCAACGGTATTACCCAGCGTCGCTGGCTCTACAAGGCAAATGAGCCGCTTGCAGCCCTGATTACCAGTCGTATCGGTGACCGCTGGGTAAAAAATCTTCATGCACTGAAGGAGCTTGAACAGTATGCCGGTGATCCTTCATTCCAGGAAGAGTGGCGCGCGGTAAAAGATACCGGTAAAAAGAAGCTTGCGGAAAAGTTACAGAAATGGGAGGGAATCGAGATACCAGTTAATACACTCTTTGATGTACAGGTAAAACGAATCCATGAATATAAGAGACAGTTGTTGAACATTCTTCATTGCATCCATAGCTACAATCGATTAAAAGAGGGAGACAGAGAAAATTTTGTTCCGCGAACGGTTTTCTTTGGTGGGAAAGCAGCCCCCGGGTATTATACGGCAAAACTGATAATTAAATTTATCAACAGTGTTGCGGGTGTAATCAACTGCGATCCTGATACAAAAGATCTTCTTCAGATACATTTTATACCCAATTACCGTGTTTCACTGGCCGAGTATCTTATTCCGGCAGCGGATCTTTCAGAGCAGATATCCACCGCCGGGACGGAAGCTTCCGGCACGGGTAATATGAAATTTGCGTTAAACGGGGCGCTGACAATCGGTACTATGGACGGAGCAACTATAGAGATGTGTGAGCAGATTGGTGAAGAGAACATGTTTATTTTCGGCCTGCGCGCCCATGAGGTTGACGAATTGAAAGCAAACGGGTACGTACCGTATGATTTTTACAAGCAAAGCGAGAATCTTCGAAAGGTAATCGATCTTGTCAATAAGAATTTCTTTAACCCGGAAAAACCGGACTTATTCAAACCGCTTATAGATTCACTTCTGAGTAATGACCGGTATCTGGTATGCGCCGATTTCGAGGCATACACCGCCTGTCACAAGCGGGCATGTGAGACCTACCGCGATCAATCACGATGGACTGAGATGTCGATACGCAACGTTGCCAACATGGGGACCTTTTCATCCGACAGGGCCATTCAGCAGTATGCCGATGAAATCTGGAGGGTGAAACCGGTGCAGGTGGATCTTGACGGATAAAAAGAGAGGCCGCCGGAGAACGGGTAGGCGGTGGTTCGCAGGAGTCTGGTATAAAACCGAGAGTGAATTTGAAAATCGAAAGTCGTGGTTAACATTGTTTTAAAGAGAGACAATATTTACACAATTGATAAGCACAAATAACATAGATCGCAGAAATACTTTCGCTATTGTTAAAGCCCTCCCACTATGATATAATTAACCATGCTTATGGACCTGAATGGTTATAGAATAAAAGGACCTATAGGTATAGTATTTCTTTTACTTCTTTTTGCCCTGCCGAATAGTCTCCGTGCCCAGGGTGACAATATAAGATTTCGGCATTTATCAGTTGAGGAAGGACTTTCTCAGAGTTTCGCCCGGAGTATTGTTCAGGATGATAACGGTTTTATATGGATAGGCACTGAGGCAGGAATCAACAAATATGACGGTTATTCTTTCAGGGTTTATGAGACTGATCCGGAAAATCTGTCATCACCGTTTTAAAAGTAGTGTAAAGCCACCGGTTTGAAATTGAACATTTTTTAGTTGATTTTCTTCATAGATTTATAGTTAAATTATTTTCTTCCCCCTTTATAGTAAAAATTGGAGAGTTCTTCGTCAATATAGCCGGTATTATACTGCATTATTCTCAACATTTTCAAAACGTTGGGTTTACTACAATTTCACGCCGTTGTTAGCACTTTCAGGTATTTTCAAAAAAAAGATATTAATTAATAAATGACAACCTCCTGCGTTAATACGTAAAATTGCTGTTTAGTAATTTTAAACCCTTTTTTGAATTTATTTCATCATCTTTTCATTACACGGAATATATTAATGAATATGGAGAGGGAGAATGAGCTTTATTTCATTTGAAAGGACGCATGAGTATGTCATCACCCTTTCCAGGAAGAAAAAAATCTTTTAACCTACCTGCTGGTATTACTTGCTTTTCCCCGATTTTTAACAGCTGTTGTCCAGGAATGTCCTGATATCACCTTTGACGGCTCCCGGTTTTATATTGTATGGCAGGAGTCGGAAGATGGCTCGCATTCATATGTTTTTGTGCAGCAGGTGGATATGTCCGGTGCATTTATCGGCAGCGATCCAATACAGATATCTCCGGTGCCCGATAATTCCTATGCACCTGCCACAATATGGTTGGATGACAATGACAAGTATATTGTTGCCTGGAATAAACAAAGGAGATATCATTACGCTGCGCTGATTGATCAATCGTTTGATATTATCCAGAACAACCTTTTAATAAATAAATGCAGTATGAATTATAGCGGGTATATTAAACCGTCACTGGTATTTGACGGCAACAACTTTCTTTCTGTTTCCTTGTTAGGTTATCCGGTAGATTGCCACCTGTTTACACCTTCAGGAGCGCCTGTAGACACTGTTACAAGATTCTGTTGTGATGCGTCGCAGGATGACGAAGTTGCTTATGGTACAGATAATTATCTGGTTGTATGGAAAAACTGGGGGTGAAAAAAGAGGCACACCCTGAGGTTTCAGGTCCTTTTGGATGTGGTCTGACCGGTTTTTTTATCTCTCCTGAAGGAGAGCTTGTAAGTGGTAATTTTGTTATTGATACGATCGATTATTATAGGGATGATTATAAACTGACATTTGACGGGGAATATTTTTTTTGTTATATATGAGAAAGATTCGCTTATACACGTAAAACGGATAACAAGTGACAGTACAATACTGGATTCTCAGCCGCTACAGGTTTTCAGTAATACATTACTGTTTGATATTACCTTTTTGGACACGCACTATCTCTGCCTTACCGGGTCGGCACTGGAGATAACCATTAACGAGTTGTCCACCACTGGTTCACTGATCAAGTCAAAAGTCGTTACGGTTGCCAACCTCGATACGTTATCACCTACTTGCGCCTATGGTTTAAAAGGTATCTCCCTTATAGACTATTCACGGATTATCGATACAGTGAATTATACCAATCATCCTGAAATTATGATATACAATACTGATCCGAACTGATCCGACTCCAATACATAAGAATCCTACACCGCATACTCAGCAGATTGGTGAATTGGAGGTGCATGTTTCAGGAAAAAACCTGTTTCTCCATTTGAGGGATTGCGCAGCTATTCCATCCGGGCCTTTTGAGGTTTCATTATTTAAAAGTAAAGGGGTGCTGGTGGTGAAGAGGATTGTAAAACTACCTGTAAAGGGGAATAAATCTTTTCTTTCTGTACCCCTAGATTATTCTCTTTCGTCAGGGGTTTTCCTCATGAAAACTTCTTCGGGTGAAACATTCCAGTGTGAGAAATTCGTCATACAATAAGTTTCTTTCAGAAGTAAGCCAAAGATTATAAGAGAAAGTATTATTCATTTATTCATAAAAGATAAAATTTAGGTTAACTGTATTTACTGATGGTTTGAGGCTTTTTAAATCGAATATGTTTTAGCTTACTATCAGAGATTTTATCTTTTACTGAACAGAGTCTAGATAAAAGTGAAAAAATTAATTACTGGCAAATAGATATTCTTGGATTTCTTCCTTGTATTTACAAACAAGATTTTATTACCTGCCTTTTATTTCAAACAGAGCCCCTTAAGCAGTCCTCAACTTTACATAACACAATTCTAACGATCCACTAATTTTTTTTTAACGGATCGGTACGATATTTATAACAAAATGAAAACCAAGTTTTTTGTAGAATATCCGTGTATACCTATTATCCGGAGGAGGTTATATCATGTAAAACCGAGACAAATTCACTTTCGCCCTATGCCCTGTTGCTATAAAAACATCTTCTTAATAAGCATTACCATGAAAAAGAAAGGAATAAATAAATGAAGTCAAATAAAAGTTTTAGAAAGCTGGAAGAATGCTTTCTTGTTAGTATTTTAATGTTTTCTATACTATATGCAGGAAACGGTTCTGAAAAGACAGTCAGCCAGAAAGTTGAAGGTGAAGTGCATGCGAACTGGCACATTGACCTTATAGAAGATGCTGAGCCTCTCAGCCAATTTGAACTGACCAGAGCCTATTTCGGTTATAAAATGACGGTTAATGAAAAATTTACCGGCCGTGTCATGCTTGATGTGGGCAGAATAAATTCTGTAGATGAATCCGGGAAAAGTGATCCACGCCTTGTGGCTTATTTGAAGTATGGGTACCTTGAAATGAAAAACCTTATACCGATTACCACGATTATTCTTGGATTGCATGGCCTGAACCAGTTTAAATACCAGGAAGGGTTCTGGGGATACCGATATATTTACAAATCTTTTATGGACCAGTACAAATTCGGTTCAAGTGCCGATCTTGGCCTTGGTATAAAGGTAAAACCTGTTGATCAACTTGCATTCAAGATACATGTGATTAATGGTGAGGGTTATAAAAAACTTCAGGGGGATGATGGAAAGTATAAGGCGGCTTTCGGTTCAGAAATTCATGTCGTAGAGGGGCTCCGCATGTATCTCTATGGTGATATTATGTCTTTTGATGAAGATATCGAGAAGAGGCCCCAGGGATCTGCAGCCGTATTTATCGGGTACAAATTGAAGAAGAATTTCCGAATTGGTGCCGAGTATAATTTCCAGGCAAATCATGGCGGTGATGTATCGGCTGATTATAACGGTATTTCAGGTTATACAACGGTTGCAATCAAGAAAGTAGAGATTTTTGTTCGTGGAGATGTCCTTTCAAAAGACAAGTTTGAGACAACCAGTGGCACTCTCATTATCGGTTTACAATATGCACCGGTTAAAAACCTCATGCTGGCCCCCAATTTTCAACTGAATTTTCCAGCGGATGGCAGTAAGGATACTGAGCCGGTTATTTATATAAACGGCCGATTCAAGTTCTAATGGGGCAGTACCTAACAATTTTCTAACAATTCTCTTATGAAGCAGAAACATTTGTACAACATATTCTTAATGAGAAAAGGAGTAACATATGTATTTATCAAAAAATTTTAAAGTTTTAGTCATTGGCCTTATAGCAGCATTTTCTGTGTTTGCCGGAGACAAGATGAAGATTGTCATTGACGGTTCCACCACGGTTGGTCCTATTGCGAAGGCGTTTGCCGAATATTACATGCAGCAGAATAAAGAGGTGAATATAACGGTAAGTGAATCCGGCAGTGGCAATGGGGCAAAGAGTCTTATAAACAACACCTGTGATATTGCTGACATGTCCCGCTTTATGAAGACCAAAGAGTTCAAAGCTGCTGCGGATAAAGGAATTATGCCGGTTGCACATGTGGTGGCAATGGATGGTCTGCCTATTCTTGTGCATCCGAGCAATCCGGTTGACAAGCTGACTGTTGCTCAGGTTCGAGACATATATCTTGGAAAGATTACCAACTGGAAACAGGCGGGCGGCCCGAACAAGAAAATCATTAAGATAAGTCGTGATACAAACAGCGGGACCTATGAGACCTTTCATAAACTGGTTATGAAAAAAGAGAAAATTGCCGGTGACTGTGAGTATGTCGGCAGTAATGGTGCGGTACGTCAACGTGTCCAGAGCACACCGGCGGCAATCGGTTATGCGGGGCTCGGGTTTGTTGACAACACAGTTAAGGCATTAACTATCAATGGAATAGCGCCGACAGCCAAGACAGTTTCAACCGGTAAATATCCCATTGCGCGCCCTTTATTCATGTTTACCAATGGTTACCCCAAACTGGGTACTCATTTACACGGATTTATTACACTCTATTTAACCCCCAAGGGACAGGAGATGGTTGAGTCGATAGGTTTTATACCGGTGACACAATACTAATTGTATTAGAGTATTATGATGACATTGTTTTAAATCCTCTCTCCCCTTTCTTCTCAGTGGTACTTGAGTTGGGGGAGAGGGAGGTTATACCTGTAAGAACAACACGGAACAATCAATACTATATTATATGGAAACAGTGAAAAGCATTTCGAGTGAGGATTTGTTACTCAGTAGACAGGCCCAACAGTTTCAGAAGGTCATGTCTTTTCTGGGAAAGTCATTCTTGTTGCTTGTAACGTCCCTGTCAAGTGTTGCGGTTCTTTTTATCTTCTATTTCATTACAAAAGATGCGCTGCCGTTTTTTTTGCAGGAAGGGGTTGTGGAATTTTTTACCAGTACGAATTGGTATCCGTCCGCAGAAGAGCCCAATTTCGGCTGTTTATCGATTTTTGCCGGTAGTGGTCTTGTAACCCTGGGTGCGATTCTGGTTGCAGTACCCCTGGGGATTTCTGCCGCGGTGTGTTTGAGTGATGTTCTGCCCTTTGAGGTCCGCCAGATTGTGAAGCCCGCTACTGAGATCCTTGCCGTAATACCATCCGTGGCATACGGTTTTTTTGCTCTTGTTGTTTTTGCTCCGGCGTTACAGAATAATGGTAGTTTTCTGTTAACGGTTGCAGCATGGATAATTGGGGTCCCGGTATTGCTTCTGGGAATTATAGTTGCCAGTGATTTAGCTGCTGATAAGTTCAGTGAAAAGTATTCCCGCTATATCCGGTTTTCCCTTATAGGTGTTTTGGCGGTAATTGCCGTCTGGATAATGCTGCGAGTTCATCAATTTCTTATTGCACTCTCTATCACAAGTGGTACTAATGCATTGAATGTCTCCATTATTCTTGGAATAATGGCGATCCCAACTATTATTAGTGTATCTGAAGATGCATTACAGGCGTGTGGGAGAGAGTTACGTGAAGGCAGTTATGCCCTTGGGGCAACACGTGCGGAAACAATTTTTAAAACGGTTATACCGGCTTCAATAAGTGGAATTCTTGCGGCAGTCGTCCTTGGTGTCATGCGAGCTGTAGGTGAGACAATGGTGGTATGGATGGCTTCAGGTAATGCAGCGCAGATACCACAGCCATGGTATAACTTTCTTGAACCGGTTCGGACATTAACAGCAACAATAGCCGGCGATATGGGTGAGGCTGATCATGTGACAGGTTCTGCGCGTTACCATGTTCTCTTTGCCATGGCCCTGTGTCTTCTGATTTTTTCGTTTGGTGCAAATCTTTTTTCTGAATGGATAGTGCATAGGCAGCAGAAGAAGCTGGGGATGGTAAAATGAAAATAATTAAGATGGATTAACTGGTTTTTAAATAATCTATTACCAAAGTAAGCAGGAACATGAAACTTTCTACACGGAAACTACTGGATAAATCGTTTACCGGATACGGGATTTTTGCGATTGTCCTCATGGCTGCAGCCCTGCTGATTATAATACTGCCGATTTTTATTAAGGGTATGCAGGCTTTTGTGTTTAAAGGAACAGTTGAGTATCGACGTTTAAGGCTTGAAAAGTTCAATGATGGTGACAGTAAATCATTGGAGAGGGAACTTGACATTTCAAAGAAGCTGCGTCAGCCGATTTACGATAAAATCGCTCGATTTGAAGAAGAATTGCGGGAAATGGATTATGAGAAAAGACGGGAGTATAGAAAAAAATTAAGAGAGTTAAAAAAGGAACTGAAAAAGCTGCTGGGCCCTTTTCCTGACGAACCTTCACCGGTATTATGGCGGGATCAGTATGGCCAGACACGATGGGATCGGGCGCAGGTAGTTTTAAAACGTGTTTTATACACGGAAACTTGGGACTACTCAGACCCGGATAAGATGGGTGTTAAAAAGTATGTTCCACGCATGGAACAGTTTGAGGGTACTTCGCTCAGCTCACTCTTTGATTATCTCCAGAGTAATATAAAAAGCATTTTCAGACCCAGGTTAACCTTTTACTGGCGCTTTCTTTTTGATAAGTCACATGATGCCCATTTTTTCGGTGGTATATGGCCGGAGGTTCTTGGAACACTCTACCTCACACTTGGCGCAATGTTCTTTGCTATTCCGATGGGTGTGATTGCCGCAATTTATCTAACAGAATATGCTAAACGGGAGGTATTGATAAGCCTCCTTCGCTCATGTATCAGTACCCTGGCAGGTGTTCCCAGTATTGTGTTCGGGCTGTTTGGCCTTGCTTTTTTTATCAATACGATAAATGTTTCAGAGTCAAAAAGTGTCCTTGCGGGCTCACTTACTCTTGCGCTTCTGATACTGCCGACAGTTATTCGTGCGTCGGAAGAAGCGATACGTTCGGTTCCCCATACTTACAAAGAGGCGGCCTTGAGCCTTGGCGCCGGTAAATGGCACACCGTGTTGACGGTGATTTTACCGGCGGCATTACCAGGTATTCTGACCGGTATTGTTATCAGCATGGGACGGGCTGCGGGAGAGACTGCTCCGATTATCTTTACCGCAGCAGTCAGTGTTGGACAACCGCTTAAGATGTGGGAAACGTTTTCACAGCCGACTCCGGCGTTACCGTGGAATATTTACAACCTGTGCACCGAGCATGAGGCTGTTGATGAAATCAGGCATGTGCAGTACGGCATGGTGTTAACTCTTGTTGCATTGGTTTTGTTTCTTAATCTTATGGCAATTTTTTTACGGGCTCGAATTTCAAAAAAGCTGAAAGGATAGTATAAATGAATGACGTTGTTTTATCCGAGGAAGCAACAGAGGATGCTACTGATAATCACCTGTCACTCCGCCCGATAGTTAATCGGCCGGAAGAATCTGCGCGAGCGGGTGACGGAAGAGGCGATAAACAGCCTGAAGATGACAAACCGGGAAATGACTCGTCGCCAACACTGCCTGGTGATATTCATGTAAATACAAAGAATTTCTCCATTTT
>Ga0190359_1001252_pt1 | contig 16180 bp, 20 predicted proteins | sample 48721823_MG_FD_161269 | JGI IMG/M metagenome (GOLD analysis project Ga0190359, IMG submission 161269) | Hydrothermal vent microbial mat bacterial communities from Southern Trench, Guaymas Basin, Mexico - 4872-18-2-3_MG | ecosystem: Environmental > Aquatic > Marine > Hydrothermal vents >... | reverse complement strand
AAAGGCAAACTTGCAAAGCAAGGTGATGCGGGAATATTAGCAGTGAAAGATACTGATCCTGGTCTTTTCAAGGAATACTGGAATAAGCCAGATAAAACTAAGGCAAGTTTCAAAAATGGTTGGTTCCTCACAGGTGACGTTTTGTATCAAGATGAAGAGGGATATTATTGGTTCAGTGGTCGTGATGATGATTTGATTATGGCTGCTGGCTATAGAATAAGTCCCTTTGAAGTTGAATCTGCGATTATATCTCACCCAGATGTCTTAGAGTGTGCAGTTGTTGCAAGTCCTGATAAGATCCGTGGTGTTATCGTCAAAGCATTTATTATTTTACATGATATATCTAAGGCTTCTGATGATCTTATTAAAGATATCCAGGAGCATGCGAAGAAAGTTGCGGCTCCATATAAATATCCTCGTGAAATTGAATTTGTAGAAGAGCTTCCAAAAACTCAAAGTGGCAAGATAAAAAGGAAGCGGTTAAGAGAATTAGAAAGAGAAAGAAAATTAGGAGGTAAATAATATGAATATAATTGTTTGTGCAAAACAAGTTGTTGATGCATCTGAAATGAAGATAGATCCTAGCACTAAAAAACCGATATTGCAGGGAATTCCTCAAAAGATTAGTGACATTGATAAAAATGCTATGGAAGAGGCAATAAAGCTTAAAGATAAACATGGCGGAAAAATCACAACAGTCACGGTTGGTGCTCCTGACGCTAAAGAACGGATTAAAGAACTTTTAGCAATGGGTGCTGATGAAGGCGTATTAGTTACACCACCTGAAAAATATGATTATCATGTTGTTTCAACTCTTCTTGCTGAAGCAATCAAAAAGATTGGAGCATATGATGTAATTCTATGTGGTGAAGCTTCTACTGATATGTTCTCAGGTCAAATTGGTCCGCGTCTTGCAGGTTTACTAAACATCCCACAAATTACCTATGCCATAAAACTAGATGCTGCAAAAGATAAAGTTGTTTGTGATAAAAACATGGGGGATAAAGCAGTTACTACTGAATCATCATATCCTGTTCTAATCACTGTTACAAAAGAGATAAACGAGCCGCGTTTACCAAGTCTAATGCAGATACTTGCTGCAGCAAACAAGCCAATTAACGAATGGACTGCTGACTCTCTTTCCAGCGGATTAAAACCAATGGTTGATACAATAGATCTCAAAGGCATCTCAATGGAGCGTAAAAATGTTGTTTACAAAGATGATTTGGATGAATCTGTCAATCAACTTGTTGAAAGTCTTGCAAAAGAAGGAGTATTGAGGTGATATAGATGGTTCTGGTTTACTCTGACAATAAAAATATTGCATTTGAACTTCTTGCTAAAGCAGGTGAAATCGCAAAAGAGCTCGGAAAGAAGGTTAACGCAGTAACAATAAATGATGAAACTGTTGCAAAAGAATATGTTGCCCACGGTGCAGAAAATGTGATTGTTGTTGAAACAGATCAAAAAGAGTTCAAGGCAGAAGAATATGCTGATTATCTAGAAAATGCAATCAAAGAAACAAATGCCGAAACTATATTGATTGGATCCACAAAAAACGGTAAGGAGCTGGCATCAAGACTTGCAGGTAAATTAAATGCAGGTTGCATAATAGATGCAAACAACGTTTATGTGAAAGACAAAAAACTTACAGCAGAAAGAGTTGTCTATAGTGGGAACGCAATTTCAATAGAACAGTTTAATTCTAAACCTAGCATCATCACAGTTCCATCTAAAGTCTTTGATCCCCTTCCAAAAGATGATAAAAAATCTGGGAACATAGTAAAAAAGAAATTTGATGCAGCAAAATATGCATCAAAGATTGTTAAAGTGCAAGAGATGCAAACCGGCGATGTTAATGTCGAAGATGCGGAAATCATTGTTTCATGCGGGCGCGGATTTAAGGACAAAAATGACATCAAACTTGTACAAGATTTAGCAGACGTCCTAAAAGGTAAAACAGTTGGATGCAGCAGACCTATTGCAGCTGATCTCAAGTGGTTGTCAGAAGATCATTGGATTGGGCTTTCTGGTCATAAGGTTAAACCTAAATTATACATTGCCGCTGGAATATCTGGTCAAATACAGCACATAGCAGGTATGCGCGATTCAGGTGTTATAGTAGCAATCAACAAAGATCCTGAGGCATTAATCTTCAAATCAGCAGACTATGGAATTGTTGGGGATCTTTACGAGGTTCTTCCAAAACTTACCGCTGCTGTTAAAGAAAAGATGGGATAAATCCCATCCCATATTTTTGAGGTGTATGAGTATTAGTAGAGAAAAGGATAGAAAATTAATCGAAGAAATTCCTAAGGATAAGTTAGCCGATTTTGTTTTCATGCATCTACGCGACATGTGGGCTGTAGATGGGTTATATTATCTTGGTATCGAAGAGCAATGGGGAACCAAAGCTGCAACTGAAATAGACAGAAAAGTTTGGGAGGTTATGGGTAAAATTGAAGCTCGTAAGATTAAAAAACTTTTTAATATAGACGGAACTGACATTCCCTCTTTAATGAAAGCTATAAGTTATTCAGGTTGGGCTTTGGATCTAGAAGACAAAGAAATGGTTATAGATAAAGATAAAGGGATTATTAGAAATACTCAGTGCCGTGTCCAAAACACAAGATTATCAAAAGGTCTTAGTGAATTCGGATGCAAGCCTGTCCGTTTTGGCTTCTTAAAATCATTTGCAAAAGAAATCAATCCAGATATTGTTGTAATTTGCAACGTATGCCCGCCCGATAAACACCCAGATAACTTATGGTGCGAGTGGGAGTTCAGATTAAAAAAATAACTGTCAAATTTCTCACATTGACTTTTTAACACATTATCTTTAAATATAATCATTGTCAAAAGGTATCTTGCTAAAACATCTCACGGTAGAGATGAAAGGAGAGATAAATATGAAACACAAACATAGCAAGATAGGTGAATATGGAATTAAATGGGAATACGTCGAAGGGTATAGAACAAAAGATGGTAAAAGGATACCGCCTCATTTGAAAAAAACAGAATTCAAATGGAAAACTTATAATTAATTTTATATATTCTTTTATTAATTTTATTCAAAAAAAACTTTAAATTAACAGATATATTTTTAAACTAGTTGTGTTTATGTTTTTTTACAAGGGAGGGCTTGACATAAAGCGCGAAACCTGTCCATTTTGTGGGCATCGATGGATACGAAGTTCAAAAGCGAAAATTATAAAATGTCCTAATTGTAAAGCTGAATATGAGTATGATCAACAAGAATAAGTCTATCTTCTTTCTTTAAAAGATTCCATTATTTCTTTGCCAAAGGGAGTTAGACAATAAAGTCTAATATTTTTGCCACCAGTTTTTTCCTCAACGATATCCAAATTTAGAAGAGATTCCTCTTCACGATAACGAGATTCCATCCCTCTGATTGCGCCAATCACATTGGTTGGCGTAGTTTTAATATTGTATGCGATCTCGGAAGTATAACTACTACTTGGACTAATTTCAAAAAGGTATTCTGCTATCTTCTTTCTAACATTACTCCTCCGTAGAGCCCTGATTACTAAAGGTTTTCTAATCTCCATAGAGGAATCTATCGAGTTATCTTCCTGCATCCCGTCCGTAAAGTAGATGTAAGTCATTATTAATAAAACTATTCCTTGTGAATAATTACTTACACACATACCTGCATATGTATGTGCATATGCATCTAAATTAATTAAGACGCAACAACAAATAACCCATATTATTTTAAAATAATAAGAGATTATAGGCATATATTGCTGAGGGAAAAAATGAATTTTCCAAAAGGAACAAAGTTTAGAGAGGAAGAAGATCCTGAAACAGGGCAGAAGATAAAAGTGGCAATTTTACCAGATGGGACTGAGTTAAAATTTTATACTGAAGAAGATTTAGAAAATATATAGTTACTACATCAACACAAGTCTCATCTACAAAAATCATATGTATAATTTTATATAGTATTAATGTATAAAAATAGTCTATAATGTTAACAATCTTAATTGCAGTAGCATTCGTTCCAATGATAATTGCATGCATATGGATCAGAAATACAGAAAAACGCAATAGAGAATTTTGGAGATACATCTTTCTAACGTTTGTATGGGGTGCAAGTATTGCGATTGTAATGTCGTTGTTTCTAGAAAAAAAAGTAATGAACAACTATACTAATTTTCTAATCATAATGGTAATAATAGGTCCAATAATCGAAGAATTTTCAAAAGTCATACCACTGTTTTTTATCAGAAAACAATTAACTGAAGTTGAAGATGGTTTTATCTTTGGCGCAGTAGCTGGACTTGGCTTTGCTGCTACTGAGAATCTAATCTACGGAATTAGATTTATGGATTACAGCATAGCTGTCCTGATGTCATTATTCTACCTAAGAACAGTTGGTACAGCACTTCTCCATGCATCTGCCACATCTTTAGCTGGTTATGGAATTAGTCTTAAGATTGTAAGAAAAAAATCAATTTTTTATCCAATAGCCTTTTTCATATTGGCAGTTTTTACCCATTCAATCTTTAACTTCTTTGCTTTTTCATCTCAAATATCAAATCAAATTTTTGGAATCGTAATAGCTGTTATGTTTGCGTTTACGACATATCTTATGATAAGACAAAAGATTATTCAATTGGACAATGTAAAATAAAGAAAGAAAAAGGGTTTGCTTAGTTTAATTTTAAAACCAAGCTTAGTAGTTTTTCCAAGATTGGAAATTGATTGATGAGTTTCTCTAATAAACTAGTATGTATTGGTTCACTTGAAACACTTCGTGACTTTGGATCAGGGCCGTCCTCAATGGCTAATGAAGGATCTCCAAACAGTGACATTTCAGTTATTGTTTTGTAGTCTGCATCATTCCACTCATCTTCTTCATCATCGATAAAACTATTTATGTAACCGTTTAAACAATTTGCCCATGATTTTCCTAAATCTTTATTGTTGTATATCTCTTTGAAAATATTTACTTCCATCCAACCCCAAAGTCTCTTTGTCTCATCTGTACCATAGGTACCATACCCAATTCCAGAGGCTCCAAAACAAGCAATTCCTCCACCCCCTGATTTCATTACAGTCTTCCAACTAAGGCAGGGATAGTATAAACTTGATGAGTATGATTCCGTATATTTGCTAGTGGAACATGCATTATACACAACCACTGGAAGTTTGTCTTTATTCTGAATCATATGGGTGTCAAAAGTGGTGTAAAGAAAACCAGAATAAAGCATATCACGTACATCTGGTTTAGGTATCCAAATTTCATCATCGTCTGGGGGATGCGTAGCCCAACTTTGTGGACTTCCATGACCAGAGAAATCAACAAAATCAACCCCGGCATTAAATGCATCTGCAATATTTTGTTTTGTTAAGGTTCCAGTTGATGCCCAAAGTCTAGTTGTTGAATACCCTGGGAGATTTTGCAGTACTGCTGCATTACAAAATTCTCCTTCGTTAATATCTTCAGGATCTCCAACAAAAGTGTCTCCACCAACCTGTGCTATGGTTTTCATCATCTTATTGTGCTCTTCATAATTTAATAATTTTTCAACAAAAGAACTAAGCTCCGATACACTTGCAGCTGGAAGCTTTCCAAGATAAACATCTGGATACATGTCTATTTCAGAAATATCATTACTTGCTCCAGTTACTTCACAATATTTGCCATCACCATCTGCATCCCAACTGCTAAATCCCATATTAGCATCATAGATGTCAGCATAATAAAGATCACTTGGGAAGCCATCTGCATCATACTGGCCTGAAGGAATTTGTGCATACCTAGTTGGGAATTTCTCTGAGCTTCCAACTAATAACAAATATGTTATTCCCAGATTCTCAATAGAGTCTTTAACATAGTATTTTATGCTTTCTTGTTTATCAGCACCTACGTCCGGTATTTCTTCCAATGTTGTAAGTATTGTCTTAGTGTCGTGTTCATTTTTATAATCGATTAAAGGTTGTAACGCTGAAGAAAATTCAGACGGGGCAATTATAAGCATATCGTAATCATCCCCAAATGTTATAGGTGCTATCGGTAGATTATAATTAACAGTAATTTTTGCTGAGTTAGAGTAATAAATCATATTTTCTGATGGAACATACTGAATCGGATTTAAATTAATGGTCAGGAAAACTACATGCCCCCCATCTTGCAATCCTGCCCCAGTTCTGTAACTATACTTTTTTTCAGGATATGTTTTGATTTCAGAATAAGACTTCATTACCTCTTCTTTTGTTATCTTTTTTGACATATGAACTGTGGACACGATTTGTGGCTCTGGTGCTGGGGTCACCAATTTTGATACTTTTTGTTGAATCGGTTCAGAAAATGTTACTTCCACATTTTCTATTGTTGTCCCAAATGGAAATGTGTATGTTTTAGAATATTTTGGCAGCATAGGTTTGCCTGTTTCCATTATGTACGCCGTAGATTCTGGCAATCCAATTGTTACAAAATCCTGATTTTCAGTTATAACTGGTTTTGAAAACAATACTATCTCATTTTGTTCGGCTTCAGTATTATCTTGCGGAAAAGCAACAGCGCCTAGTCCACTTAGGACCAATATACTCATCACTAAAAATGGTACTATCTTCCTCATTTTTTACCCCCGTTATTAACAAATGTTAATTTTAGAATGAGTTGATATTATTTAAAAGTTTGTATGCATAAACAGAGAAGTATTAACTGATAAAATAAAAATATTTATATACTGAAAATACTTTAACAATCGTTAAGTTGCATCGATTTTAGGGGATAAAAATGAAGAAGAATAAAACTACATTATTGGTAATTATGTCTGTATTTTTAATAGTGTTTTCAACGGGCGTTGTAGGCACTGCAATAAAAAATTCTATAGAGGTCGTTAAAGTATCAAAATTAGGTGACCTACCATATACTGGACAATTACGTGTTTATGTAGTTGAGCCCATATCACGTTGGGATAACTATGACAATGAACCATATCATTTCGGATTTTTAGATTTCGCAATAGATGAAAAATTGTCAATAGACTATCTTGACTCGTATTCAAAAGAAGTCACGTGGAGCGCTCAAGATGCAGGATATGACAATGTACAACAAAACAATATAATGATAATAGCAGCAATATTTAATCCAGAGGCAAAAAAAGCATATGCATATCCTCCATTTTCAAATCCTTTTAATGCACATTATGTTGATGCCGCGGCAGCAGCAACCCCTGGGGCCACAGAACACAACACAAAAAATGAAGAATTTACACACACAGTTTTTTGTGAAGAGGTAACTGCCACATGGTGCCAATATTGTCCAGCCGCAGCTGAAGGGTTACATACTGTATACGAATCTGGGGAATATCCATTTTATTTTGTCGCACTGGTTACTGATAAAAATGATATCGCCTATGAGCGTGCAATTAGCAACCTAAACCTTTATGGATATCCAACTTGTTTTTTTGATGGAGGTTACAAAGTTGTTGTTGGGGGAGCCAGTGCAAGTACTTACCAAAACAGAGTAGCATCCTCCACAGTAAGAGATGTTCACGATCTTGATCTAAGCATCTCTGTAGATTGGACAGGCAATGGGGTTTTGGATATATCTATAGAAATAACAAATAACGAAGAAACGCCGAATTATGCTCCAAGTATGCCAACAATAACAGGACCCTCAAGTGGAAAAATCAACCAAGAATATGATTTCACGTTTGTATCAAATGACCCTGAGGGTGGAAATATCTATTATTATGTTGATTGGGGAGACGGACAAACAGAAGATTGGATTGGACCTTATACCTCTGATGAACCAATTACATTAAGCCATTCATGGAGTGAGCAAAATACCTTTGAAATAAAGGCAAAATGTAAAGACGTTGAAGGTCTTGAAAGTGATGAGGCAACAATGGAATTCAGTACACCTAGAGTTATGAACAAATTGATATTTACATTCATTTTGGAGAAGTTTCCGATTCTAAAAAACCTGTTTAAATACTAAAAGATTAAAAACCATCTTCATCTTTTCTTTTTGTGAAGTGCGGAGTTTTATTTTCAGGCGGCAAAGATTCAACCTATGCGGCATATCTTGCAAAAAAACAAGGTTATGATCTTTCCTGTTTAATATCAATTATTTCTAAAAATCCAGATAGCTATATGTTCCATACACCCTCTATTTTGAAGGTTAAAAAACAAGCAGAAGTAATGAACTTACCCATTGTGATTCAAGAAACTGAAGGAAAGAAAGAAGATGAATTAATTGATCTTGAAAATGCAATCGCGGAGGCTAAAAGCAAATATAAAATTGAAGGTGTTGTAACTGGGGCAGTTGAATCGGCTTATCAGGCATCAAGGATTCAAAAGATATGCGATAACCTAAATTTGGAATGCTTTAATCCAGTATGGCAAAAGGATCAAATTGAACTCTTGCATAATTTAATAGAAAATAAGTTCAAAATGATAATCACTGGTGTTTTTGCCTATCCGTTAGATGAAACATGGCTAGGTAGAGAAATCAACGAGAAATTTATTGAAGAAATTGAAAATCTATATAACAGATACAAGATAAATCCTGCAGGAGAGGGAGGAGAATACGAAACATTTGTTTTAAATTGTCCATTATTCACAAAAGAGTTAAAAATAAAAGATAGGCAGATCTCCGGGGATAAAAATTCTTGGAAAATGGAAATCGAGGTAACATGATTCTGATAATCCAACTACCACAAGAAAAATTACATTATTTTGAGTTTGTTAAACCCATTGAAGATGTTTTAAGAAAAAACAATATAGAATTTAGATCAATACCTTATAAATCGCTTGATGAAAATATTTTTTTAAACATTGATAAGATAATTATCTCAGGTACAAGTTTAAAAGACAATAGATTTCTCAAAGATTTGGAATATTTTAGATGGATAAAGAATCTCGATAAGCCCACATTGGGCATTTGTGGCGGAATGCACATTTTAGGATTACTTTTTAATGGAGAATTAAAAAAGCAACAAGAGATTGGTTTGACTAAAATAAATTTTGAAAAAGAATTTTTAAGACTAAGTGGTTCAGTGGAAGTATACGAATTACATAACTATTTTGTCGAACCAGAAGATTTTAACATAATAGCAAAATCCAATTACTGTATCCAAGCAATAAAACATAAAACAAAACCTCTATATGGAATACTTTTTCATCCGGAAGTTAGAAACAAAAATCTTTTATTGAATTTTGTAAATTTATAAATAACTTGTTTGTGTTTAGGATTAATTATATAAATACCGTTCTTATTTCGATTTTCCTACTAATAGGATATCTGGTGTAGAAAATGTCACGTAAACCCGGCAGTATGTACAGAAAAATTACACAACAGGCCAATACTCGCAGAGAGTATATGGGTGGTGTACCTTTACCACGTATTACTCAGTTTGTAGGGGGCAATAAAACAGACAAATTTCCTGTTAAACTTGATCTAATAGCAAATGAAAGATGCCAAGTAAGACATAATGCTTTAGAATCTGCTCGTATAACAGCAAATAGAGCATTAGAAAAATCTATTGGTGTGTCAAATTATCGCTTTAGAGTTCATGTTTATCCATTCCATGTATTAAGAGAAAATAAACAGGCCACTGGTGCAGGTGCAGACCGTGTTTCTCAAGGTATGAGATCGGCTTTTGGTAAAAATGTTGGTACTGCAGCAAGAGTTGAAACTGGCCAAACAGTAATGAGCGTAGAAACAACAGAGCAATACATTCAAATTGCAAAACAAGCACTTAGAAAAGCAGGAATGAAAATACCTGCACCATGTAACGTTAATATCAATAAAGCTTCCTAAATATATTTTGCAAAAAATGGAAATATTATAGCAATTAGTATAATAAGAGACACTACAAGCGATATGTTTTTTACAATTCTTTCTTTGTTTTCTTCAGATATATCTCTTTTTAGTTTTTTTATTGCAGAGCCAACGGCGTCGTTAAATAGAAAACCGCCGTCTAGTGGGATCATCGGTAGAACATTAAACAACCCTACTGCCAAGTTAAGCCAGAAGATCCAATATAATGCATTTACAATTCCCCAAAAAACTCCTGATGGCAATGCACCCATCGGGCCTGCTATTTCGTAAGAGTCAGTAAAGGGTGCAGCAATAGGGCTATATCCTGCCAAATAACCAAGAATTGGAAGTGCGTATAGAATAAGAAAACTTTCAGGAAAAACATCTCCAGCAAAAGGATTTTTCAGATAAGTAATATCATAACGATATGGATTAAAGCCTACGCCAAGAAAGCTATCATTAATATAAGACTCATTATCAGTATACTCATACAGACTTGCAAGAGTTACATTTGAAGTATAAGTAACCCCTCTTTTAAAATAAGATATGTTTATCGTTTGATTTGGGGTTGTATTTTGAATAACGTGGGAAAAGTCCTCTATGCTTTTAATTTCGGTATCATTAAGGTTTGTTACAACAATACCAGGCGAAAGGCCAATTTCTTCAGCGGGGGTATCATCAATTATGTAAAATATATGGGCTCCCTCGATTGGTTGAACAGCAGACATAAAAACAAATGAAAAGATTGAGAGAATAATAAAAGCAACTACAAAATTTGATAATGGACCGGCCGCATATACTCTCATTCGTTTACCCACATCTGTCTTTTTCAATTGATCTTCATCAGGTTCAACAAAAGCACCAATTGGAACTATAAAATATAAAATACCCATAGATTTAACTCTTAATTTTCCAACAAAAGTTAGAATTGCGTGAGAAAACTCATGTACAACAATTGCAACAATAAAAGCAATGATTATGTATCCTAAATATTCGATTGGCAATATTGGATTAATGCCTGGTAAAATAAGAGCAACCTCCGGACCTGGTAAAGAAGCTTTTTGTTCTGGGGTAAAACCCATTATAGCCCAGACTTGAAATATCAGCATAAAAGTCATTAGAACCATTGCTATGAAACAGAATACTACAGCAAAACTTCCATAGGCTTTCCAAAAACGGGTTTTATTAGAAATTTTCTTTAGAAAGTTTATTCCCTTTTTTGTACGTAATAATAATCCAGGGCCCCAAAATTTAATACCATATTTCTCAATAATTCCTTTTTTATAGAGAATAAAAACTAGTATTGAATAAAGTAAAATCACGAATAAAAAAATCAATAATCCTTCCACAATTGACATATTCAAGTGCAGGGAATAAATTTCCGCTTATTAAATTTCCTGGAAAAACAAAGTCTTATAGAAAAACGATATTCTGTTTTTCTTTATTTAACATGTCTATCAGATATTTGGCCCACTCAAGTTTTTTTAGTTTTTGTTTTTTGTCTTTTTTTTCTGCAAAAGAATATTTTCCAATATTTCCATCAAAATCAAAGCCAATGAGATAAATTTTTTTTGCATTAAAATGATTTGCTAGGAAAATGGCCCTATCCCCATCGGTAAAACCACCAAAATTATACAAATTTTTAAATTGAGAAGGATCGGATTGTGTTGTACCCAATATCTTTTCTCCAAACTTGTAAAAATTATCTTTAATCTTTTTTATATTATCGCCATGCGCATGAATTATTATTAAACTTCCTTTTTTGTTTGCCACCACTTGATCAGAAATCTTACCGTCTAAATCACTGAGTATAATATCCGGAAAAATACAATTTTCAATCAAAGCTGATGTCGCACCATCTGCCGAGATCAGGATCTTACTCATATAAAAATCCATATTTTTACAGACTGCTTTTTCCAAACTTGGGCCAGAGCCAAAAACAACTACGTCCTTAGTTTCAATAAATCTTCTCAAACTTAATATGTTAATTTTATTTCTAATTTGAAGGAACTCATCCAATACTTGTGCTGATTGTATATCTCTTTCTTTTGAAAAATTAAAATCTTTTAAAATTTTTTTATAAATCTTTTCCCAATCAGAATAATTCATATTTAAATTCTCATTTTAACTAGTTTTTTTTAAGGCTTTTTCTTCAACAACAGAGCTTTCCTTTATGTAATGATTTATTACTGCACCAATTAACGCAATTAATATACCTGCCAATGTATATAAAATAAATGACATAGTGGTAAATGGGGATACATTAAAGTTTTCTGGCCAGTTTAAAAATCCTTCAAATAAGGCGCCAAATACAGCATATGAAATAAAACCAAATGCAAATAACGAAAATGGTGCAGAATAATAGATTGCTGGTGTCTTTTTTTCTTTCATAGATCTATCGACTGCTCTTCCAAAAACAGCAATCAATCCTGCTATAACTATACCCCAAATAACATTGTATGCAAATGATAAAACAGGAACCAAAGGTACATACTGCTCAAAGTATTTTTCAGCTTCAGTATATGCTAGAAAGGCAAATGGGATTAAAACTACTACAGCCAATGCATATGTATAAAGGGAAAGTTTGCCTGATAAAAAGCCTGATTTTAGTTCATCCCAAAACATCTCGAGTTTTCTTTCCCACTTAAAAACTCTTATTAAAAGATATAGACCAAGTGTTAAAAGTATGGCTCCAAATCCACTGGCAGTCATGTTCAACAATACAAAAAATGCCCATACAATCAATACAAGAGCTATAGGCAAAATGAATTGTTTTAGCACTTTATCATCATTTAGAATTTTTAAAATTCTATAATAGGTGTCCTCTAACTCTCGACTTTGTTTGACCGATACACGATTTATTGAGGTTATTTTTAATCTAGATTGAATAATCGGAAGGATGTATTCATCTTCAGCACCATCTGATACCAAGACCGCGTCATTAACCCCTGTCTTTTTTATGACCTCTTCTAGTTGTTCTGCCAATATTTCATCAGATTTATATCCTACATTTATATCGCCACAAATTGTTGCAATTTCAACATCCTTTTTTTGATCAGCAAGATGATTATACAGCGAGATAGCTGCAAATATGGCATTAACATCCGAGTCCTCTGGATCGGCCATTGCTAATTCATTTGCAGCTTTAACATTATCTTTAAGTCCGATAATGGGACTATTGATTTTTGCTTTACGCCCGAAATCGTCATCACGATCCACATTGAGAACAAGAGTTTTCATATACCTCCAAACATATTATTATTCTGATATATAAGAATGTTACTATAATGTCCCAACCTTTGTCAAAGATTGTTTACAACGTTTTTTATATATAATTTGCATTGCTCAGCCAGAATGAAAATCAACAATAGATTGGCAGAATGGAAATTCTTTTTACTCATGCTTTTAATGATTGTGGTTTGGGCATTGGCATTTCCATTTATAAAAATAAGTCTCGAAGAACTTTCATTTATCAATCTTACAATAATGCGTTTTTTTGTGGTTTGTGTAGCATTTAGTGTTATTTTATTAGCAAAATCCAAAGCCTTTTCAAAACTTCATAAAAAAGATATTGTACCAATATTTCTCTTGGGTTTTATTGGAGTAATGGTTTATCATTTTGGACTAAATTACGGAGAACAATTAGTTTCACCTGGTGCAGCAAGTCTAATAATTGCAACTATCCCTGTTTTTATATTGATTCTTGCAGCAATTTTTCTGAAAGAAAGAATACAAAACATCAAATTGTTAGGAATTATAATTGCATTATTTGGTGTTATAGTCATCTCTATCTGGGGAAAAGAAGATGTTTCATTAGAAATAGAATACGTTTATGCTGCTCTAGCGGTATTAGTAGCTGCAATAGTCGGTGCTTTTTACACAGTAACTGGCAAAAAATTACTCAGCCGATATAATGCTCTTTCATTAACAGTTTATGCAATGTTACTCGGGAGTCTTGGATTACTTCCTTTTATAAGAATATCGCTTTTTGAACAAGTAGCCCAAATGTCATTAACAACGTGGGGTGCTATATTATTTCTTGGATTATTTTCGACTGTAATTGGATATTTACTGTGGTATTACGCACTTGAAATTAAAACAGCTTCAGAAGTAAGTGTATATCTTTATGCAATCCCCGTTGTTGCAACAATAGCAAGTTATTTCTTGCTTGGAGATAAGATAACTTATATGTTTATCTTGGGTGGAATTCTTGTTATAGTGGGGCTGATATTAGTAAACAAAAAAATGGGATCAAAAAATTGATTAACAAAATTGTTTTTCACTGAAACTATGACTAAGATTTTATATATGGATGATATGGAAGGGAACTACATCAAAGAATTTGATGCAATTGTTACCAGAAAGAAAAGTGATTATGTTGCACTTGATCAAACTGCCTTTTATCCTTTAGGCGGAGGTCAGCCTTCTGATACTGGTTATTTAGAGTGGGACGATAATAAAGTTCGAGTAAAAGACGTCATTAAGAAAGGAGATACTGTAAAACATATTTTAGATGGAGAAAAGCCACCAGTTGGTACAAAGGTTCATGGAACTATCGATTGGGAAAAAAGATATGGTCATATGAAGATGCATACTGCTCAACATATCCTATCAGGAATTATTTTTGATAAGTTTAATGCAAGGACTGTTGGAAATCAGATACATGCAGACTATTCTAGAGTTGATTTTGACAAGGTGCGTTTTACAGATGATGATTTAAAATTAATAGAGAACAAGTTCAATGAAATTGTTGGTAAAAATTTACCTGTAAAAATATATGAAGAGGATAGGGCAAGCTTAGAAAAGAGAGTGGATCAACAGCGAGCACATCTAGATTTGTTACCAAAGTTTATCACAAAACTCAGAATTGTAGAGATCGAAGGTTTTGATATTTGTCCATGTGCTGGTACGCATGTACGAAACACTAGCGAAATACCCAAGATCGATAAAATTAAGAGAGAAACCAAGGGAAAAGACAGAGAGAGGATTATTTATTCACTTCAAAGCTAATTTCAACCTTTTTAATTTCATCTACTTTTTTTAATGATTTTAACATGCCACATATTGTATTTTGAATCATTTCAGTTGGAAATTCTGTTAGTGGTATTTGTTTTCCATTCACTTTTACAATCATTTTATTCCTCCATTTGTTTTTTAATAAAATTTATTAATTGTTGAAAATCATCTGAGTATGTAAATATAGTATTTTCACGTTCTTTAATATTTCCAATTCTAATTTTTGGAATTTCTTTTTCTTTTGAACCCTCAACAATAATAATATCATAATTTCCCATCTGATCTATTTTGGCAATTATTTCTTTTTCAGTTTGGGTTTGTTTTACAATATAATCTGTTTCTATTGGAGTTTTAAACACAACTAAGTTTGCTCCCGCTTCAGCATGTTTCCACGTGTCTTTTCCTTCCTTGTCAATACCAATATTTTTGTCAGTAATTTTTATCGTTGCAACATTGTAGCTATCTGATGTTAGTTGTTTGATTAGATCTACAATTAGTGTTGTTTTTCCAGTATTTGATTCACCGTAGAACCCGATAACAACAATCTTTTTCATAATATCCCGCATAGAAAAATAGGTGTATATTCTTATCGATTTTCTCTTTTAATAATTAGTATCTAGATATATCCTAGCAACCTTAAGCGGTCTAAAAACATAAAAGCTGTATTTATCAAAAGGTCATATTCGTCTTCGCTTTCTAAACGATTGTATGGAATTATCAATGAAAAATTATCGCCAATAATTTTTATTATCGGATAGTAGTTTTGCTCACTAAGTTCTATCAATCTTCTTTGAATATCTGCCGTTAATATATCGCTAGCAAAATTTTCATCTGTGCATTTAACTAGTAGTTTTTCTTCAAAAGCTCTATTATTTTTTATTTCTTTTATGCCAATTATTCCACCCTGCATCTCACTGAAAATCATATCCCTATAGCAAACAACAAATTTTTTAACAATTGATTTAGAAAATTTTGTTTTAACTTTTGTTATAGAATCTCCAAGGAGAGAATCATATTCTCGATTTTTTTGATATTCAACTTCGATGCTCATCCCATGATATATAAAAGAGATATATGGTGTTGCAAATGGCATTTTTCGTTTATGTAGTATGCCTCCTCGTTTCGCTGCTTGTTGCTTTAAAAGTTCTGATTGTTTTAAACCTTTGCCTGAAGGAAAAAATGGATTTTCAACCATATACTTTTCATTCCTTTAAATTAGTAATTATTATCCAATTGTGGTTGTCAACTTTAGCACCTCGTAAAGTGATACATTGACACAAAACAGTCAATCCACTGTTGAGTGCTATCAACAGTGGCATTATATGGCCAGTTCCTATAGAACCGTTTTATCCTGTGTTTAAA
>Ga0190359_1001251_pt1 | contig 16184 bp, 22 predicted proteins | sample 48721823_MG_FD_161269 | JGI IMG/M metagenome (GOLD analysis project Ga0190359, IMG submission 161269) | Hydrothermal vent microbial mat bacterial communities from Southern Trench, Guaymas Basin, Mexico - 4872-18-2-3_MG | ecosystem: Environmental > Aquatic > Marine > Hydrothermal vents >... | reverse complement strand
CTCTTGTCTTGGGTGTTTCGCCGCGTATTCTGCTGCTGATGCCCCTGCTCTTGCACCGAAGACCACGATCTCGGTTAATGCATTGCCTCCTAGTCTATTTGCACCGTGTACTCCGCCTGTTACTTCCCCTGTGGCATATAATCCGGGTACATTGGTGCTGCAGTCGGGCCGTATCTCGACCCCAGCCATGGTGAAGTGACATGATGGCGCCACCTTGAACGGTTTCTCATCTGCACCTAAATCCAGTAACGCCTTACGTTGAGCGCTCCGTGCGATCAGCTTCTCTAACCCAACCTCGTTGATGACATCAGAGGCATCAAGAAGCACAGCGCCATCAACGCCGCGTCCCTCCTGTACTTCGGTCATTATGGCTCTGCTCAGATGGTCCCTTGCCATTGTGGTTAGTAGTCGCTGGGTGATTCCATGCTTCTCGACAATATCCTCACCTAGACTGTTACGCAGTGTGCCCTTGTCTACTATGTTTCCATACATGGCGAAGCCTGGGTAACCTTTCTCTGCGACAGCCACTGGTGTAAACTGGATATACTCCATGTCTCGGAGGGTTGCACCAGCCATATACGCCAAAGCATACCCATCACCCGCAATATCCACGGGACAATCGGTTCTACTGTAGACTCCGGCTGAGCCTCCTGCTGCTAGGATGGTTGCCCCTGCCTTGAATACTACTGGTTCGTCACTGAGTCCTACGGCTCCTATGACTCTGTTGTTTTCCTTGATTAGCTCTGTTATTGTGCACTTGTCTACGAGCTGGACGCCTCTTTCCTTAAGATACTTGACCATGGGCTGGATGAATCCGAGTCCCCTTGCCTCTGGGTTGTCTCCGCAGAGCACGTTACCGTATCTGGTAGTGATTGCTACACCGTATTTTCTGAGCTCAAGTAGCTGCTCAGCGCCTTCAGATACCAGTACATCTACGAGAGCTGGGTCGTTGAGGTGTTTTCCTCCTTCCATGGTGACTTGTCGGTGTTCTTCAACCGTGTATCCGTCCACAGCGGCTCTGAAACTACCGTTTGCGACTATTGTAGCATTCTTCATGCCTGTGGCTGCCTTGCTGACAATCAGTACGTTGGCACCTCGGGCTTCTGCCTCTATGGCTGCCCTAAGCCCAGCGCCTCCACTGCCTATAATGAGAACATCAGCTTCGTAGTAAGTGACCATAGGTAAGGGATTGTGACGGTTTGTTTAACGGTTACTCAGCCAAATAGACTCTTTCTAGACAGTATTCCTCGGCTGACTCACGCGTCAAGACGGCTTCAACCCTGAGCCTTGGATCAAATTCGTTGAGAGTTGCCTGAATACTGGGTAAAGTCAGATGTGTGCATAATCCGTTGAGGAACATGCCACAGTCCACCCCGACATCAAGGAACGCCTCAAAGAAGGGACACCTGTTGAGTAGGAATGTTACGCTTTTTTCGTCTTGTTTGTGGACTCTGATCTCTGTTCCCGCGTCCTCCATGAACCGCTTGTAGACTTCTGCGCCTATCTCAAGTGTTGTGAGGCCTTTGGGTAGTTTTCTGCGCATTTCTCGTGCGATGAGTACTCCTTGGCGTTTGCTGGCTTCCTCAAGGATTTCCAGTGCCTTGTCAGTGCCTAGGATTTCTATTACCTTCATCACATACAGGATATTCAGGTCGTATGCTCGTCTGACGCCGTCGAACATAATCAACACCAGCATCTAGCACAGTTTAAGGGTTTAGGAAACCAGTCAAATACAACCAAGACCAATCTGGATACAATGAAGGGAAAATCCATCCTAGACGCAGTTATCGCATTCACGGTGCTCCAACTGATACTCATAGTGCCTCAAGGGGTACGTGACCTAGTTAGGTGGGAGAACCGTGTACTAGGGGGAAGCTACCTTACAGGCTTATTATTGGTGGCTTTGCCTGTTTTCGTTATTGTTGTTCGTCGCTATGAGTTCAGACTGATGGGTGTATCTGTGGAAAACTGGCGCAGCAGCATCAACAACGGCTTCAGGGGTTGGGTCTTTTTCATCTTTCCCCAGTTGATTCTAACATTCTACAATGGTTGGGGTGTTCGATATCAAGAGTTTCCATCAGTTGCAGCGATTCTGAGTTTACTTGTACTGGCTGCGATTTTATTTATGAATCGGGGTATGTTTGGTCCTGCTTCAAATAGACGACTCGGAGTAATCATTTTGGCATTAATGTCGCCTTATATTTTCAGCATCATCTATGATGCGTTTTCTTTGAGATTGTTGAAAGAGTACATCTGGAATGTCTTGGTTGGTGGTTTTGCGGAGGAGTTCTTCTACAGAGGATATGTCCAGTCCAGCATAAACCAAGAATACCAAAAGGAATGGAAAATAGGCAATACAAGCTTTGGACCCGGGTTAATAGTCTCAGCAGTACTCTATGGAGCAAGTAGAGGGCTTAGGGTTATGAAGACTTGGAGTGGTGTCTATGATTTTGCTTGGGGTTGGGGTCTCTATGTCTTCACAATTGGATTATTTTATGGGCTCATCAGGGAGGCATCAGGTGACATACTGGCATCAGGCACAGCCAACAGCATGATTGACGCCATCGGTAAAGCACTCCTACGGGTGTTTGACTAGAAAAAACCCTGCACATGATCCAAAGCACCTTCCTCAACGGTGATAGAGACTCCTGTCGGGTCTGTTTTCACACAGTAGACCCCAGTCAAACAGAGTATGTCCGGTATCTTGGATCGGATAAGTTTGATATCTTTCCCTGATACCGTGATTCGTCGCAGGTTCTCCTTGAGGCTTATCGACTTCAACCCATGATGCGCCACAAGCTCGTGAAGGGTGTTCAACGCTATCAATGCATCATGAGTAAAACTGATCGTCAGTTTTCCCTCTGAAGTTTCAATGCTGTGCACAACGCCTCCAATAGAGGTCAAACGATCCACGGCTTCTTGTACGACTTGGCTTTTCTCGGCGCCATCACCTATGAGCGACGCCTTATGGATACGCTCATCGTCAATTGAGACCTCTATACTCAGTAGATCGCCTCTAACCACGGTGCCTGTCTCGGTTAGAGCCTCGCCTCTTGAGATTAGTCTGATGTCCAGCTCCGGGTTCTTGTGTCTGAAGACTTTATCGTGGAGAACCTTGGAGCCGTTGCCGCTCAGGAGATATGCATCCCTTGTACTGATCTCCCCTAGCTTCTCTGAGCTCTCCACAAGATGAGGATCAGCCGAATAAACACCGCCCACATCTTTGACCAAGACCAGTTCATCAGCATCAAGACACCTAGCAAGCACAGTCGCAGTTGTATCAGTGCCTCCCCTGCCTAGGGTAGTAACCATTCCATTGATACTTCTGCCCACAAACCCAGACACAACAGGCGTAACACCACGGTTCAGCAAAGGCTTCAAGCTTAGAGCGACAGCCTTCCCGCACTCCTCATTGATAGGCTCGGCGTCACCAAAATTATCATCAGTGATAATTGGCCAACCGGGAGAGTCAACTGTATACTCCTCGGCTTGGACTCCTATGAGTTCAAGGGCTGATGTGAATAGGCGTGTGGTTTGCTCCTCACCTAGTCTGATGATGTGATCCTGTACGCTTCTTGGTACATTTGGGTGGATTGCCTTTGTAGTCTCGATGAGTTTATCGGTGGCTCCCTTGAGGGCGCTCACCACTACCACAACATGGTTGCCTTTGTCTAGCTCGGTTTTCACCTGAGCGGCAGCATCCCTGATGCCTGCTCCATCGTTTAGCACCGAGCCCCCGTACTTGACGACAAGTAATTTACTCAATAAGTTGCCTCCACTGAAACAATCTCGGGAAGCACTCCTCCCGTAGCTACACGATCATCCCGAATAGCCAATACTCCATATACCCCCTTAATCCGTAAAGCAGCCTCAACCCCAGAGAATATATCTGAACCTTCAAACCCCTTCACTTGATTAGCAGCATATGTAGCCACCGCGTCAGCCAACCCAGCGTTTGCAGCGAACACGGTCACCGAGTCCGCGTCCCCCATGCTAAAAGCGTGGCTGTGGCGCCCTGAACTGGTGGCTATGCCGCAGGGGAATGATGTAACGCGGAACCCGATTCTCTCTGAGAGCGGATTATCCCCAGCCCCCACCGAGACGATTAAAGGTCTATCAGAGCCTAAGGCAGCTTCTCCGCCGTTCTCAACCACTGCAACAGAAGCCCCCTCCCTCACCATAGCGTCAACCGCTAGATCAGCTATCACTCCAGCTACCGCTGCCATGGGGCCAACGTGGGCTCGGTGTGATGTCTCTGCCATCAAATTAGCGACCATTGGTGCTTCATATACAGTGATGGGGTTTAGACTGTACTCGAATTGGTGATCCTTGAGGATGTACTCGAGTAGTTGTCTTCGCTGCTTCCTGATGCAGTCTAGGGCGGCGTCTAGTGTTTCTGGTTTGTCTGTGATGATTACGCCTCGGGTCTCACCTATACTGTAAGGATATCGGGTGAGACCTGTGGTTGTTACTTGGTTAAGTGCAGAGCCCTCCGTGGACAGGCATCAAGACATAAGCCACAGGTTACGCCACTGCATTTCTCAGGGTCCAACCCAATAGAGTGATCAGGTGAAGGATAGAAAGCCTCGGCTGGGCAGATACTCACACAAGCCCCACAATCGATGCACAGTTCCTCGTCGCGTTCGATGAGGCTGCTTACATCAACAGTGACCCCCTTCTCCCTGAAGGCAGCTATTATGGCATCAGCGACTCGTCCATCCAACTCGGCAAGCATCTCGCCGCCTAAGGGGGTGATTCTGGCGCTGAGTATGTTCACCGGTGTCTTGTGCTCGATGATTATCTGGCTCGTGACAGGCTCCTGTACGAGTTCTTTGTCGAACCTTAGTAGTACTCTGACCATTATTGGTCCTCCCGGTGCTTCATTGGTCCAACAATTGTATCCGTTGGTAGTCGTTCAACTGGTTTGGTTAATGTGAACCTTCCCTCGTTGATCCAACTCTTCAACTCTGCGCATATCTTATGGGCTTGTTTAAGGCTGGACATGCTGGTGACACGTACACTTTGCCCATTGATCTCCACCTTGCCCTTCTTCAACTCAGCGTAGTTAGTCTCGCTGATGGTTGGACGGTCTCGGCTTGGGACACCGTAATCAACCACGCCTGTGGTGATCTCATGGTCTCGGACCGCTACTTTCTCGACTATTCCCTCGTTTAGGATTGGGATGGGGATTCCTAGTCCGATGTAGATACTTGGACCATACCGTGTGAAGGATACTCCTCTGATATACTCTGGGCTCATCAGCTTAGCATCACCCTTCACCATCAATGTACCCAAACTATTCCTTGGGTTATGCTGGGTACCAGGACCGAGCACGTATCCCAGTGCACCGCCGAGAAATATCCTTGTACCGAGTCCAACTGTCTCATAGTCTGGGTCATTGTTCAGTGGGCTGATCTCGCCCGCTCCGCTGTAGGTGGCGTTTCTGTACCGTGGTAACAGTTTGCCCATGTAGGTGTAAATTGTCTCGTCTCGTCCATTGGCGGCGCAGCTATATCGCTGGTACCCGTTTCTAAAGTTGAGTAACGTGAACTGGTTTAGGTCGTCTTTGGTGAGTGTGGTCTCGACTCTGGTTCTTGGGTAACAGTCGGTGCCATAGGCTGTTGCCCGGAAATCAACTTCTTTTCCAGATATCAGGTCCTCGATAACGTGTCCGCCGCCGTACTCGAATCCACGTGTCTCGGATTGAACAGCTCCTCCGATATAGAGGTCTACGGCTGCTCCGGGGTGTGGGATTGGTACATCGTTTATCCATGCTTTTTCTATCTTGATTGGTGGGTCTGCGTGTCCGACGTTGATGAGTGCTCCGCTGCTGCACATGGCGCCCATGGTGCCTGTGGTGACTATATCAACCTCATTAAGGGCTACTTTTGTTCCGCTGCTTTCCACCAGTTCCTTCATCTCGGCGACGGTTAGAACCTGTACGTCGCCTGTTCTGATCTTTTCGTTGATCTCTTCAACTGTTCTGGTCTGGTTTGATGCTGTGAGTTTTATTATTCCTCCAGTGTAGCCACAGTACCCTTATTCCTAGATAAATATCCTTTTGAGAAATGTATTCCAGTGAGAATATTATTCCCGTGTTTGTAGGTAGTTGCTTGGTACATGCAGTCTGATAAAAGCATGAGGTGCTTTGATTGGTCGGTGATCACATGGGGTTAAAGGACATACAGAGCCCACTTCATACAATAGCGCAGAGTATTCCACCGATAGCTGAAACCATCAAGAAGTACCGCATAATCTACATCGGCTACGTAATATCCATGGGGATATTCGTTGCTACCAGCGTCTTCGAGGTCTTTGAAGCCCCCGGACTAATCAACTTCCTAGACAACTATAATCTGGATAAGATAGTCTTCGCCACAATGCTGTTCAGCGTATTCATGATCATCTACTTCGTAAGAGAGCAAGAACGAATGAAGTATGAGCAAGGATTAGAGGAGCAGAAAAGAGTCAAGGAAGGAATCTGGTTAGCAGAACAGGAGATCAGAAACCAGATTATCATGATCAATCAGGCTACATTTATGGCGGAGAAGAAGGGCGAACTCACAGGCGATATGATTAACGTCATACGGGATAACACACGCAAGATGGAGAAACAGCTTGAGTTGTTGCAGAAGTCGGATGTGGACCCAAGACACTATAATGGTATCATCAAGCTTGAGTAGCCGTTTTATCTGAAATTTATTATAATCAAGCACCCCAAAATAGCATCAGAGGGTGTCTTTTGAGCAGACAAACAGATTCAATGGATAAGTTAGCTCAACGAGTAAACAACGAGTATATGAGAATAGGGCAGAAGCATGGGTTTGGGGTCCAGTACATGGGATTGGAGAATATTGGACCATTTACAGGCGGAACATTCGGTAGACTGAACCATGTTTTCACATCAAACAAGAGCCCGGACATCTACTCAGATACTAACTTCATCACATTCACAGCCCACGGACTCGCAGCAGCAGTACTCAGCGAGCCTTTGAAATGCTATTGCGCGGTTTTGGTGGAGAAGCCTGTCCCTGCATCCATCTACGTTAAGAGGATTCGTGACGGTTTCAGGAAGAAGCCCATCTGGGTGCCGTACAACAAGACCACGAAGGCTTCTGATGTCTATAAGAACAGGATGAACTGGAATAGCCTCGTTGATGCACTCAACAATGATAGTCATCTAGGTAAACTCATGGGGAAGCTTAGAACCGAGACCAACGTCAATGGAATAGATCAGAACCTGAACGTGGGACGAAGAGCCAGCTTCCCAGTAAAGGTTAATGATGAAGAGAACAACCATGGCACATCTTGTATGATCATACCAATGGGTAATAGAACTCTCATCGCGTCCCAACACACTACCCAAGACCCCAAAGATATTGAGCCAGCCCTACAAGCAGTCCGACGCATCGCACAGATAGTAGACCAATACAATTATCAGACACCAACCACAGGACCAATGATCAGCGACTATGCCGAAGACATCTTGAAGAAAATGCAGAAGACAGCACCACCTCCAGCACCGGCACCGGTTCCTGCACCAACTCAGAAGGGAGTCACTTGTCCTAAATGCGGTTTTAACAACCCAGAGGATAACAAGTTCTGCGGTGAATGTGGAGCACCACTTAGTGAGTCTCCAAAAGAGGCGCCGGTAGCCACATCAACGCCTCTTCCTCCGCCTCCACCACCCAAGCCAATTGATCCAGTTGAGCAGTTGATATCTGAGATCGAGGGAGGCACTGATGCTCAGTGGACCATCAGATACAAGACCACGGAACAGGAATACGAGGGCAAGCTATGGAACATCGCCAACAAGGGATACTTCGTGAGACACGATGATCTCATGAAAGTAGCGGAGAGGATAAACAATTATCCCCACTACCAGCTTTTCCCCAACATCAAATACGTGAAATCACCAAACGACAAAACACTCACTGGGGGATTCATGAACTTCGCAACAGGATTCAACGAGAGCGCCCAAGAGCCATTCAAGGACCAGTTTGTACAGGTGCTTTTGCTTCCACGAGACGATAATCCTGCTGAGACATCTGTTCGTATGCTTGCTTCTAACAATAAGGAGATGAACCCAGACCTCTTCGCAGTGATGCTTGATGTTTTGATGAATCACCCTGCGAGAGTCAATGAGTTCTATCTCTGGGGCATCCAAGACTAGGGGGGAGGGGGGGGTACCCCAATCCCAGTCATAATCAGCTCTATTTAATGGAAACCAGCCCCAAAACAGCCTAGAATAGGTCTCGATAAGTGGAAAAAACTGTATGAGTAAAGGGGAAAGTGTACATAATAGCCCGGGTTTCATATACCCATGACGGAAATCGAACTCATCGCCCGAGCCGTAATCAAACAAGATGACAGAATTCTACTAGCCCACAAGATAGGAGAAACAAACACGTTCCTACCCGGAGGACACATCGAACCCGGAGAATACGCTGATGAAGCCCTAAAACGAGAGCTACGTGAGGAGCTTGGAGTAGAAACCATGATAGGTGACTTTGTCGGTGTTCTTGAGCACAAGTTTACCGATGAACATAACATACGACATGAGGAGATAAACATCGTATTTACAGCGGCAATCAACGAGACTGATGTTTCTTCAGCTGAAGGGCATCTTGAGTTCATCTGGGTAAAGCCAAAGGATTTCGAGAAAAGGATATTATTGCCCAGTAGCCTGCAATGGCTTCTGAGAAAATGGTTAACAGATGAGCATCCATTCCACTACGCGGAGAGATGCTAACCTCTTATCTCGTAGTAGAACTTATCGAAGCTAGCCATGAGCTTGCTGAGAAGCAGATATAATTGTTCTACCTCGTCATTGGTTAGGTCACCGAATAACCGCCTGAAGAACACCATATTCTCCTTGGCGTGATTGTCCCAGAAAAGACGGTTTTTCTCAGTGGTCTTTAACAATACCTTGCGTTTATCTGATGGATCGCTAACTAGCTCCATGAAGCTTTTCTTCTCAAGCTGATTCGCTAATTGTTTCACGTTCTGACGGCTTGTACTGAGCACCATGGCTACCTCATTCAGTGTCGGAGGATTTTCAAAGGCAGTATCGACAGCCGCCAACACTAGAAACTGCTTTGTTGTGAGGTTATGTTTACCAAGCTCATAATCAGTAATGTATTGGAGTTTCTGGCTAAGTAAGAAAATTGAACCGAATACATCGAATACTTTTCTGTTTGTCTCTGCCAATTAACTCACCTTCTCCGCTAACTCCATAGCCCACGACTCTATCTGAGTCCAGTCTCTATAATCTAAGGGTTCACTGGTATTAACGCCTATTACGCCGTCCTCCTTGAGAATACCCTTTACCAGCTGCTTCACAAAGAAGTTATACTTGTTCCACTTGAAGCAGCCAGCGAATAAACCAGTGGAGACCGGTTCAATGCCGTACATCTCTGCGACGGCATCAAGGTACTTGGTCTGAGCATCGGCCTTTTTCTTGGATACTGATGCATCAGCACATGAGACAAACAGCGCCGTCTTTCCATGGAGCCGTTGATGGTTTGCCTTTAGGAACTGTTTTGATTCCTTGATCCATTGCCCCATCTTGATACCGCTGCCAACTAGAACAAGGTTATATCCCTCTGGGTTAGGCTGATTCTTCTTTAGATCAACTAGTGTAACATTGATGCCCTCGGACTCCAGTACAGTGCTTATTCGGTCAGCGATCTCAGCGGTCACCCCAGTATTGCTGCTATACGCTATCAAAGCACTCATAGGTGAAGCCTCCCCGATCTGTAGAGCATGAATAGGCTCATTATTGGTACGATGAATCCCAATGCAGCGCTTGACTGAATCGTATAGCCCCATACATCAAATAGGATCGTAGTGACACTCACCAAGATCAATACCTTAAGTGCCCACTCATATCCACGCATTAGCCCTATTGAGGCAACTATTCCAACTAATCCTAACAAAAGGAACATGATGTTGATGATGGTCATGGTTCCATCAGTTACTGGGACAGTTAGGAACTCCTTGATGGCGGGAGTAGTACCAAGGTACGCGAAGTATAGCCTGAATAATCCGTTGAGGGTATTAGCCCAGATTAGTGGCTTTTCTTTCATCCCTGTGTCACCCTGTAGATTACGTATGGTTGTATTGCGGTCCAGAGGAGGACGAAGCTCCAGAATCTACCAGCGAAGATATTGTAGTCGGCTAGCAGGTATGCCCAGCTGTATCCCATCACGTAGTGCCCGAACACGAACTCGAATAGGATCGTGAGTATTAGCCAGCTTGCGCCTATCTGGAGGCTTTGCTGGGTGTTTGTTATGGTCCAGCGTTTGTTCAGTAGCCAGAAGTATGCTGCAAAGAGGAGTATTCCAGTTGCGCATGATATTTGGTGTGCGAGTAGTTCGCTCATATATGGTCCGTAGCCGAAGTTTCGGACTGTTCCGTTGATGATGGCTATGGGTACTCCGCCCAGCCATGCTATTGTTAGGTTTCGTGTTGCCGTGTCCACATTTCATCACTTAGGTAATATGTTACCAATTTAAATCCATAATATATTACCTATCTTATAAACATAACGCTAGTAAGACATATACAAAAAAATCAAATGAAAAAAGATTAGGCATTTACCTTGTCTAGGTAAAGCTTTCTTCTGTAGAGTACACCCATTACGTCGGCTGCCCTCTCAGGAGTAGTATAGACCGGAACACGTGCTGCCTCCAGTATCTTGGCTGACTCACCTGCAACGTCTGCTGATGGATCGATTACAATGACTGGCTTGTCATACTTCTTGTATGTGCTGAGCAGAGTGTTGTTGATCCAAGTGTACATTCCAGTGAGATCCTCGTCCGCGACGTCTGGGAACATGGTCTTGATGATGCTGGTTCCAAGGCTGATGGTGATCATGCCGTGGATCTCTGGCTGCTTCAAGACAATGTCCGGGACATTGAGGAAGCTGTTCATGTTCAAAGTAGCAGTCAAGTCTACTGGGTTCTTGGCGTTACCGAAACCTGGGATCAGCTCCTGTATTTCTGCCTGAGCCTCCTCGCTGAAGGTTGGAACCTTGAGTCCGTTCTGGATTAGCCTGTCCGCGGTCTCTACGGCTACGCCGCCGCTGTTACTGACGATGGCAATGTTCTTTCCCTGTGGGAGTGGGCTGTAGAGTAGACCCTTGACGTAGTCGAACATTTCAGCTGAGTCGTATGCCCTGATGACGCCTGCCTGTCTGAAGGCTGCATCATAGACCTTGTCGCTTCCAGCGATTGATCCTGTGTGGCTTGCGGCTGCTTTACTGCCTTCCGCTGTTACGCCGACCTTGATAGCCACAATAGGCTTCTTCTTTGTGACTTCTTTTGCTGCCTCGTACCATTTGCGTCCGTTCTTGAGTCCCTCGATGTACATGGTGATGATCTTTGTGTCATCATCCTGCCCGAAGTACTCTAGGTAGTTCCAGCCCTTGAGGTCAGATTCGTTTCCGCTGCTCACGAATTTACCTACGCCTACACCCATGGCTGATGCCCTGATGTATAGCTGTAGACCGTATCCGCCGCTCTGGCTGATGAAAGCTACCTCACCGCTATCGTGGAGGAATGGAATCATCAATGCGCTGAGCTTTGCCTCGCTGCTGGTTACGCCCATGCAGTTTGGACCGATGAACCTTGTGTGCCCATCCGCGATCTTTTTGATGTCTTCAATTAGCTTTTTTCCTTCCTCGCCTGCCTCGCTGAAGCCGCTTGTGATAACGACAGCTCCCTTGGTTCCGATGTCCGCAAGGTCTTGGAAGACTCCGGGTACGAAACGTGCTGGGACGACTACCAAAGCCATGTCAACGGGTTTACCGATGTCCTTGACATTGTGGTAGCATTTGAGGTCGAGAATTTCATCTGCTTTTGGGTTGATGGGGTAGATTGGGCCCTCGAAGCCGCTCTGCTTGATGGCGTTTAGAAGCATGTATCCCCACTTGAAGGGGTCAGTGCTTGCGCCTACAACAGCTACGCTCTTGGGTTTGAGTATTTTATCTAGTGCAATGTTAGCATCCAAGTTATTTCAACTCTGATGGTTTCATGAAAAGGTGCAGCCAATCCTATATAAAACTGTATCAAAGCGGAGAGTTTCAATTCCCTAGAATAAATACTATTGAGCATCTGAGTGGTATATCAGGTAACTTAGCGTCACTATGTGTTCCGCTGACTTGTTTCTTGGTAATTAGGTGTCGATTTTTTATCCCCTTATACTTAACATTGTTAGGTAATGTTTATATCTAACAGTGTTATGCCTAACAGTGTTAACCATGAGTCACGGGGATAAACACTGCTGCCACGGACACCACCCACTACCAGAAAGAGGCTGGGTACAGTTCCTACTCCTACTAGTGATTAACGAGGAGCCAATGCACGCATACCAGCTCAGCGAAGAACTGGAAAAACGCAGACTCGTCAGAAAAGACCGCTTCAAGACAGGAAGCCTATACACCATCCTAAACAGGATGGAGGAAAAAGGTATACTATCCTCACAGCAAGAGGAAAGCGAGGAAGGACGACCGAGACGAGTCTACAGTATAACCGAGACAGGAAAATCAGGTCTGAAGAACGGTTTAGAGCACATGCTCAGACGTAAGAGGCTGCTCGATGAACTAGAAAGATATTATCAGCAGTATTTCCCGGATGCTCAGGGTAACGGAGAACAAGAAAATGCATAGACACATGCACAGACAAGGTATGCATGGACACTGTGGCTGCGGATGCCACGGCGTAATGTCCGTTGAGGAAGAGGTCGAGATGCTTGAGAAAGCAAAAGAGTACCTTGAGGCTCAGCTTACCAACGTCGATGATAGACTATTGAAGCTGAAGGAGTAAACCACAGGGTAGCGGCGCTCCCTCAGCCTCATCAAGAGAATCCCCTTCTTTTTACTTAACCCTTATTCACCTATCTCTGTGTTGTATGTAGCTAAGTCGGCTTCATAAACTGAAATTGTACAGTTCAACCCATGAAGATGAAGGTAATGGAACACGGACCATTCGACTGTCTAGTATACAGGGGCGTAATTGACTCACTGGACGAGATCCCTGAAAACTATGAGAAAATGGTGGTAGAGGAGGACACAGGTATAACCGTGTACATATCCCCTACGCGGAACGCTTAGAGACCTCTTCCACGTTTCACTGCTTCGGCTGCCCCATACTGGAGCATCATATCCGCGTTTATCACAGTGTTAAACCTGAACCCTTTCTTTACAGCCCAACCTACATTATCAAGATTAGTCCAGAGCCCAGCGGGTTTACCGTGATCATTGGCCACATTCAAGACATGGTCCAGTGCATCAGTGAACTTCTTATTATCATAGTTGGGAGGCACACTGAAACCAAGGTTATTGCTCAGATCCCATGGACCAACATAACACGCGTCAATACCGTCTACGCCTAGGATCTTATCCAGATTGTCGAGGCTCTTCTGGGTCTCTATCTGTACGCATACAAGTATTTCCTCGTTTGCGGTTGCACGGTATTCTGGGTCGTATCTTGCTGCTCTTCTTGGCCCCCAGCCTCTGATGCCTTCTGGTGGGTATCTAGCTGCTGCTACTGCTGCTTCTGCTTCTTCTTTTGTGTTTACCCATGGTACTACTATGCCGTGAGCTCCTAGGTCCAGTATACGTTTGATTATAACAGGGTCGTTCCACTGTGGTCTGATGATTGGTGTACAGTCTGTTCCCTCCATGGCTTGAAGCATGCGCTCCATGGTCTCGAATCCCATGGGGCTGTGCTCGCCGTCTATGAGGAGCCAGTCGAATCCTGCGTGACTTAGGAGATTTGCGACATCTGGGTGGCCCATCTCGATGAAGGTTCCTACTGCGTTTTCTCCTCGTTGGAGTTTTTCTTTGACTATGTTTTTCAACTTGATCAATCAAGTGTGGTGTTCTTGGTATAAGTAATCTATGCTCGGTGTTTGGTATTGATTCGACGGTGTTTTTGTACCGATTTGATTCCAATCAGAGCTGTTCTGGGGCTTCTCTTAGGGGAAAACGTTTGGTTTCACTTTTTCAGGTGTACCCCCCCTCCCTGTTAGCGGCTAACCTGCATACACTACGTTTTCGCCTATTTTTAACTTAGTAGGCGATTATAACCGAATATTTATAAGATGTGCCGCATATAGTATCCTCGGACAACCAAACAAATGAGAAAAAAAGAAAACCTAGACAGACAACTAAAATATGTTGCATCACCAACCACGGTGATTTCTTTTAAGCAATCAAAAAAAGCGTCCAAAAAAACATCAACGCAAACGATGATGAGACGCAGGAAAGCCAATAATGGCGATAAAAAAGATACTTGCAGCAACAGACGGCTCAGAAAAATCAATGGAAGCAGTAGAGAAAGCAGCCATGATGGCTGAAGAGATGGGTTCAGATATTGAACTACTCAATGTCATTGAACCAGTGACGCTTCCAGCTGGAATGTATCCAGCAGCCATGGGCGCAAGAGCAACAGCAACACCCACATGGGTAACCAACTACTATGACGAGTACAAGAAGGAACACCAGAACACACTAGAGAAAAGCTACAAGGAAGTCAAGAACAAACACAAAGACCTCCAAGTATCAAAGAAACTAGTGGAAGGACTAGCCGCAACAAAAATCGTAGAAGAAGCTAAGGAAGGCGACTTCGACTTGATCGTTGTCAGTGCACATGGACTGGGATTCCTTGAGGAACTGGTACTTGGCAGCACCAGTAAGCTGGTGGTAGACAAGGCGAAGACTCCTGTGCTGGTGGTGAAGTAAAATGACCACAGTAAAGATAGTAGAACTTGTGGGAGCCTCTCCTATTAGCTGGCATGATGTAGTTAAGGAGGCTGTGAAGGAAGCCAGTAAGATCATCAGGAACATACAGGGTGTTGATGTAGTCAACCAGACAACTATAATAGACGCCGATACCGTCAAAGAATATAGGGTAAATCTCAAGCTTTCATTCAAAGTAGAAGATGAAAGACCCCAATAGAGGAAATTAAAATGAAAATAGACTTAGAAAAGAAATGGAAAGAGTTCAACGAACAAGCCCACAAGACACTTGAAGAAGTTGAGAAAACAGGCAACGACTGGATCGTTGAATGGGACAAAACAGAGAAAAACCTTGAAAAGATGATCGAGGAGACACGTAAAGAACTTGAAACAGCTGGCGAAGAAGCAAAGAAAACGCTCAAGAAACAGCTAGAAGAGGCTCAGAAGCTCCGCTCCGAGATGGAGAAAGAGCTAGATGCAAGGATGAAGAAAGTCCAAAAGTCTCGCAAGCATCTTGAGAAGGCTCTGGACGAGTTAAAATAATCACCCCATCTATTTTATTAACCAATTTATTGAATTTCATGTAAAATAGCTACAATGCAATTAAGAAAAACAAGACATTTACTATACCAATAAAAATTACATAAAAAAACAGTTGCAGAAAATTATTTACAATATCTCTAGGGTTTAACTTCTCTACTTTAATATAGTAAAAAAAGATGATGAATCCAAGTAAAACAAATATGATAATGAGGGGAGTGTAACCAATGTTATCAACCAGAAACGCGTTCCTGAATAACACTAGAGAAAAATTATTCATTGAAAATAATACTCCGCTTAAACCAATAGCATAGCTCAGGGTTCTTCTGAGGACACCAGAAAGAAACGGCACAAAAAACGCGTTCGTCGTAAAGAGATAAACGGGTATAAACCAGATCGACACTGAAATTAACTCCCCTAAGATGGGATGTGCCTCCCTTCCTGCGTTCAAAGCTACAAAGAGTAAGGTTGACACTATGTCTAATGAAACTCCACCAAACAAGAATAAGACCGGAAAATCAATCGTATAAGATAATTTGTGAACTTCATAGACACGCACAGCCCCAATAATCAAGTCACATTAATTAAAGATTGATAAAACCGGTTTTATTCAATTTATACTCCGTGTTTGGAAACCTACAAATAGGTTTCTTCCGGTGTTTTTTTGGTCAATATGGCACGAGTAAAGATCACCGTTTTCAAACGAGTTGATCCATCCGTTATCTTCGACGGAAAAGCACCAAACAAACCCGGCACAAATGAACCCTACACAGTGTGTGAGGCATTCAAAGACGGACAAGAGTTCATAATCGAGGACAGCCTAGCCAAGCCAGAGGGCTTCTGCGGCTGGGCATGGCGAGATATATACAAGGATTTATCAGTTCTACGTTTTGGTGGAGAC
>Ga0190359_1001250_pt1 | contig 16186 bp, 11 predicted proteins | sample 48721823_MG_FD_161269 | JGI IMG/M metagenome (GOLD analysis project Ga0190359, IMG submission 161269) | Hydrothermal vent microbial mat bacterial communities from Southern Trench, Guaymas Basin, Mexico - 4872-18-2-3_MG | ecosystem: Environmental > Aquatic > Marine > Hydrothermal vents >... | reverse complement strand
TCAATCCATAGAAATTTCCAGAACCCTGATCCATCAACCCCCACCTTCCTATACCCGATCGCCCTGTCTCTGTATCCCAGAGTGCTGGAAGGCCAAGCTGAAATCCAAACATCAGAGTCATTGTTCCAAGCATTGCAATCTCGATGCCCTCCTGGCTCTCTGTTTCAGGCAGGATTATACCTTCTTGGATAAAATATTCACCCTCCTCAACATTTATACCCATGTAGTCAGGATCATCATCTCCAAACTGCTTCTTCAGATCCTTAAGATTCAAAAATGCCGAAGGTATATCGCATGGTGTTGGATCATACCCCACATCTATATCCCTGCCTACACCAGCATGAAAAATAATCAAACAATCATATTCAGAAAATTTTACCCCTGCCGAATCTGCCAACTTCACTGCGTCTCTGAAAAGCTCTGCAAGTCCCCTGTCAAGTTCTTCTTCTGTTGTCGCAGGATTATAATAGGCCATCCTGTTAGGAAGGGAAAAAACGGAATCAAAAACAAAAGCCTTTATCAAAAGGTTTCCATTTGATACAGAAAAATAATAATTGGACAATGCCTCGAGCTGAGTCTGAAAATAATCCCTGTCATGTGGCGGGGGATCTATGGCAGCATTGGGTGATATTGAAAGATCAAAAAGACCGTTGCCTGTTGTTCTTTCATCATCGTCGGGCTGAAACTCGACAAGGATGGCCATGATGCTTATTGTATCTGTTGGAACAGTACCATTTGATGATCTGTTAAGAATAAACTGACCCTGCTCCCAGCGATATAGGCTGCTCTTTAAAAGATTTTTACCAGATACCGACGGCCTGTGAAATCGAAAAGTAAAATCCTTACCCAAAACTTGAAAGAAACAACATGTTGTCAAATACAAAATTAATAAGTATTTTATTGTTCTTTTCATCTCTGCTAATAAACCCGTGTTAGAAGAAAGGGGCTGTATCAAAAGTCTGAAATCTCAGGAAACCGCAGAGGCTGCAGAGAATATGCAAAGAGACTAAATCCTATTTTTAAAATATTGTTATTAGTGCGCCTTGCACATACTCTGCATAGTCAGCGGTTAAAATACTCTTGATACAACCCCTCAAACATTAAAAATCTGCTTGCCTGTGCAATATGATTAGAATCCAATCGAGAGTGAAAACCGCATTGTATCAGAGAGGGGATGTCCCTGTTTTGCTGCAACATACGAAAAATCGAATCTGTATTTGGAATACTGCAGTCCTGCTCCAAATGATGGGAACTTTACCTCTCCTTCTTCATCATAGTAATATCCGGCACGGAGAAATATCATGTTGTTGTAAACATACTCTGCACCTACTGATATGATGAAACTCCGCATCTGATCACTAAAAGAACCCTCTGTCCATGTTGTAAAGATCGCCTTGTAAAAAGGATCGGAGGTGCCATCTTTATAACGTCTCACGAGAATCTTATTTGCATCCATTGCTACAGTCAATCGATTGTATTCGGTGTTCAGGACTCTATAGGCAAGTCCGAGTTTCAAATTTGTTGGAATCGGGTCTGCCTGATCGGCATCGATATAAGTTATCTTTGGTCCCATGTTGGAAAGATTTGCACCAAATGACATGCCCTTGAGAAACGGTAACTTGTAGAGTATTCCCACATCGACACCAAAGGCATTCCCTTTACCGCTTCCCTTCTCCTCTCCAACCTGAACCCAATCGGGTGCCAAGAGGCTCTGTATGTATCTCATTGTCACGCCAATTCCAAAATTCTTTGAGAGCTGAGTGGCATAGCTGACAGCAAAAGCAAAATCGTAACTCCTGAATTTACCACGCTCCTGATTGTATTCATCCATCCAAATCTGTTCACCCATATTGAAATAGGTCACATTTGCACCAATCGTTCCTCCAAGACTCGGAAAATAGTGCCTGAAAGATGCAAAATCATAATACATGTCATCAACAAGTCCAGGCAGCCACTTGCAATGCATGATGATTATCTCACTACCTCTCAGGAATGCCAGACCTGCAGGATTCCAGTGAATTGCCGTTGCATCGTCGGCTACAGCAACAAAGGCCTCTCCCATACCTGCTGCTCTTGCGCCTGGCGATATCAGAAGAAAAGGCACAGCAGCCTCACTCGTTGCAAAAAGGGTTGAACAACCTCCCAAAATCAATATAAACGTTGTGGCCAGAATGAAATATCTGTTCATCGTTGTTTCCTCCTAATTTAATAAAAAACCGAACTATCAAGGTATCTCTGCAGAAGAGTTCTTGGCTACCCTTGAGCATTCGGTAAAAAATAAGTTCGCTCAAAGGCTGGTGGATAAAGCTCTTCCGCTTCCCATAATAATTAAATTATAAAATCCACCAAACCTTTAACGAACTACTATAGGCAAACTCCTTATTATTATAGACTAAATATATCAAATCATTCCATAAATGTCAAGAATTTTGTTGCATGGCAAGAAAAACAATAGCATAAATCGTACCAGGGCTACAAATATTTCGCACCTGCCGGGCCGGTGTTGCATATCTGTAATATCTCAATCAAAAGCTATGATTAAAATAAATTCTCACAAACCATAACTAAATCCAACCACCCTGCACCATGTCCCCCAGGAACAATATATTAGTAGAAAAACTATTATAATAAAAATGGTTAAGTGGAGATGAAATGCTTATTTTATTCAACCGATTCTATATTCTGTTGCCTGTAACATACTCATTTAAGCAATATCATCTTCTTTGCTTTTACAAAATCTTTCATTTTAATCTTATACACATAAATCCCTGACGAAAGATTACTTGCCTTGAAATTAATCTTGTATATACCAACCTTCTTATCAGAATCTATAAGAGTTTTCACTTCACGACCACATAGATCAAATATCTTAAGTACTACGCGACATGGAGTAGTCACTGCATATTCAATCGTTGTTTCTGTATTAAAGGGATTGGGATGATTCTGATGAAGTACAAATTTATCTATTGCTTTAACCTGAACATGGACTGTATCTGTAATGCCGGTTATAGTGTCCTGACAAACAACCGTATGGTCTCCAGCTTCTGATGGTGTGTATATAGCTGCAGAGCTGTCTGCTAAGGATAACTTATTAAAATCCCTCTGATTGGGTGTAATAGTACCGCCAGTGGCAGACCATTTTGGTTTGATTGAAACCTCTGTGCCATTATTGTCATAGCCCCTGGCTGTAAATAGCTGTGTTTCACCCAAATATAGAGAAACATTGGTCGGTGTCACATCGATGCTGTAAAGTTTAGGAAATTCCATCACCAATAGATTCTTCGCAAACAGTGGATCATTTACTAACATACCTACTGCAAAGATTGTCATGCTATCCTGAGATGAGTTAGAAGAGCCGATCTGAAGTGTTTCTTCTCCCATCCCAGGATCTTCTGAATAGCCTCTTACTATTTGACAACCACTCAAACTGGTTCCCAATTCAGAAAGAGCATTTTTCCACTTTTCTCCACTGTTCATAGTATGATAAAGCCACAAAGAACCATACTCCATAGTCTCAAATGCCATTACATACCCTTCGGTAGGCGAAACCATTTCAACAAACAAATTCATCTGGCCGTGTGTTGTATTGCCAATGGTCCAGAGATTGCCGCCGTTTTCGGTCTTTAGAAACGTTGTTCCTTCAACCTCAGGCATGAAAGTGCGACCTCCAACAGCCCAGCCATACAATTTGTCGAAAAAGAATACATCATATAATTCACCTCTTACTCCATCAGGAACCTGTTGTTTGGTCCAGTTCGCACCTCCATCCGAAGTGTTAAGAATAAAAGGGCGCCAACCTTCACTGTCTTTACCCACTGCCCAGCCATTATTATTATCTGCAAAATTCACTGCATAAAGAGTACTGCCACTTGTTGGATATTCAGGCTTTGTCCAAGTCTCTCCATCTGTTGTACGGTAGATCAGGCATTGGTCCTTATTATGATCCTTACCAACTGCAATAACCTCTTTATCGCTGATACAGAAGATGTCACAGATCACGTCTACACCAAAATTGATTGCTGTTTGCTCAATCCAGTCTGTCCCTCCATTGGTCGTCTTGAAAATTTTACTGCCCGCAGCGTAACCCGTATTTTCATCTGTAAAACAGATCGTTTTTAAGGATATTCCATCCAATACAAGCTGCAACGTCCAATCATCACCACCATTGGTGGTCTTCATTATGAGTCCGCGCGACAAGGTATCGTATCCGACAACCCATCCAAGCTGGTGATTCAAAAAGGATAAACCTTTCAGAGAATGCGTATAACCTGGAAGCTCCTTACGAGTCCACGACCTCCACTGAGCCGAAAGTGAAGAGTTAAACAAGATTAAACAAGCAACCCATAAGAGAAAAAAATATCTCCCCTTTAATTCCCCCCTCTTCATAGCATAATTTTTCATGATCTCCTCCTCAATCTGGACAATAAAAACATCACATCACTTCGGGGCTGATTTTATGGATGGGCCATTAACCAATAAATATCCTATCCATGAGAGGGCTTACATACTATTTCTGCAACATCCCGATCACGATTAATGATTAAATCATAAATCATTGTTACATCCATAAAACCACCCTGCACCATGTCCCGCCAGGGACAAAATCTCTGCAGAAAATTTATCACAACAAGAATGCCTCAATGGGGACGATGGTCTTGTTTAATAAAGTTTAGTGCACATGACAATAGGATATCTTTCCATTAATCCAATGGATAGAGAAAGAAAAATCCTATGGCATGGTCTAAAATCAACCGCGGTATCAGACGGTTAAAATCGGAGGACGCCAGGATTGAGATCATCCAAAGGCTGGCCACAGATTTTAATCTGACACCAATCATCAAAGAATCATTTTATCAACAGTTTACGATTTACTTCATAGAACATTCTAACATCTACATCAATTTATATATATTTAATCTATGGGACAGGTCTCCACAGCACGTACTCCTGTCCCTGAAGGCTTTTTGTATGAGACTCCAAAATAATAAACTTATCTCCTCCCCTGCTCATATGAGCTCATTCCAGCACTATCATCTTCTTTACAGCAGAAAAGCCCTTCATCTTTATCTTATAAAAATAGATCCCTGATGCAAGGCCTGCGGCATTAAAACTAATCTTATACTGCCCGGGTTCATATCTTTTGTCAATCAGGGTTCCAACAACCTGCCCCAATATATTATATATCTTTAGAACCACTCTACAGGGCTCTTTTACTCCAAAACAAATCTGTGTCTCCGGGTTAAATGGATTGGGATAGTTCTGCATTAGATAGAACCGTTTAGGAACATTTGTGCCGACATCTTTATCCCCAACAGAAACCTTTAAGAAATTGGAAAATCCTGATGTGTTGCCTGAATCATCCGTTGCTGTTGCGGTTATCCTCGGCCCACCAAGAACTCCACCATAACTCCAGTTTCCAGAACCATCTGCCATGACATCAGCCTCAAAGACCTGGCCCTGGTTGGATGAATCCGAGAATATCTCTACAGTCGAATTTGGAGGGGCAGTTCCTGTCAGTGGGGAAGAGCCGGTTATGACAGGTGCGGCTATTCCCTTATTGGCTCCATCTTCCAGAGATATTCCTCCCTTTACATTCTTTGCTATAGAATTTCTGGTGATCGTGATATGCTTCACTTTGTTTCCATAAAGCCTTATGCCGTAATCGCCATTATACCATATTGTATTTTCAGGACCTATCGTATCTGAAGATGCATTCTCGACATGTATACCCGATTCTGTATTTGGCAGAGGGCTAACTCCGTCTGCCTTCACTCCAATCAAGTTGTTTTGAATCAAATTCCCACCAATGGAGTTACTCAGCATTATGCCTCTCTTGTTTCCTGAAAATAGATTGTCTATCAAAATATTCCGCAAACCACCAAAATGGGCTCCGTAATAAACATTTCCAAGATCCATGGTTCCGCTCGTGTCTGTTCCGCAGTAGTTGTTTATAAACAGGTTATAAGCCGTGGAATCACCAGATGTTGCTATACCGCTCCAGCCGTTACCGGAAACTATGTTCCTCTGATCTCTTGAAGGCCCACCAATGATATTATACTTTGCATTAGATTCGATGCGAATGCCATGACGGTGATTTGGTATTGTATCCTGTCCTGTTGCATCAAGGCCAACCCAGTTTCCTATTACCATATTTGAGTCTGTACCTGCACCATTCAGGATTACACCACTCCAATTGTTACCGCTGATGATATTTCCCGGACCAATCTGATTGTGCCTGGCCTTCCATGAAACAATCACACCATTATATTTATTGCCAACAGCCTGCATGCCTGTTAAATCAGTACCTATCAAGTTGCCGATTACCATATTGTAATTTGTTTCCTCCCCTGAAATCGAAATGCCATTACTATCATTCCCTGAAATTACATTTGCCTCCCCTTCATCCATTCCCCCAATAACGTTCCCTTTAGGAAAACGATAAATATATATTCCAACACTGCTATTACTAAATTTTGTAATGCCGTCCGTTCCTGTCCCGATAAAATTGCCCATGATTACATTCTGATCCGCACCTCTTCCTGAAATATATATTCCATATTCATTTCCCGAAATAACATTTCGCTCACCCGCCTCTTTCCCCCCGATTCTATTTGCTGATGCACTATCCACAATCATTATTCCATATTTATTCTCTATTATATCATCACATTTAGCATTCAGACCGATTATGTTTCCTACAACTACATTGCTATCTGAATCATATATATAAATACCGTTGTTGTTTCCTGAAATAACATTTCTCTTATCTGACGAAGTCCCTCCAATAATATTATGAGCCGATTTTAATGAAATATAGATACCATTCCAATTGCAAAGCGTATCGCTTCCTGCTGCATTTGTGCCTATGAAATTTCCGAATATTCTGTTGCCGTTAGAGTTCTCTCCATATATATCTATAGCTGATCCATTAAATCCAGATATAATCATACCGCATATTACATTCCCAGAGGAATAAATCAACAGACCATCTCCCCACCCTGATAACAGTTTTCCATTAAGAAAAATCTCTGGCCCATCCGGATTTGTGTCCGATCTGTTCAATGTCTGCGAATTTCCGTCTATAATCGTGCTGTCGTCCGTAATGACTGGTAATTCCGTCATTGGCGAAATCTTCCATACGGTTCCGTCGAATCCGGGATCTGTATCAGGTATATCAAACAGTATAGAATCAGAACCGTAAGAGAGATTTGCCTGCTCAATTGCCCAGCGCAGAGATCCTTCACCTGTATCTGCAGTAGTTGTAACCATAATGGCTCCTAAATGTACTGGAGCAGAAAATTCAGATGTGTTTCCTGAAGCATCCGTTGCAGTTGCCGTAACCCATGGACCCTGTGGTGTGCCAGGCCAGAAGAAATTTCCTGAACCATCTGCACGGATAGAATCCTCATATATCTTTCCCTCATCATCATTACCACTAAATATTTCAACAAGAGAGTTTGGTGGTGCTGTTCCAGAAACAGAGCCTATGCTATTTATGACCGGTGACTGTAATTCATTATTTCCACCAGAAATAAGATTTATGCCCAATGTTCCATTACTGTGTATGCTGTTGCGAGTAATCGTATTCCCAACACTTCCCATATCACTGACTATTACACCTGAATATCCATTGAATGCAATCGTATTGCCAGGACCAACTATATTGTTCTCTGCACCATAAGATATATAAATACCATTAGAATCATTTTTAAGCGCACTATTACCCGATACATCTGTCCCAATCTTATTGCCGGCTATCCTGTTCTCATCACAGCCATCCCCATAAAGCCAGATTCCATTCTGTAAATTTCCCGAAATTAGATTCCCCTCATCCTTTCCATCACCTCCTATAAATGTGTGTGTAACCTTTCCAGATAAGATTATCCCGTAATTGTTTGGTATTGCGGTTGTCCCTAATATGTCTGTCCCAATATAGTTTCCGATTATTCTATTTGAATCCGATGGGGTAGAGGTTGAATATATATATATATCCCACTACTTCCATTTCCAGAAATAGTATTCCTGTGCTCTGGAAGAGTGCCACCGATTAGATTATAAGAAGCCTGAAATATATATATCCCATTATATTTATTCCCCATATCAATAGTACCACCCGGATCAAGTCCAATAATGTTGCCAATAACAACATTGCTGTCTGATCCTTCATATTTAATGACAATACCATTCCCCCTATTACCGGATATCACATTCCCGGGTCCTATAGTGTTGTGACTGGGACCATTATAGATTGAAATCCCACTATTACCGTTGCTCAGTGTATCTGTCCCGCTGCTGTTAATGCCGATATAGTTGCCAACAATCTCATTCCAATCTGTACTGTCACCATAAATATATACACCCACAATAGTGTTCCCACAAATAACATTTCTCTCCTCAGGGCTTGTTCCGCCTATAACATTATGGCATACTTTATCATGCATGTATATCCCATAGGACTGTTTCCTGAATACAAGAGTACCGCTTGAGTCGGTTCCAATAAAATTTCCAACTACGCGATTGCTATCTGTACCTGATTGAGAAAAAAGAATGCCATAATTTGCGTTTCCAGTGATTATATTGCCTGGACCAATAACATTATGCTTACTCTCCATGCCTACATCAACACCCAACGTCCCATTCCCAAGCGTATCTACTCCACTCCTGTCCATTCCTATGAAATTTCCCTCTATATGATTATAATGGGATGAACGAATTTCTATCCCGGAATAGCCGTTCCCGGATATTATGTTCCGATCGCTATGGTCTGGGCCGCCTATTATATTGTAAGAAGAACCGACCCCTAAAAAAATACCATGTGTAGTTGAAGATCCAGCAGCCTCCCCAGAAAAGTCAGGCCCAATATAACATCCTGTTACTCTGTTATATGAACCATATATACTGATCTGTGAATTATTGAAATTATATATTACGATTCCCTTGACTATATTGTATGAGCTATTTATCATTATTCCACTAGTGGAACCAGCGTTTGTTCCATCTATCACTATTTCAGGACCCTTACTGTTTGGATCACCACCCACAAAGAGAGCCTGTGTTGTTCCATCAATAACAGTACTGTCACTATCAAGAGAGGGAAGTGCACTCAATGGCTTAATAACCCATATCCCTACATCTGCATCGTGGCCTGCCACGCCTTCTGGAATGTTGAAAACAATTGTGTCTGGCCCTGCATGGGCGTCAGCATCGAGCATTGCCTGACGCAGCGAGCCGGCACCTGAATCACCAGTATTGGTTACTAAATACTTGTCTGCAAATGCTCTCGATATTAGCAGAGAAACTAATATAAAAAATTGCAAAAATCTTCTTTGCAGATTAATTCCTGATTTCATGATTACCCTCCTTTGGTTTGGGGCTGTATGATGAAGTCGACTGAAGAAAAATATTGGTTCTCAGAACCAAATAACAAATGAGTGTGCAGGAAAAATATTTAATGATAATGAGACTCTTAATATTTGTTAAACTAATATTTAGTATACAAATTTTTTCATTAAAATCAACAGAAATATTGACAATTTGAATTTTATCCTTTATATTAATATCTAATTTGACCGCGGAGAACATTAAATGGCAACAACATCTGAATTTAGAAACGGTATGGTTATCAGGCTTGATGGTGAGTTGTGGACAATGGTCGAATTTCAACATGTCAAGCCTGGAAAGGGAGGTGCATTTGTTCGCACCCGACTGAAGAACGTCAAGAGCGGCCGGGTGATAGACAGAACATTCAGATCCGGAGAAAAGGTAGAAGATGTTCGCCTCGAAAAAAAGCCTGTCCAATTTCTCTATCGTGGTGAGAGAGAATTTGTCTTTATGGACACAAATACATACGATCAGATATTTGCATCTGAAGAAGTAGTGGGCGAGGCTATAAATTTCATGAAAGAGGGAGGCGAAGTGGAGCTCCTCTTTCAGGGCGAGGAACCGATAGGAATCGAGCTTCCGATATTTGTAGAATTGAGGGTAGAAAAAACAGACCCTGGTGTTAAAGGGGATACTGCCACAGGAGGTAGCAAACCAGCTACACTGGAGACTGGCGCGGTTCTTCAGGTTCCACTCTTCATAAAAAATGGAGAGATAATAAAAGTAGATACACGGACGGGGGAATATGTGGAAAGGGTAAAATAGGGTAAATTAGAGAGTTGGAGAAGAGAGATGGATTTAAAAGAGATAAGAAGAATTATCAAACTCGTTGAAAAAAGCAACATTGAAGAACTGGAGATCAAGGAAAACGATTTCCAGATACGAGTCACAAAAATAAAAGAGCAGTCACAGCACCAGGTTTCGGCAACGGTTCCTGTGCAAAATCTGCTGCATCAACAGTTGCCACAGAGTCCCCAACCACAGCCTCAGCCTGTCGCCCAGGAAGTTAAGAAGAGTGAAGATGAGAGACCGTCCAATAACAATTTTATAGAAGTACGCTCTCCAATGGTGGGCACCTTCTACAGGGCTCCTGCACCAGATGCAGAACCCTATGTCAAAGTTGGAGACGAGGTTCAACCAGGCACAATACTCTGCATAGTAGAAGCAATGAAACTGATGAATGAAATAGAAGCAGAGGTAGCAGGAAGAATTAAAGAAATACTTGTTGAAAATGCCCAGCCTGTTGAATTTGATCAACCCCTCTTTATAATAGAAAAACTTTAAGGTGTATTAAGTGATAAAAAAAATATTAATAGCCAACCGTGGAGAAATCGCACTCCGAATCATACGGGCATGTAAGGAACTTGGAATTACAACCGTTGCAGTCTATTCAAGTGTAGACAGAGATTCCCTCCATGTACGTTTTGCTGATGAAGCTGTGTGTATTGGACCACCTCCTCCAGATAAGAGCTATCTAAATATACCAAGAATAATGAGCGCTGCAGAAATCACCAATGCAGATGCAATCCACCCCGGCTATGGTTTCCTGGCAGAGAATTCCGAATTTGCCGACATCTGTGAATCATCAGGAATCATCTTCATAGGACCTTCGGCAGAAATGATCTCCAAAATGGGAGATAAGATATACGCCAAGAACATAATGAAAAAGGCAAATGTTCCCACGATTCCAGGCAGCGACGGCGGCCTTAAAAATCAGGAGGAGGCAATCGAGCTGGCAGAACAGATTGGCTATCCTGTAATCCTGAAGGCCACTGCAGGGGGCGGAGGAAAGGGAATGCGTATAATTAGCGACAAAGATAAACTTCCTCAGGCATTTGCAATGGCCCAGGCCGAAGCAAAGGGTTCATTTGGAAACCCGACTCTCTATATGGAGCGATACTTTGAATCCCCACGTCATATAGAAGTACAGCTTTTAGGCGATGGAAAAGGAAACGTCATTGCACTGGGAGAGAGGGAATGTTCGATCCAGAGAAAACATCAAAAGCTTATCGAGGAGTCGCCCTCTCCTGTTGTAGATAAAACATTAAGGCAGAAGATGGTCGATGCCGCAGTGAGAGGAGCAAAATCGGTTGGATACAGAAGTGCAGGTACTGTAGAGTTTCTGCTTGACCAGGAGGGAAATTTTTATTTTATGGAGATGAATACCAGAATTCAGGTCGAACATCCTGTAACCGAGATGGTCTACGGACTCGATCTATTAAAGGAACAGATTCGAGTGGCTGCTGGAGGTTCGATAAATGACATCCACATGGAACTCGAACCCCACGGTCATGCTATCGAATGCCGCATCAATGCAGAGGACCCATTTAAGGGTTTCCGACCAATGCCTGGTAAAATCACTGCATTTCATGAGCCTGGCGGAATGGGTATAAGGGTCGACACACACGCCTATGCGATGTATCAAATCCCTCCGAACTATGATTCGCTTCTTGCAAAACTAATAGCCTATGGGAACAATCGCGAGGAAGCAATAAGTAGAATGAAACGGGCATTAGAGGAGTTCATTATCGAGGGAGTCCCGACTACAATACCATTTCACAAACAGGTTATATCGGATAAAAATTTCAATGAAGGCAACTTTAATACTCATTTTCTTGAACATTTTAAACTCAAACCAGAAACAAACGAATAGAGGTGAGAAATGAATATTCCTGACAATCTTTATTACACAAAAGATCACGAATGGGCTCGAGTTGAAGGAGAAGAAGCTATAATCGGAATTACAGAATATGCCCAGGGAGAACTCGGAGACATAGTCTTTATTGAGATGCCCAAACAGGGCGATATGACAAAGCAGTTCGAAGCGTGCGGAAATATAGAGGCGGTCAAGGCAGTTGCAGATCTTTATGCTCCGCTGTCTGGTGAGGTCATTGAAGTCAACTCTGCACTGGAATCTGAGCCTCAAAAAGTCAACAAAGATCCTTATGGGGAAGGCTGGATATTAAAAATAAAAATCTCCGATAAGAGTGAACTCGATTCGCTCCTCTCTCCAGATGATTATAAAAAACTTATCGAATAAAAATATAGAGGGCCGACCCAAAGAATGAGCCGGCCCTCTGAACTCCTACAAATAACCAAATCTATTTAATAATTCAACAGCCTTTTTATCTGCCAGAAGCTCATCCACCCGCTCTCTGTGTTTCTCCTCCTTCCATCTTCCAATAGAGCTCGTATAGAGATCCTTTACCGTACCAAACCAGTGTCTGCTTTTCCTTACTCGGGTGTGCTCTATCCAGGAATACATATGAGGAGTACACTCCTCGCATAAGAAATCACAAATCTTTTTAATTGTATCCTGATATGAGTTTATCAAATCCTCATATCTTATGGTCAACACCTGTGGATGATCTATAAACCGCAATCCTGCCGAGACATCGTTTATCCACCGGCTAATAGGCACCCAGTACTCTCCAGGAGCATATGGATGACTGGAGGTCACAACATCTCTTCCGTCTCTGACAATATGAATTAACCTTACGTGATCCCCGAAATAATCAAGAATCTGCTCAAAGTAGCGTACATTCATCGGGGTCTTTTCACACCAACGTGTTGTAGATTCAGGAATCCTGCGAAACAGTAAATTCCTGTAGAGGCGGTAATATCCTGCCGCAGTATATCTCGAACTGCCATTTTCAGAATTTTCCACTCTTCTCCACTTCATGAATGCATACGTCTGTTCGGGTATGCTGTAGATATGCGGATGAGCATCGAGTATGGAAAGCAATATTGTCGTTCCAGACCTTCCACATGCTCCGATGATTATTGGAGGATCCGAAAAGTGCCGGCTCTCTTTTTTTGATCCAAAATAGTTTATAATAGGAACGATAGTCTTGTGTTTTATTCTCTTTAGCATGATTGGTATCAAATATAAATAAAAGAGTGTTAAAAATCAACAACGGCAGGACAAACAATTTACTTGTGATTATCAAAATTGTTTTTAATTTAATACTGAGATTGCCGTTCCTATGATCGGTTCATTAAATAGTTCATTGAGAAAGGCGTTTAAAATGAAACCTATATATAATTCAGTCATTCTTTTAGCTTTTGTTTTCCTCCTCTCTTCTTTATGCTGCAATAAAAAATCGATAACTGAATCCAAGGGCCCTGTAACCTTTACAGTCTCACCAATAGAGTATGATGATATAAGAAAAGCAACGCCTCTGGGAAATCTCAATCCTCCAGACCACACATTTCCCACAAATCATATTGGATTCTATTTGAATGGTTCCGATTTGGTAGAGGTTCGGGCATATGCTGACGGTAAAATTACCACTGTATATTCTAACACAGGAGGAGGCGACTTCAGGATCGAATTCAAACATACATCAACATTCTACTCCTATTTAGACCATGTTGAGAATCTGACAGATCAGATAGTAGAAGGAGAGAAAGTAGAGGCTGGCGATCTCATAGGTTACGGTAATCCTGCAACAGGTGCAGTAGACATGGGTGTAGTAGATTATGATACAACGAGAAATTTCATTGTACATGCAAGATATCATGAATTCTACCTTCACTGCGGAAATCCATACCTCTATTTTTCCGATGAGATAAGAAATGCTCTCCTTGATAAAAATCCAAGAACAGTAGAGCCTCGTGGAGGAAAGATCGATTTCGATATCGATGGAACCCTCTCCGGCAACTGGTTCCTCGAAGGAACGCCTCTTACATCGGAGGCAGCAAGTTATATATACAGCGCAAATCAGCTTGCATTTGTTTATGATGATTACGATCCATCGATAATCCGCATCACATGCGGGGGAACCCTGGCAATAGCTCCATTTGACAGACGAGTAGTAGGAAATACACCCAGCCCAAAAGATGTGAACTCTTCGAGCGGAATGGTCAAATATGAACTCTCCAAACCCTCTCCCTTCCACACACCCGGCATACTACTGGTAGAAATGTTAGAGAGCAGAAGAATAAGAGTCGAGGTCTTTCCTAACAAGACAAAATCTGAGGTAACAGGATTTACAGGAAATGCAAAAATTTATATTCGATAATAAAAAGGAAACCTAAAATCATGAAGAAAATTGGACTCGCTCTCGGAGGAGGAGGTGCAAGAGGACTTTGTCATATAGAGTTCTGCAGAGCACTGGATGAAATGAAGATTAAACCATCTATTATATCGGGTACAAGCATTGGTTCTATTATAGGAAGTTTCTATGCTGCAGGCATGTCTGGTGCAGAGATGAAAGAGTTGGCAGAGACAATCGATCTATTTGAGTACGGCAAAATGATCGACATTTCAATTCTGCGACCCAAGGGTCTTCTCAAGGGGAAACGAGTGGAAGAATTTCTGCAAAAGCATCTTCCTGTAAAAACATTTGAGGAATTGAAAATACCACTGAAAATTGTTGCAGCAGATTTCTGGAATAGAAAACAGATCATTTTTCAATCGGGCAGTCTCATTCCTGCTATACGGGCAAGCATATCGATCCCTGCAATCTTTGAGCCTGTGAGGATTGATGGAATCATCATGGTTGATGGGGGCACAGTCAATCCTCTTCCAATGAATATAATACGAAACAGCTGCGATATTCTCATAGCAATAGATGTATCTGGCAAGAATGTCCCCTCCAGAAAAGATCAGATGCCTTCCATATTCGATTCTATAATGATGTCCTACCAGATAATGGAGACAGTATTTGTTAAAAATCAGTTAGAGATTGTAAAGCCGGAAGTTTATATAAAACCAGATCTTATAAACATCCAGATACTCGATTTTCACAAATCCCGCGAAATCATGGAAAGTGTAAAGAACGATGTTAGAAAGCTCAAGAGCGATCTTAAAAAATTGAAAGGGAGAAAGTATTTTAAATTATTAAAAAGGGAAGTTTAAATGAAAAAGTCAAAGGTTGCCATTCTAAGAACTTCACCATCCACCATTTTAAAAGATTACCACAGATTGATGAATCTGGCAGAATATCAAAAATATCTTAAAAAGGACAGAGACACCGCCCTTAAGATCAACATAAGCTGGCATTTCTTTTATCCTGGAAGCTCTACCACGCCCTGGCAGCTGGATGGTGTAATCAGAGCAATGAAAAAAGATGGCTTTGATCCGAACCTCATTCACGCATGTCACAACAAGACCGTTGTCATAGATGCTCACTTAGGAGAAAGGGAGAATAAACAAATCAACGTGATCACATCTCACGGACTGAGAAACATTCATCTCTATGAAAATGAAGAGTGGATTCATATACGTGATGCAGTTGGTGATCTTGCAGATAGATTCCTCGTCCTAAACAAGGTATATCCTAAAGGTTTTTTCATTCCAAAACGCTTCATTGGTGAAAATATACTTCATCTTCCAACTGTTAAAACACATATATTTACAACAACAACAGGAGCCATGAAGAATGCATTCGGCGGACTGCTGAACGAAAGGCGTCACTGGACGCATCCCGTGATTCATGAAACCCTTGTCGATCTTTTGATGATCCAGCAAAAAATCCACACAGGCATCTTTGCAGTAATGGATGGAACATTTGCAGGTGATGGGCCAGGACCTCGATGTATGATTCCTCATATTAAAAATGTTATACTTGCATCGGCAGATCAGGTAGCAATCGATGCGGTTTCTGCAAAACTAATGGGATTCGACCCAATGAACGATCTCAAATATATTCGTCTCGCACACCAGAGAGGACTGGGCTGTGGAGACTTAAAAGAAATAGAGATAGTTGGTGACAGGGAACTTGTCAAGGAGAACTGGAATTTTGTCGGACCCTTTGTTAAGATGACATTTGCAAGTCGAATGCAGCATAGAATCTACTGG
>Ga0190359_1001248_pt1 | contig 16224 bp, 6 predicted proteins | sample 48721823_MG_FD_161269 | JGI IMG/M metagenome (GOLD analysis project Ga0190359, IMG submission 161269) | Hydrothermal vent microbial mat bacterial communities from Southern Trench, Guaymas Basin, Mexico - 4872-18-2-3_MG | ecosystem: Environmental > Aquatic > Marine > Hydrothermal vents > Microbial... | reverse complement strand
AGTATGAGAAATAAAAAACAGCAATAGTTAAGATGAAAAATGATAATACAAATTTTATCTATGTGTATGAGAAAAAACTGTTTTGATTCTGATAAAATGATAAAATTTTTAATTTTAAATTTAACCAGTAATTATTGATATGAAAATGAAAATTTATTGTTTAATTATTGTCTTTACCTTAATGGGTTTTTCCAGATTTACAGTTAAGTCCCAATCCACAGATTTAAAGCCTGATATTCTTAAATATAAACCCTTTGTCTGGCCATCGAAGATACCTGCAGATTGTCCTTTCCAACGTTCGGAAGAATTTAATGGCATCAAGTTTCTGGGTATAAAAAGCGGATTTCATTATGGTGACACCTGGTACCCTACCTGGGCTTCGAATGATACTTTATATTCTCCTTGGACAGATGGAAAAACAAAAAGACTGGATGGTTATACCGACTGGTCGCGATCATGGGTTGATCCGGTATATATCACAACCGGTCAGGGAGTCATCGTTGGGAATGATCCGTTAACTTTGCAAGCATACAGCATCGGGCTTGATAATAGTTCGCCTGCTTTTCCATATCATGGACGCTATCCATGTGGATCGTTAGTTTACAATGGAGTATGGTATTACGGTACCTATTGTCTGGATCCCTCAGGTTTTACGGAATATGGTAGTGGAACCGTAAACTGGCCATGGATGGGGCCTTTTGTGGGTTTCAGGTATTCAACAGATTATGGACATACATGGGAAGTATGTCCGCATACACCCAAAAAACCGATATTCGGTGAAACCGGCTTAAACGGATATCCGGTTAAAATCGGAGCTCCCCACTTTGTCGATTTTGGTAAAAACATGCAATATTCCCCTGATGGTAAAGCGTACCTGGTGGCTCACGGTGCTGATACAACAGATACAAAATGGAGATTTTGGAACGACAGCTGGATTAACGGAGACCAGATTTATCTTTTGAGAGTGATCCCTTCCATTGAAAACATCAATGATGCATCCAAATATGAGTTTTATGGGGGAAGGGATGAGAATGGGGAGCCAATATGGAGCCATGATTTTAAAAAAATCAAGCCATTGCTCGAGTGGAATAACAATATGGGCTGTGTCACTATCACATACAATGCTCCTCTTAAAAAGTATCTGATGTGTGTAACGGATGGTGGAACGACGGTTTCAAAAATGAATACATACATACTTGAATCGGATAAATTGGAAGGAGAATGGAGAATAATTGCCTATATGAAGGACTTTGGCGAGCAGGCCTATTTTGTGAATATTCCTTCCAAATTCATCAGTAAGAACGGAAAACAAATGTGGTTGCTTTATTCCGCAAATTTTGCCCCTGACTGGAATGAGCAAAAGATTGTGGAAAACCCCCCAGGGAGCCATTACGGAATGGTGTTTCAGAAAATACAATTACTGAAAAAGAAATAGGATGATAATTGTTAACTGGCAATACAACCTGTAAGGAAATTTAATCTTTTTAGAAACATAAAACATAAAACATAATGAAGAAAAGATATTTATACTTAGTAAAAATTATTTCTGTTTTTTTCATAACTCTATTATTTTTTAGCCAGTGTAAAAAAAATGAAAATGTGCTATCCGAAGATAGTTTTGCAAATCCTCCCTTAGAGACCCGGCCTTTAGCATTATGGGACTGGTTGAACGGTTACGTCGACACGGCCAAAATGGTTTATGAATTAGAGGAAATGAAAAGCAAAGGGATGCAGGGGGTATTTATATGGGATGTAGGTGCCCTTGCTGATCCGGGAAAAATGATTCCTGCAGGTCCGGCTTTTCTTGGTGATAAATCATTGGAGTATATCTCTCTTGCGTTGAAGACAAGTGACCGGCTCGGACTGAATCTGGGAATGATCGCTTCCAGCAGTTGGAATGCCGGAGGGGATTGGATTGATAAAGCTGACGCAAGTAAGGAGCTGTTAAGTACAAAACAGGTAGTTACAGGTCCGTCAAAGCAAAAAATTACAATTAAAAGACCTGTAGGTCGTAGAGGTGAGGCTAAGACATGCTCATTGATAAGCTCTATCGCAATACCTTCTTCCGACTCAAAGGAAATTGATTATACAAGCGATAGAACGATTTCTTTGGATACATTCACTTTGGATGATAAATTAATTGATTGGAAAGTGCCTGATGGAAAATGGGATATTATCTCTTTTTTTATGTGTAATACCGGCCAAAAACTGGAATGTCCGAGTCCAAACTCCAATGGTCTGATAATTGACCATCTGAGCAGGAGAGCAACAAAGATCCATTTCGATACGATCCTTACAAGACTGGCTAAAATAAGTACACCAGATCATCATTTGAAATTCTTCGAGCTTGACAGTTATGAGGTTTGGAGTGCAAAAGATTGGACTCCCGGTTTTGTACAGGAATTTAAAACCCGTTATGGATATGATCCTATACCATTTCTGCCTCTTCTTCAGGGATATAAAAGTAAGGATCCTGTTATCGGGGAGCGATTCCTGGATGATTATAACCGCCTGGTAAGCGATATGATCATTGAAAATCATTTTGGACAATCTGTGGACATTGCACATAAGAATGGAGTTAAGATGTTTGCCGAGGCTGGCCATGGAGGGTTTGCAAGAGTTGATCCTTTGAAAGCTTTAGGGCATACCGATGTACCCATGGGAGAATTCTGGAACAGACAACGGTTTTGGATTGTCAAAGAAGCTGCCAGTGCAGCCAATATATATGGGAAAAAAGTAGTGGCTTCAGAATCACTAACGGGGTGGCAAAACTGGCAGCACGGACCTGCTGATTACAAGCAGCTGATTGACATAGCTTTTTGTGCAGGACTAAACCAGATTGTGTTCCATACCTTTGCTCATAATCCTCAGATTGCAGGTAAACCGGGTTTTGCATACCACGCAGGTGAGCATATTAATGTAAATACTACATGGTGGGATATGGCAAGACCTTTTATGGATTATATCAGCAGATGTTCCTATATGTTAAGACAGGGAAACTTTGTCGGAGATGTTTGTATTTATTATGGGGACCAGGCACCTAATCTTGTTCCGTCCAGAAGGATTGACCCCAATATAAAACCGATATATAACGATACACAGTGCTTGCATTGCGGGGCCCCTAAACCGGTAAATCCGGGGAATATGACAGGCTATGACTATGATTATATAAATGCAGAGATCATTACAACTGATATGAAGGTTAAAAATGGAAATATTGTGTTGCCTTCAGGTCAATCATACCGGGTGATGTTGCTGCCTGATAAGAGTGATATTTCCCTGGAGGTACTGGAGAGCCTGGAAAAGCTGGTATACAACGGTGCAGTAATAATCGGTAAAAAACCGGAAAGGACTACTTCACTTAAGAACTACCCCGCTTGTGACAGAAAAGTGAAGATTATCGCTGATAAGCTGTGGGGTAACTGTGATGGAAAAACAATATTGTCAAATGAATATGGGAAGGGTAAAGTTTATTGGGGCAAGTCAGTAAAAGAGGTTCTGACAGAACTAAATATCCCGCCCGATTTCGAAGTAAAAGGCATTGATAATTCTGATAAACATATCGATTATATCCATCGTCGTACAGGAGCTGAAGATATCTATTTCGTTTCTAACAGCAACACAAAAAAGGAAAAGGTGACCTGTGTTTTCCGGGTTGACAAAAACAAGGTTCCTGAATTATGGGATGCTGAAACAGGATTGATCCAGAGGAAGGTTACCTATTCAAAGGTCAAAAACGGACTTAGTATTGATCTGATTCTTGACCCACTGGCGTCAAGGTTTGTGGTGTTCCGGAATAAATCAACAGGAAAAAATGATGCAGACCTAACCTGTGACCTGCAATATGGTTTTTATCATGAAAAGAAGACAGATAATCTTCCTGAACCGATTGACATAACAGAAAAATGGAATGTTAGTTTCAATACGGAAATGGGTGGACCAAAATCATATCAGCTTGAAAAACTGACAAGCTGGTCAGATATTGATGTTGATGGAATAAAGTACTATTCAGGAACGGCAATTTATTCCAAAGAGTTTACTGTGAAGGAGAATTCCTTATCAAAAGGAATAGAAGCTTTTGTTGTTTTTGAAGATATTCAGGAGGCGGCTCACGTTTTTGTGAATGGAAAGGATTGTGGAATTGTTTGGGCTCCTCCTTATAAAGCTGAAATCACAAAATACCTTAGAACCGGATTAAATCATATAACTGTTAAGGTTGTAAATACATGGAATAATCGTATAGTGGGTGATTTGAGAAATCCGGATAAAAAACAGTATACCAACACCAATATTAAATATAAATTTAATGCAGACAGTCCTTTGTTGAAATCAGGTTTGATGGGTAAAGCAAAAATATTTTTTACTGCTAGATATAAATAAACCAACAAAAGCATATTTTTTCGGACAGCAATTGCACAAGATTCCCGGTATACTTTTGGAATTAATTCAATCTACTTGGGGAAGCAGTGTGGTTGAAGCCCGGATCAGTAACAAAATGTAAAACTCTATTCAGAAAATCGGCCTTAAAGATGTGGATCTTTCTTGCAATAATCGTTTCCCGGCGGTAGTTCAATGCCATGATTTACCCTTTAATTCTATTTAAAATTCAACAAATGAAACATGTATGATATAAAAATAATCTTTCGGAGAAATGTAAAACCCTATCAACCCGACACTGATTACCTTGGCAATAAACGAAAACCAAACAACCCATAACCCGGACCGCTCAACAAGCAAAAAGAAGGTAAACAATTCATCAAGGTCTGGCCTAAAAATTAAACAAATAAACGAAGAGTATATTGCATAATTAATTTATGTTGGTTTCTTTTCAATGTTTTAACGAATGAGGATAACTGAACAGTCAGTCATAAAACAGGAGATCCTCTGGAACGATACTCAGAGCTGGTAAAGAACAGGCGATAATCAAATGCCGATACACAAAAATAATAAATAACAAAAGAATGAATAAAATGAAAGTTAAATACCTGATCTATTTTTTGATTCCATTATTTATTGCGTGTAATCATAATAATGGAAAGAATACATTGAAGGAAAATGGTTATTCGGGAAATGAGATAACAAAATTAAAAACAAAACTTGCAAAAGGGTGGAATACATGGAATACCAGGAGTGTATTGTCCCATGTATTGTTACCTGAAGGATTTGCCCTTAATCTTCAGATAAAGGACAGTGGATCGGGAGATATTCTTAAGGAGGCCTTGATAGGAAGGGATGATTACGGTGCCAAAGAAAGGGTTATCCCCGGGCCTCGTTCTTACGATGGCTCATATACGGAACTGAAAATAGAGTGGCGCGATATCCATATTCTTGTTCAGAGCGCTTCCGATAATAATGAGTTGTATCTGTTAATTACCCCGATTAAGGCTTCGTCGGGCGATTCATTAATCGTGGATCCACAAATGTTATGGGATAGAGAAGGGGAAATAATTATTGACCAGAATGCGATTACCGCACAAACTCCATTGGGAACCACGAGGGTGTATGTAAATGGAAATCAATCGCCCACAACTTCTCAAAACGTAAGGGTATCTTTGGATAAGGTAATCGCAATTTCAACTGAAGCTACTAAGCCGTTAAAAGAAATTACAAAGGTAATAAACGACGCAAAAAAGAATTTGTTAAGCAAAAGATCGAAATTTCAGAAAACACCGGAATTATACAATGCCATGCATAGTGTACTTGCCTGGAACTGTATTTATGATCCCAATAACAACAGAATTATTACCCCTGTTAGCCGTAATTGGAATGTTTCTTTCAATGGTTGGGTGCTTTTCGAGTGGGATACCTATTTTGCCTCATATATGCTTTCACTGGACAATAAAGAACTGGCTTATGCCAATGCAATTGCAATAACAAAGGAAATTACCGACAGGGGGGTTGTTCCGAATTTTGCACAACCGGTGCTAAAAAGTGAAGATCGTTCGGAACCTCCTGTAGGTGCTTTTGTTGTTAGGGAAATTTATAAGAATCACAAAGAAAAGTGGTTATTGCATGAAGTATTTGAGGAATTGCTGAGATGGAATCGTTGGTGGGCAGATCAACGTGATATTGACGGATACTTATGTTGGGGTTCGGATCCTTATGACCCCGGCAAGATATCAGATTTTTTACGTAAGGGAATTGGTACAAAAAAAGGTGCAAAGTGGGAGTCAGGACTTGATAATTCGCCCATGTATGACGATGCTGTCTTTGATACTGCAACACATCGTTTGATGCTGGCGGATGTGGGTTTAATGAGCCTTTACATTCTCGATTGTCAGAGTTTGTCAGAGATTGCATGTGTTCTTGGCAAAACAGACATTAAACATGAATTAACAGAAAGAGCAGAAAAGTATTCAAAAAAGCTTGAAACGCTTTGGAATGATGAATTTGGTCTTTACCTGAATAAGGATTTGATAACCGGGAAATTCAGTTACAGATTGTCGCCTACCTTATTTTATCCGTTACTGGCAAAAGTTCCCAGCCAGGAGCAGGCAATAAGAATGATAAAAGAACATTTTTATAATCCTGACGAGTTTTGGGGAGAATTTATTATACCTTCTATTTCGAGGAATGACCCGGCTTTCCATGACAATTATTATTGGCGAGGCAGAATTTGGGCTCCAATGAACTTTTTGGTTTATCTGGGTATAAGAAATTATAAATTACCCGATGCACAAAAGGATATGGTTGAAAGATCCAAAAAACTGCTGTTGAAATCATGGTTAGGAGAGAATCATGTTTATGAAAATTACAATGCTATTACAGGCCAGGGTAACGATGCAGGAGGAAGCGATGCATTTTATACCTGGGGTGCACTATTAGGATATATAGGCATGATTGATCAGGGTTATGTTCAGCCTCCTGAGCTCAGCCTGTGCATACAGAACAAATAATTTTTTTAGAAACTAACCTTACAATAATGATGAAATCTAAAGTCATTGTTTTTATTATAGGAATATTTGCTCTGGGAAGTTTCAACACACTTGCCAGGGGATTCCATGTTTCAAAAAGCGGTAATGATGACGCTAATGATTTAGCGAAATATTCTTTTTATACCATATCGACTGCTTACAGGGATCACTGTACAGGAGTGATGCATCTGAATGGAAAATTGTTCTTTGGGATAGATTTGCGGGAAAAAGTGTTTGACCCTTTACCCTTAGAAAATACACAGGATCGGAAAGGATTACTTTTCCAATGGAACCGGAAAAACAACAGAAAAACAACCACGATGTGGTCCGATTTTCACCGTTTCAACCCAAAGAAAGAGCTTGTGGAAATGAATGTGAAACCACTGGAATATCTCACTATCCAGTCTTATCCTCTCAGAATGAGAGAACAAATCACTCCGGACTCGGATTCCCAGTTGAAAAATATGAAGCGGAATTACCGGGAATGGTTATCAAGGAGGCCTGCAGCAGATCTCTTGGTTGAATACGATCCATGCCCCGTTGCCCTGGACACCCCAAAGCCGCGGTTTACCTGGATTATGGATTTAGAAGGAAAAGGACGCAGACAGACAGCATACCAGATACTGGTGGCATCAAGCAGGAAAATACTGGATACAGATGAAGGGGACATGTGGAACACGGGTATGGTGGTTTCGGACCAATCATCTCAGGTAATTTATGGGGGACTCCCCCTGGAAAGTAACATGGAATACTGCTGGAAGGTGCGTATCCGGGATGAAGCCGGTAAAATCCATCCATACAGCAAGACCGGGACATTTAGCACCGGATTATTTAGCGAAGATGATTGGACAGCAGATTGGATAGGAAGAGGTGATGCAGACGAGGTGTTGTCAGATGTCGATGCCTTTGTAACCGGGAAGATTTCCGAAGAGGTGCAAAATATTACTCCTGAAGCCCGTTCCCCTTTATTTCGCCATGAATTCCGTGTTGAAAAAAAGGTTCATCGTGCACGGTTGTTTATTGCCGGCCTTGGACTTTATGAACTCCGGTTAAATGGTAAGAAGGTTGGTGATCATGTCCTCGTTCCCTCGAGGACCGATTTTCGTAAACGCATCCTTTATGATACATATGATATAACATCTGAACTTAATTTAGGGGTCAATGCCCTTGGGATTATGCTGGGCAATGGCTGGTTTAATGGACAAAAGAAATACTGGGGCTGGCAAATGCAATGGTACGGATCACCACGTGTTATCTTACAGCTTGATATCGAATATACGGACGGTAGCAAATCCCGTGTGGTGACGAACAGTAGTTGGAAATCCTCCTGGGGGCCCATTACCTTTAATTGTTTATTTGACGGTGAACATTATGATGCCCGCCTGGAACAAGAGGGTTGGGATAAACCTGGTTTCGATGACCGGGACTGGAGCCCTGCCAATGTAGTTCCATCACCGGGGGGTAAACTGTCTTCCTCAATGCATGAACCGGAACTGGTAACCCAAATCATTAAACCTATATCTGTAAATGAACCAAGACCGGATACTTTTGTATTTGACCTGGGCCAGAATATTGCCGGATGGGTCCGGCTAACGGTGCAAGGACATGCCGGAACGGAGGTTATATTGCGATTCGCGGAGCAGATTCACCCCGATGGAATGATTGACCCATCAAGTTCACGGGCGGCCCTTCAGGAAGATCATTATATCCTCAAAGGCCGAGGTACTGAAGTATTCGAGCCTCGTTTCACCTATCATGGTTTTCGGTATGTTGAAGTAACCGGTTACCCCGGTACACCCGGATTGGAAACAATTGAAGGCCGATTTGTTCATACTGCCGTTGCCCCGGCCGGCAGTTTTACCTGCAGCAACGACCTGATCAACCGCATCCACATGTGTATGGTTCAATCCCAGCGCTGCAATATTCAAATGGGCGTTCCTACAGATGATACCCAGCGTCCTGAACGTCAGGGCTGGGGGGCAGATGCCCTGATGTCTGCTCAGGAAGCCATGCTCAATATGAATATGGCGAGGGTGTATACAAAATGGTTCCGGGATTATCGGGACCAGCAGGATGCCCGGGGACGTATTGGATTTATCGTCCCCAGGGCGGGAATAAAGGAGGACATGGTGTGGAGTTCCTCTTTTGTGATCATGCCCTGGTACCAATACATTTATTACGGGGATACAGCCGTACTGGAAGAGAATTATGACGCTATTTTGCGCTACATGAATTACCTGGCAGGCCAGGGCCTCTCAGACATTAAACCAATAAAAAAAGGGGAAAGCAATCCTTTTTTTGGCGAGGAAATCCTGGAACCTCATCTGATCGGGTATCTGCAACAATCGCAATGGGGAGACCACCTTTCATTGGCCGAAGGATATCATAGCCGCTCCGGTTTGCCTCTTTCAATAAGTACGGCATTTTATTACCATGATGTGCAGATAATGGAAAAAATAGCCAGTGTACTTGGGAAAAAGGAACATGCAGCAAAATTCCACTTTCTCGCAGGGAAGATACGGAATGCGTTCAATAATAAATTTTTGAACAAAGAGGATGGGTACTATGATGACCGGTCCCAGGCCGCCCAGACATGGCCTCTTTTTTTCGGCATGGTTCCGAAAGAATTTGAAAAATCAGTTATGAATACCCTGATAAAAGACATTGTGGAAATCCATAATGGTCATCCAACAACAGGATACATGGGTACGAAGTACCTGGTGGATCTGCTAACAGAAAAAGGCCGGGAAGATCTGGTCTGGAACATGGTCTTGAAGACAGATTTTCCGAGTTGGGGCTATTTCCTCAGGGACAGACGTACGACAATTCCCGAGAAATGGACAGGTGGAGGTTCACAAAACCACGTGGTGCTGGGTGCTGCTATCGACCCCTGGTTTTACAACGTACTGGCTGGTATCAACCCGGATGAAAGATTCCCGGGATTTAAGAAATTCATAATCAAACCTTTCATCCCGGATAATGACCTTGATTGGGTGACTGCCACTGTTCATACCATCCACGGAACCATATCTTCTTCGTGGAAAAAAAAGCCAGGTGGATTGATCCTTGAAGTTAAGGTCCCTGCAAATACCACTGCAACTGTTCATCTCCCGATGAGCTCTGGTGCTGTAATTACCGAGAGTGGAAAACCTGTGTCTCAGGCCAAAGGGATCAAGTTTTTGGCATCGGAAGATGATGAATTGGTATTCGAGGTGCAATCAGGATCATATTCATTTTCAATATCGGGAATATTACAACGAAAATAAGGGAGGGATCAGAATACCCAACCTTCCTCATAAGACAGAATTCACAATTTTATTTTGAATATGTTTTCCTTCACTGATCAGAAGATTCAACTAATGAAAATGAAATAATGAAAAGAAAGTTGCAAAGAATGAAATATATTGGATAATAAGTATTATTTTTATAACAAGTATTATTTTATAACAAAAAAAATTATCCCATGCATCTGAAATTATTTATCGCTTTAAGTTTACTAATGTTCGCTTGCTCAAATCCGACTGAACAAAAAATTAATTCTGAGAAAAAAATTGTGGATATTTCGAATCTGTCGGATAAATTTATCAATCCTCCAGAGTCTTCAAGACCCGGGGCATACTGGTGCTGGTTAAATGGAGATGTTACCAAAGCTTCCATTTCAAATGATTTGGAAGAAATGAAGAAGAAAGGGATGGGAAGAGCGGAAATATGGGATGTAAGAGCAATCTATAATCCGGATGGAGCCTTTGGAATTGGCCCGGAATTTATGGGTGATGAGTCTGTAGAATTGATTAAGCATGCCTTATCTGAGGGGAAACGCCTGGGGATAAAAATTGGCATGGTTGCGTCAAGCGGTTGGAATGCTGGTGGTTCATGGGTTACTCCGGAATGGGCGGCAAAGGCGCTTTATTTTTCGAAAATTCAAGTCGCAGGTCCGCAATCTTTTTCCGGGGCTTTGCCGTTTCCTGAAGTTCCGAAACGTTGTCCGAAAGACAAGGATGGAGTACCTGTTTTCTTCAAGGAAATTGCCGTTTTGGCAATTCCTGATAACCCTGATAAAAAGATAAAAGACTTGGAAAATATTATTATTCTTAACAAAAAATTTGACGGCAAAGTATTGAAATGGAAAGTTCCGAAAGGGAATTGGACTATACTAAGGTTTATCTGTTCGAATACCGGGCAACACCTTATTGTCCCCAGTCCTAATTCGGATGGGCTTCTAATTGATTTCTTAGACCCAAAGGCTACAATAAAACATCTGAAATATTTTCTGAACCGTTTAGGGATTACTCCCGCTAATGCAAAGAAATCAGGATTAGCTTATCTTTCATTCGACAGCATGGAATTAGACGAAGTAACACCTTGGACTGATTCAATGGACAGTATTTTCCATGCCCATAACAACTATGATATTCTACCCTGTTTACCTGTATTTGCTGGATGGGAACTGCCTGATGGTAATGATGATTTTCTATACCAGTTCAATAAGACAGTAAGTGATCAACTTATATTGAGCCATTATATTACAGGCAGGGACTTTCTTGCAAATTACGGTATTGAACTGGTGGCTGAAGCGGGAGGACCGGGTCCGCCTATCTGGAATTCTTGTCCTGTGGAGGCCTTGAAAGCCTTGGGAAATGTGAGTGTCCCACGTGGCGAATTCTGGATTCGCAACTTTCATAATATATTCCTGGTCAAAGAAATAGCTAGTGCTTCACATATTTACGGACTTGATATTGTTGACGCTGAATCATTTACTACCTGGAGAAGATGGAAAGACGCTCCACATGCATTGAAAAAATATGTCGATCGTGCTTTTTGTGAAGGCTTAAATAGTGTTACAATTCATACATTCGCTAATACACGTCCTGAGTTCGGCCTGCCAGGACGGGCGTATCATGCCGGCTCAGACATCAATCCCACAACAACATGGTGGAACCAAGCTAAACCATTTATGGATTATTTATCACGATGTTCATACATGTTGAGGCAGGGAACATTTGTTGGGGATGTTGCTTATTATTATGGAGATAAAGCGCCGAATTTTTTCCCTGAATTACAAGGATCTCCCGACAGTCCCAAACCCGCCGGTCTGAGTTTTGGGTATGATTTTGACGTCATCAATACTGATGTACTAATCAATAAGATGAAAGTGTCGGGAGGAAAACTGATACTCCCTGATGGCCTGAATTATAAACTACTTGTACTTCCAAATGGAGTGGATATTCCCAATCAGGTTGTGAGAAAAGTAGAAAAGATGATAGCTGATGGGGCCCATGTTTTAATCCAAAATCCAGATATAGCAAAAACAATACATGGAGATGTATATAAAAATATGAGCATCGATGATGCATTGGAAAGATTATCCGTTGCAAAAGACTTTAACGGGGATGCTGGAAAATTGGATTTTATCCATCGGAAAGCCGGTAGGACAGATATCTATTTTGTAAGAAACAAAACCAACCAGCCAATTGATGAAAACTGTGAATTCAGGATCATGAATGGGAAACCTGAATTTTGGGATCCAGTTACAGCCCGGCAGTATTTCATTCCAAATGCGAAATGGACAGATGATAAAACCAAAGTAAACATCCATTTACCACCCTATGGATCGTGCTTTATCATATTTCATCCACAAAGCAGACAACTACCTGAATATCAACGTACACCAGGAATGTTGATCACCGAAGTCAAAGGGCCATGGACCCTGTCCTTCCCTGAAAAATGGGGAGCACCCGCGTCGGTAGTATTCAATAAACTGATTTCGTGGACTGATCATGAAAATCAGGGGATTAAATATTTCTCCGGGACTGCCTCGTATACGAACAGTTTTAATCTTTCAAAAGAATTGCTACAAACTTATGACAACATTGCTATAGACCTGGGTGAGGTCCTGGATGTGGCAGAAGTGTTTGTGAACGGGAAATCCGCCGGAATATTATGGACAAGCCCATTTAAATTAAACATTCAGGACTATGTTAAAGCAGGAAAAAACCATCTGGAAATTAAAATTACCAATATGTGGGTCAATCGGTTGACAGGGGATATGAATTTACCACCCGAAAAAAGATTTTGTAAAACGAATATACCCTATATAACCAAAAGTCGTTCACAAATAGGTGATGAAGCATACAGGGTTCAAAGATCAGGCTTATTGGGACCGGTTACCATACAAGGTACCCAATCTACAGGGAACAAATAACCGAATTGTAAACCAGGCTGGTGATTTATAGACGGGGAGAAAGCAGAATTTTTTAAAAATTATTTTTAATGAAAAAATTGAGAATTAAATTTTTGAAAAAAGATACAGCAATTATCATGATGATTGTTGCAATTTTGTGCCTATTCTGCAATTTCAGGAAGATAGTTGAGATTACAGAAGTGCCTGCTAACCCCGATGTCTGTGACATAACTCTCCGGGAAGATATCGAACCCGGCATTCACTCCGATTTTGGCCCCATTGATATGTCTCATTCCAGAAGTATTTATAGCGGTCAATTTGATAATGAAAGTCAACAACCAGAAGATTCGGATCTTCAACTTTTGGGCAATCGATTCTTTACTCTCAACACTGTGGTAAGAGTTCGGCAGATTGAAGTGTCCAGGGATATGGCTTATGGTCCTGACGAATCGAGTATTAACACTCCGGAAACAGCCCGGACGTTTAGGGAAGCAGTGGAAAAGGGCTGGCCGGGTGCTCGAATTACCTGGGCTTTTAGCTGGCTCGCTCTGAAGGATCAGCGTCCAAACTACCGAAAATTGAAGGAACTGGTTGTCTTCTATCATAAAAAGTTTGGAGATGAGATCACTTTTATTCCCGGAGGTTATTTTGCCAATATGTATAATCCGCGTGCGCAGGTGAATCGTGATTTACATGAAGGTTTGCAGATGGTTTCAGATATGGTTGGCGGAGGATACAGGCCAAAAAGTGTTATAGCAGGATTTCTTGCTGCTGAAAACCAACGTTATCTGGCCGAAGAAGAAAATATTCACGTTTGTCAGGGCAATATCTGGAGCCAGTATGCTGTTGACAATGGTGATGGGGAAGGTTCTATTTCATATCCGTACTATCCTTCACTCGAACATTTCTGCAAACCTGCACAGGGAAAAAAAGACTTTATCGATTGTGTCAATCTCGATGGCTGGACAGTCGATTTTCTGAACGCACGATTCCCTGGAGCCAGAATTATTAATGGTGTCCGTTGCGGAAGTCGACAAGGAGTGGGACCAATCGAGACAGTTATCAGGTTGGGTACCGATCAAGGAACTAAAGAAATGCTTGCCACTACAGCTACCCATTTCGACAAGGGATTCAAGCTAAACGGTTTTGCATGGGTTACTTGTACCTGGGAATTATGCCTTGTTGAAGGTAGAAAAATCTACGGATACAAAGGACGAAACGGAATGGAAGGTCTGGACATTTGGCTAAGTGAAATGAGGCGACGCTGGCCGGAGGCAAAGTGCATCACCCTGGGCGAGTTTGGCTTATTGTGGCGCAAGCAGTTTAAAAACAATGATAATCTGAATTATCGTTTTGTACAAAGAGGATCCGGCATCTGCGGCTCGGACCCTGACCTGGAAATCAGATGGTTTATGAACAAGAATTTTAGGCTTGCTCTTTTGAAAAACTGGAAAGACAATACAAAGGAGAAAGTCATAGATTTTACTCGTTATGACTTACCGGCTCGGGAACCTGACGACCCGAAACCAGGTCAAATTATCCGCAATTGGAGTTTAATTAACCGGCTCAATCAGAAAGGTATACGCCCACAGGATAAGCCAATACCCATTGAGCAATTAAATGCAGATGAACAGAAGATTATCAAGCAACACTACCCGGAATTATTTAATGATATCTAAAAATTCAACATGAGAAAAGTAGGAAAAGCAAGGATGATTACCGGAAAAGCAATTCCCTTTACTCCATAGAATACCTCGGAATTCCGACCATATAAGACCAAAGCGGAGTTGTAACACCATTATGCCATTGGAAATAATAGTAAACGCCGGATACTCCTGATCGCTTCTGTCCCTCTTTCGGTGGTTGTCGGATATTGCCAAAGTTCTCATCGGGCCAGTACATAGTAACATCATCAAGAACTTTCAATCCTTTATTATATAAATCCAGTACCTCAGTATATGGAATCAGGATTTGTGGTAAGTTTAAATAAGTTTAAATATAATTCATTTCAGATCTTCAGGATATGAAATATTTTATTATTAATGAAATTAGATGTAAATTTGATTTGCAGAAAAAAAGTATTCCTTTTCTTCAATTATTGTTAACAGAAATATTAATTTATAAAGTGTATTATCCATAAAAGAACATTATCGCAATCGCACAAAGAAACAGAAAAGCAATGTCAAATTCTTTTAAAAAAGAATATTTTACAGTAATTTAAGCTAAAATATCAAAAAATGAGTGACAAATTTCAACTAAGAAATAACCAAAGGTGGTTCTAAGAATGGAGTGTACTTTATTGTGACCAACTAATTAAATCATTACTTGACTCAAAAACAAAATAAAAATGAAAAATAATATTTCAGGAAGAAAACTTCCCGGGATTGTTACAATAGGATTAGGAACATTATTATTAGTTGTAATAACGTTTACCTTAAATTCATGTAACAGTATTCATAAGCAACGACCTAACCTTATATATGTTTTTGCTGACCAGTGGAGGGCACAGGCCACAGGCTATATGGGCAATCAGAGTGTCATGACTCCCAATATTGATAAGCTCGCAAAGGAGAGCATCAATTTTACCATGGCCATTTCTAATTGTCCTGTTTGCAGTCCTTATCGAGCCAGTTTAATGACAGGACAGTATCCTTTAACAAACGGGGTTTTTCACAATGACAAACCCTTGTCCAATAGTGCTATCACTATTGCAGAAGTGTATCGGGATGCAGGTTATAATACGGCCTATATTGGAAAATGGCATTTGAATGGTCGAAAAAAGGATGAAAGTGTAGGAGAAAGCCGGAGGCGTCCTGTTCCTAAAGACAGAAGGCAGGGATTTGATTTTTGGAAGGTACATGAGTGTACGCATGATTACAATCATTCAGTGTATTATGATGAAAACAATCAAAAACATATTTGGGATGGATATGATGCGATAGCTCAGACAAAGGAAGCTATAAGATATATAAAGGAACATAAAAATGGGAAGCCTTTCATTCTATTTTTATCGTGGGGGCCTCCGCATAGTCCGTATCAGACTGCGCCTGAAAAGTATAAGCAAATATATAAAGACAAGAGTGAAATCATTCTTCGTCCTAATGTTCCGGAGGAATTTAAGGAAAAAGC